>Ga0031655_10001310_pt1 | contig 14892 bp, 13 predicted proteins | sample FrelakmetHBP12HB_FD_55187 | JGI IMG/M metagenome (GOLD analysis project Ga0031655, IMG submission 55187) | Freshwater lake sediment microbial communities from the University of Notre Dame, USA, for methane emissions studies -HBP12 HB | ecosystem: Environmental > Aquatic > Freshwater > Lake >... | reverse complement strand
GGGAGGCTGAACTCTCTCTTCCAATCCCCATCTCCCATCCTTCTTGGAGAGGGGCGTGCACACCAGGTTCATCTCCACACTTTCCAACATGGCTTCCTATGGGAGTTCCAGATCATATTAACAGTCTCATAATAATAACGACATTGATTTACAAAATCCCTCCCAACCTCCCTTTTCCAAAGGGAGTCCCGCGTTTCGCGGGATTTGGCAAAGAGGGGCGAGGGGAGATTTTCCAATGTGTATGTCAATTCAATCTTGAGATCCTTAATAATTGTGATTCAGACACTAAGGAACTCCGGCCTGGGGGATTCCGCCGAGACCTTGTAACCCCGCCATAGATCGTTATTTAAGCAATCACGAATGTTTCTCCAGCAACCCCCCGAAAAAAATTTCAGGGGGTTCATTTTTTTCTTGACTTTTATCTCAAAATCTGTATGCTTATATATTATGGGCATACAGATCAAATCACAGCGAGAGAGATTCAGCCGGCTTCGGCAAACCCTTCTTCATCTTGGCGACGAGATAAAGCGGCTTATGGAACCTTTCTTTTCTGATCGGCCGGTGATCAAAGGGACGGTCTATGAGCTGAAACGTCGATGCGGAAAACCAGGGTGTCGATGTGCTCGGGGGGAGCTCCATAGGCGCATGGTGGTCAGCGCCAGCGAAGGAGGGAAGACGAGATTACGGGTCATCCCCAAAGGATTCCTCGTTGAGGTTCAAGCCAAGGTGCGACGTTATCAGGAGCACCGACGGGCTCGGGCCCGGCTGGGAGAGCTTTATCGGAAGATGCTCAAGGTGATCGATGAGATGGAGGCGATGCGTCGGGAGGAGCTTCCTGCTTCTGACAAGAAGCGGTCTTCCAAGGGGGAATAGGGATGGATCTGGTGATCTTCGAGGAGAACAAGCCTCTCGTCTTAGAGGCCCTTCGTAATGGAGAGTTTGATTATATCGAAGCGGCCAGCGAGGTGTTCGAAGCCGATTTCTTCCGGTTTATCAAAGCTCGGGCCTATCTGGATCAGTTGGCAGAAACCTACCCCACGCCCAGGAAGAAGGAGGAGGTCCCTTTCTGGTTTTATGTGGCCAGCAATCTTTCGATGCGGCTTCACGGGGTGCACGCTTTTGATGCGTTTCCCATGGTGGTCCGTTGCGGAGGGATGCTCCAGGCATTTGGGCCGAAGGCGGGTCGCAAGGTGGTTCATCCGGAGACCAGGGAGACGACGGTTGTGTGTGAGGGGTTTAATCAGAAGAATTACTACGACCGGGAGACTCCCTGCGACCCAGATTATTTACGCAAGGTAGCGAAAGACACCGATTCGGGAGCCCTCATGGAATGGTTCAATCGGGACGTGGTGAGAGTGTTTCGTCAGCACCGTGTTTTTGACAAAGAGGGCCTCTTTATTGGAGATGGTTCGTACCTGTTTGTTCCGGATAATCCCCACTATGAAGGGTCGGTGAAGATGCGCTTCGATGAGCACAACCATCCGGTGACGTTGGAGCAATACAACAAGATGACCGAGGCGCAGAAGAGTCGTTGCCAGTGGAAGCGCTGCTATAAGATGGTGACGCTTTTGCACACGAATCGAAAACGGGAGTTCTTTGTCTTTGTCGCCGTGAAGGTGATTCCGGGCAACGACCATGAAAGTCCGGTGCTTTATGAATTGGTCAAACAGTTCGTGGAAGCGGCGGGAACCGGAGTGATGAAGCGGCTCATCTTGGACCGGGGTTTTCTCGATGGCGAGGCGATCTCTCTCTGCAAGAAGAAATATGGTATCGATGTCCTGATTCCCCTTCGTCGTAACATGGACCTGTATGTGGATGCCATGGCCTTGTTTCGAGAGCCGGAAGTTCATTGGGTGCAATGCAAAGAACAAGAAGAGGAGGTCAAGGAGCCCGTCCGACCCAAGCCCAAAGTCATCCTCAAGCGGGAGAAAAAGCGCCAAAAGAAGCTCCAACAGCTAAGGGAACAACAGCCCCCGCCGTCCCCTGAGGAGATCCTGGTCAAGACAGAAGTAGCGAGTATCGGGGAGTTTCGGAGTTGGTCCTCTTGCACCGTGCCCCTCACCGTGGTGGCCAACCGGGAACACTATGCCGATGGTCACACGGAGATCTGGTTCTTAGTGGATACGAAAGAGATCCAGGATCCAAGTCAACCCCGGCAGGAGTACCATCTTCGTCCCTCCACCGAGGAACGGTATCGTCAACTCAAGTGCTTTAGCGACCTGACCCATTTTACTTCCCGGGCTTTCTCGATGGTTGTCAATCAGGTCATCTTTATTATGCTGGCCTACGACCTCCTTCAGATCTATCTACTGGGTCAAGGGCGTAAGGAGCTTAATCAAAAAACGCTCCCGCGTATCCGTCAACAACTGCTGCCTTCGGATAATTATATCCTTGTCTACTGGCAGAATTACTACGGTCTCTTCAGACCGTTCGAACTCGTTGGATTTGTGGTCATGCTCGGGGAGGAAGCACGCAAAAAGATCGCAGCAAAATGTCGACGCATCGGTCGTGAGTTGGATGGAGTCCTGAGAAACCCACGGCCCCCGTAACGTTCGGTTCTTGACTCCTGCCAATCTTCCGATTCTATCGTCCCTTTCGAGGGGGGAGGATCCATCGCCTCGCCTACGCTTATTTACCTTTTTGCCCTCACTTTAAGAACTCTGTCATCGCGGAACAAGCTCTCCTCGCAACCCACTTCGACCATCGTCCTTGACACCCATGCCTACCGCAACAAAGGCTCTCGGTCCCCCCCAACCCCCTCTCCACCCCCACCGCAGACTCCCATAGTGTCTGAATTGCAACAATTCTCAATGGAACCTTGCATTCTTACCAAAAGAAGAAGCCTGTTGACTCGCCGATTGGTGGACCATAGACTTCAGTATACCGTATCGTTTTTCAAGAATACTCTCAATTTCTTCGATCTGCTTTCGGCTCAGGTGGCTGTATTTTCCCATTTTTTGCAGGAATTCTTCAAGGAGCTTAGGCTCATTGGCTTCTACCGTAAACCGATAGACTCCTCTCTCCATCTCCCACAGTGGGAAAAAGTTCGTCTCCACAGCCAGCCGTCCAATCTCAATAGCCTTTTCAGGAGGAAACCTCCAGCCTGTCGGACAGGGTGAGAGGAGATGAATGTAGGCCAGTCCATCCTTTACTCTCATTGCTTTCTGAAGTTTCCGCTCGAAGTCCTGGGGATAGGACATGCAGGCCGTCGCCACATAGGGGATCTCATGGGCCGCCATGATCACGGGAAGGTTCTTGCTCCTCTGCCTCTTCCCGATTCCCCTCTTTCCCACGGGCGTGGTGCTCGTCCATGCGCCGTAGGGAGTGGTGCCGCTTCGCTGAAAACCGGTATTCATATACCCTTCATTGTCGTAGCAGATGTAGATGATGTTTTCACCCCGCTCCGCCGCGGCGGAGAGGCACTGGAAGCCCACATCTGCTGTTCCCCCATCCCCTGCAAAGGCAACGACATTGACCTCGACACCTTTTCTACGGTATTCTCTCTTGATGCCCGAAAGCATGGCAGCAATGTTATCGAGAAGAGGAAAGAAGACAGGTACCTTTGCCCCGGTCGTCATGCCGTAACCCACCACACCCACTCCTCCCATGCATCCCGGAGGAATGGCAAGGATCGTATTTCTTCCAAGGGTGCGAAGGGCGAACCTCAAAGCCAGCTCTGCACTGCATCCAAGGCAGGAAGAAAGTCCTGGAGAGATCAGATCTTCAGAGCTTTTCCAGCGGAGTGAGAGGCTTGTCTGTCCTTGATACTCAAGAGCGCCCTGCGGACAGAGCGAAACGCAAAGGGGATGGCCCTCGCAGAGGTCGCATTTGGAGGTCTTTGAGGGACGAAGACGAATACCCCCATGGGCACAGGCGGTTGAACAGATCCCGCAACTCACACACTTTTCATTCTGAATCCGGACGATCCCCCTCTCATCCTGAACGATCGCTCCGACAGGACAGACCAGAAGGCATTCCGGCTTTTCGCAGTGCCGACATACGGAGAAAAGGGTCTCTCCTTCAATTTGAGTGCCCACCACATTCGATCGGGTGAGATCATAAGAGGCATTCCATCGAAAGCTGCAGGCCACTTCACAGGCCCTGCAGCCGATGCATTTTTTTTCGTCCCTCGTGACACCGTAGAAAGCATCCATCGTTTATCCGTCAGGTAGGGGCAGGGCTTGCCCCTGCCCTGTGAGGTGCGCCATATGGACCATATGCTCTGCCACAGGGCACAACATGCTGTGCCCCTACAGAAAACATAAGGCAAATGCAAATTGCAAAATTAACAATATTTTGAATTGCTAATTGACCATTGCTAATTGATCATTTTGCAATGATCCTTGGTCTTCTCGCCGATCCATTTTCCCCACAGGAAAGGGTCCTTAAGAAGTTTCTCTTCCAGTCCTCCAAGAGGAACCCTTTCTCTTACCAGTCTGTAATAGATCCCGCCATCCACTGGCGTGTTGAAAAAGACCACGCCCTTCAATCGACCATCCCTGAACACCATCCTCTTATAAAGCCTTTTCTCCGGATCATTCTCCTCTAAGAAGAGGTCACCCCGCTCCGGCATAAACCTCCCAAGACTTACGAGGTTCAGCCCGAAACAGTTGAAGGTGTTGATCGAGATCAAGCCGGGATGAGGACTTCCTTTCCCGAGAAGACGCTCCGCCACGGTGCTCCCCTGCTCCGCTGCACTCACCAGATTTGGATTGAGACGGCTCTCACCCGTGAAGAAATCGCGGTACTCGGCTACATCTCCACAGGCATAAATGCAAGGGATGTTCGTCTCCATCCTTTCGTTGACAAGAACCCCTTCTCTTACTGCGATCGAGGTCTCTTTGACTGCCTCCAGATTCGTGCGGATCCCTATGGCCGCAATCGTGAGATCCATACTGATCTTCTCTCCATTCGAGAGCCTTGCCTCTTTCTCGCCGATTTCGGTGAGGCTTACTCCGAGAGAGATACGGATTCCCTTCTGTTCGAAAAGGTCTTTCAGCGAACCAGCCAGGTCAGGGGGGATCAGGCCTGGAAGGACCTGCTCCTTCAACTCGATCACATGAACCTTTTTCTTCTCCCTCAAAAAGACCTGGGCGAGATGAAGCCCGATCAGGCCGGCTCCGACGACCAGGATGTTTCGGCTCCTCCTGGCCCTCTCTTCAATCCTGATGAGGTCGTCGATCCTTCGAAGGGTAAGAACCGGGCTCTTCTTCGAGGTCTGGATCGGAAGGCCGGCTGCAGAGGCTCCTGTGGCAATCACGAGCCGGTCGTAGGGAATCTTTTTCCCGTTTCCGAGAACGACTGTCCCCTTCTCAGGACGGAGGAAGAGGGCCTTCCCCTCAACCACTTCCAGGTCTCGATAGAATTCCGCAGGCCGAAGAAACTTCTGTTCCTTTCTCCTCTCCCACAAAAGGTAGGGAAGGGCTGTGGGAGAGCAGAGGGGAACCTTTTCCTCCGAAATCAGGGTGAGCCTTCCCCGGAATTTCTCTCTTTTCAATGTCTCGATGACGGAGTGGGCGCCATGGCTTCCTCCGATCACGACAACCCTTTCAGACATCGTGAATCCCCAGCCAGGTCACCTGCCTCATCTCCACATCCCTGCCCATCTTCCGGATGATCCCGAGAATGTGATCGACCGTAATATCCGAACCTCCGAGGCCTCCCACAAAATTGAGAAGCCGCTTTCCATCCGCGTTCGCCCCCAGGGCGCTCCGGACTTCCATAAACACCACCCCGGTGCCCCATCCAAAGCAGACATTCCGGTCGATGACAGCAATCACCCTCTTCGAATCCACCGCCTCGACCACCTTCTCCACAGGGAAAGGCCTGAGGGTCCTGATCTTGAGGAGGCCAACCGGAATTCCCTGGTCTCTCGCCAGGTCGACAGCCACCCTGGCTGTTCCCGAAGGGCTCCCCATGGTGACCAGGAGAAGGTCCGCATCCTCCGTCCTGTAGGCTTCGATCAGGCCTCCATAGCCTCTTTTGAAACGAGCCCGGAACTCATGATCGACCCGCTCGATCACCTTTTTGGCCCTCTCCATCGCCATGACGTGCTTGAAACGGTACTCTGTAAGGAGATCTCCGGGAGTGAGGGGATCGACCGCCATGGGCTCCTCCGGATCGAGCTTGATGTGATCGATCTTGAACGGAGGAAGGAATCGGTCAACCAGTTTCTGAGAGGGGACATCGACCCCCTCCGACATATGGGAGAGGTAGAATCCATCATAGCAGACATTCAGGGGAAGAAGGATTTCCGGGTCCTCGGCAATCTTATACCCCATGATCACCGAATCGAGGATCTCCTGATTATTCTCGCAATAGACCTGGATCCAGCCTCCGTCTCTCAGGGTCACCGCATCCTGCTGCCCTCCCCAGACGCTCTGCGGAGAGATTACCTCCCTGTTGGCAATGGCCATCACCATGGGAAGCCTCAGCGTGGAGGTCCGGATGTAGGGCTCATACATGAGAGCCAGCCCCTGGGAAGACGTCCCCGTGAAAACCCTTCCTCCGGCAAGACAGGCTCCCTGAAGGGCGCTCAAAACGGTATGTTCGCTTTCAGCTTCGATCATTTCTGCGTCGAGTAGACCGTCGGCAATGAAGTTGGCCAGGTATTCGACCAGAGGCGTCTGGGGGGTGATCGGATAAGCGGAGAGAACGGTTGGCCTGCAGAGCATTGCCCCGTAAGCTGCAGCCATGTTCCCATCCATGACCTTCTTTGGACTCATTCTTTTCTCTCAACCTCCATGGTGATTGCTACCGCATGACATTCGTTTGCACAGATCCCGCAGCCTTTGCAGGTTTCCAGGTCGGCTTCGTAGAAGTCCTCCCTTTCCCGGATCGAGTTCGTGGGACAGAAGATGAAGCAGATGCCGCAACGGGTACACTTCTCCTTTTTCACTACCGGTTTCTGAAAGCGCCATTCTCCTGTCTTAACGACGTAAAGGTCCTTGCCGACCGGGGCTTCAAAGGGGGTCTTTAGCGCCATCTCCCCTCCTCATCCTCATTTTGAATTTTGCATTTTGCACTTTGCATTTTGCATTGAAGTTACCGCAACTCGAATATGTTTGTTTCTTCATAGGCCCTTTCCAGCATCTCCACATTCTTCTGCCGGATCTTGGGGGGGAAACTTTCCCTGACGCTCTTCACAAGAGACCGGAGACCCGCCCAGCCCGTAGTCTTACAGAGGGCTCCCAGCATGGCGGTGTTCGGGATAAATGTCTTGATCGCCTCGAGAGAGATCCGGGTTGCATCCACAAGGCCGACCCTTCGAACCTCGACGGGAAACGTGAGCCCTTCGATCCCCTGGCTCGCGTTCAGGACCAGGGTACCGGGATCTTTGATTCCCTGGTAGACATTGACCGCTTTGAAAAGGGTGCTGTCCATCACAACGACACAGTCCGGATAATAGACCTGGTCCTTCTGGCGGATCGGTTTCTCGTCGAAGCGGATAAAGCCGAAGACGGGAGCTCCTCTTCGCTCAAATCCGAAGAAAGGAAAACAGGCGGCGTATTTCCCCTCTTTGATCAGGGCGCTGACGAAGATCTCAGAGGCGAGGACAACTCCCTGTCCTCCACGACCGTGAACTCGAATCTCTTTCATAGCAGACCATTATAAAACAAAAACGTAAAAGAAAAATGGGCTTTTAGCCGTGAAGCCCATCTTCAAAAATGACCTTGGTTAAGGTCAGGATAAGGATGCCAATTTTCTTAAAAGGTGAGGTCAATGGGCTGCAAATCTTTAGCGACGCTCCCGTAGGGAACGGTTTGAAACCGTTCCCTACGGACCGAACCGGGTTTCTAACCTTAACCCTGTCCTGCGCCCAAAGAGGCCCCTCTGTGGAGATCAAAAAGGGCGATCACAGAGGACCGCCCCTACAAAAAGGCGAGGATCAAACGGGCCGTTGCGCCATAACGCGAAAGCCGATTACAGGTACTTCTCAATCAAAATCTCGGCGATCTGAACGGCGTTGAGGGCTGCGCCCTTTCGGATGTTGTCCGACACAACCCACAGGTTGATCCCGTTCGGAATCGACTCGTCTTCCCGTATCCTTCCGACAAAGGTCTCGTCCTTGCCAGCGGCGTTAATGGCCAAGGGGTATTCGGACTTTTTCGGATCGTCCACGACGACCACGCCCGGAGCTTTCGAGAGGATCTCTCTCACCTCATCGGGAGTGATTTTCTTTTCGGTCTCGATATTGACCGATTCCGAATGACTGTAAAAGACCGGGACTCTGACCGTGGTTGCAGTTACCCGGATCGAATGGTCCTCCATGATCTTGCGCGTCTCGTTGACCATCTTCATCTCTTCCTTGGTATAACCGTTGTCAAGGAAGACATCGATATGCGGAAGGCAGTTGAAGGCAATCTGATGGGGATAGACTTCCTTCGGGATCTCCTTGTTATTATAGATGGCGAGGACCTGGCTCTCCAGTTCCTTGATGGCTCTCCTTCCTGTTCCGGAGACGGATTGATACGTTGAAACGACGATTCTCTTGATCCGGGCCGCGTCGTGAATGGGTTTCAGGGCCACCACCATTTGAATGGTCGAACAGTTCGGATTGGCAATGATGTTCTTCTTCGTGTACTGGGCGATGGCGTGGGCATTCACTTCCGGAACAACCAGGGGGACGTCAGGATCCATGCGAAAGGCGCTCGTGTTATCGATCACCACACAACCTGCCTTTCCTGCGATGGGAGCGAATTTCTGGCTTACCGAGCCTCCGGGGGAGAAGAGGCCGATATCGATTCCTGCGAAGGAGTTCTCATCCATCACTTCAACCGTATAGGACTTCCCCTTGAACTCCATCCTGGTGCCTGCACCCTTCGTGGAAGCGAGAAGTTTCAACTGGCTGACTGGAAAATTCCTCTGCTCCAGGATGGAGACCATTTCGTTTCCGACAGCGCCCGTAGCCCCTGCCACTGCCACATTGTAACTCTCCTTTTTCATTCAATCCTCCACGCAGGCTTATCGCTTATAGCTGATGGCTTTTTGTTCTTCTGCCATTCGCCATCTGCCATCGGCTATCTGCCATTTGCCATTCGCTATCTTTTTTTCAGTCCTTTTTTGCGGATGTGAGAGATCAGCCCTCCATCCTTGATCAATTCCAGCATAAAGCCCGGGATGGGACTGGCAGAAAACTTCTTCTTCTGTGTGAGGTCAAGGATCTCTCTCTTCGCAAGATCCACCCGGACCCGATCCCCCTCCTTGATCGTCTCCGCTGCCTCCTGGGATTCAAGGAGGAGCAGCCCCTGGTTAAATCCATTGCGATAAAAGATCCGGGCAAAGCTTTTCGCGATCACGCACGAGACCCCAACCGCCTTGAGGGCAAGAGGCGCATGTTCACGGGAGGAACCGCAACCAAAGTTTTTGTCCGCGAGAAGGATATCCCCTTTCCTGACCTCTTTCTTAAACGCCGGCCTCTCGTCTTCCATCACGTGTTTGGCCAGTTCTTTGGGGTCGGACTGATTCAAATAACGGGCGGGGATGATGGCATCCGTATCCACATCGGACCCGAATTTCCAGACTCTTCCTTCGAGCTTCATCGGCTTCTTACGACCTCCTCCGGATGGCAGATTCTCCCCTTGACCGCGCTGGCTGCGGCCACAGCAGGGCTTGAGAGATAGACCTCGCTTCCTGCGTGGCCCATCCGTCCCCGGAAATTCCGGTTCGTCGTCGCGAGGGATCTTTCTCCTTCTGCCAGCACGCCCATATAGCCCCCGAGGCAGGGACCACAGGTTGGAGGGCTCACCACCGCACCTGCAGAAAGGAATATCTCGAGCAGCCCTTCTTTCATCGCCTGACGGTAAATCTCTTGTGTGGCCGGGATCACGATGAGCCGGAGAGAGGGAGCAATCTTTTTCCCCTTCAGGATTCTGGCTGCCACACGGAGATCATCAAGACGGCCATTCGTACAGGAACCGATCACCACCTGATCGATCTCGATCTTTCCGACTTCTCTCACATCCTTCACATTGGAAGGGATGTGGGGAAGGGCAACCTGCGGCTGGATCCTCGAGGCATCGTATTCCCGCACCGCGGCGTAACGGGCATCCGGATCGCTCTCGTAGAGCTTGTATGGCCTCTTCGCCCGGGGCTTGACATACTCAAGAGTGGCCCTGTCCGGTTCGAAAATTCCGTTCTTCCCTCCCGCTTCAATCGCCATATTGGCAATCGTGAACCGGCTCGACATGGGAAGGGCCTTGATCGCCTCGCCCGAGAATTCCATTGCCTGGTAGAGGGCACCGTCGACGCCGATATCTCCGATCGTGAAGAGGATGAAATCCTTTCCGCTCACCCAGGGGTTCAGCTTTCCATAATAGACGAGCTTCAGGCTCTCCGGGACCTTAAACCAGAGCCTTCCCGTGGCCATGACCGCTCCAAGATCGGTGCTTCCAACGCCCGTTGAAAAAGCGCCCACAGCGCCGTACGTGCACGTATGGCTGTCCGCTCCGATCACAAGGTCTCCGGGAAGAACAAGCCCCTGGTCTGGAAGCAGAGCATGTTCGATCCCCGCCTTTCCGACCTCGAAAAAGTTGGTCAGCCGCTGTCTCTTCGCAAATTGCCTCAGGACCTTGCATTGCTCCGCAGAGAGAATGTCCTTCGCAGGGACAAAGTGATCCGGGACCAGAACCACACGGTCCCGGTGAAAGACCTTCTTCGCCCCCATCTCCTCAAAGGCCTGAATGGCGAGGGGGGCAGTAATATCGTTTCCGAGGGCCAGGTCCACCCGGCAGTCAATGAGCTCACCCGGCGAAACCTGCTTCTTTCCCGCATGGGCGGCCAGGATCTTTTCTGTGATCGTCATCGGTCTGGTTTTAGCCATAGCGATTACATTCCCTCCAACTTCTGCTTCTTAAATTCCATCTTATTCAGGGCATTGATATAGGCCTTTGCGCTTGCCACGATGACGTCGGTATCGGCGCCCTGACCGATCACGTGATAGCCCTTCTCCTCGAGCCTCACCGTCACTTCCCCCTGAGCCTCTGTCCCGCTGGTAATCGCGTTAATGGCAAATTGGAGCAGCTTCGATTTCGTTCGGGTGATCTTCTTGATCGTCTTGAAGGTGGCATCGACCGGCCCATCCCCAAAACCCGCCTCCTGGAGGAGCTGGCCATCCACTTCCATCTTCACCGTCGCCGTGGGAACCGTGATATTTCCCGCCACCACGTTGATATAGACCAGCTTAAAACGGTGCGGCATCCTGAGTATCTCTTCGACGACAATGGACTCGATGTCTTCATCGAAGATCTGGCGCTTCTTGTCTGCTAATTGTTTAAACCGATTGAACGCCAGTTCGAGATCTTCTTCAGAGAGCCGATACCCGATCTCTTTCACCCTCTCCCGGAAGGCGTGGCGGCCGGAAAGCTTGCCCAGGACGAGAGACGACTTGGGAATCCCGACGGATTCGGGCGTCATGATCTCATAGGTGAGCTTCTCCTTCAACACCCCATCCTGATGAATGCCTGATTCATGGGCGAAGGCATTGGCACCCACAATCGCCTTGTTGGGCTGAACCACCATTCCGGTGATCTTCGAGACAAGCCGGCTTGTGGCAAAGATGTGCCTGGGAATCACGCGCGTTTGAAATTGAAGCAGATCTCTCCGCGTCAGGATGGCCATCACGATCTCTTCGAGAGAGGTGTTTCCTGCCCTTTCCCCGATCCCATTGATGGTGCACTCGACCTGCCTTGCGCCATTCTCAATGGCCGCAATGGAATTGGCCACTGCAAGGCCGAGATCATCGTGGCAGTGCACACTCAGGGTGACTTTGTCGATTCCCGGAACCTGGCGCCGGACCGTTCGAATGAGCCCTCCAAATTCAGAGGGAATGGCATAGCCCACGGTATCAGGGATGTTGATCGTCGTTGCTCCGGCCCGGACAGCGGCCTCGATGACGGCGCAGAGAAATTGAACGTCGCTTCGCGTGGCATCCATGGCCGAGAATTCAACGTTCGGCGTATGCCGTTTGGCCCTCGCGACGGACTGAGCAGCAATCTTGACAACTTCCTCCCTCGATTTCCGGATCTGGTACTTGAGGTGAATATCCGAAGTCGAGATAAAGGTGTGGATCATCGGAAGCTTAGCTCCCTTAACCGCCTGCCAGGCCCGGTCGATATCCTGCGAGTTTGCTCTGGCCAGGCCAGCCACCTCCGAACGGGTGACGGTCTCGGCAATGGCCCTGACCGCCTGAAAGTCTCCTTCAGAGGAGATGGGAAAACCCGCCTCGATCACGTCGACGTTCAGCTTCTCGAGCTGCTGGGCGAGCCTCACCTTCTCCGCAACGTTCATCGATGCCCCTGGGGACTGTTCTCCATCCCGAAGGGTTGTGTCAAAAATCTTGATCAGCGGCTTCAACTCTCTTTCTCCTTCTGGAAAGGCCTGAAGGGCGCAGCAAGCCCTGAACCGTGGTGGTACAGGGCAAGTAGCGCCCCTACAAAACCTTTTGGTTTGAGAATAATTTCATAACACGTCCGTAAAACTCAGACTCTTCCCAGATCTTCAGTTCGATACGAAGGGCTCGAAGAGGAACGGGACCGATTTTGAACTTGAATAATTTTACCATATCCTTTTCCGTGGTGACAAGGTAATCGAATTTATTAACTGTTTCCTTAATGGAAGTCAAATCCTCTGACCTGTAGGAATGATGATCCGGAAAGATCCGCTCTCCTACGATCTCGAGACCGCACTTCCTGAGGAGGAAGCTGAAATACTTAGGGTCTGCAACTCCGGAAAGGGCGAAGGCCTTCTTCCCCTTAACGCCACCAATCTCCTCCCACTCTTCTTTGGGGCCGACCAGACCTGTGGGCACATAGTGGCTGTGACAGATCTCAGCTCCCGGGTGGATCTCACGGAGTCTCGCTTCAAGAGGCTTGCATCCTTCCGGGTCCTCCACCTTGGTGAGAATAAAAACCTGGGCCCTTCGAAGCCTGGATAGGGGTTCCCTCAAGATCCCTCTCGGAAGGAGATGGTGATCTCCGAAGCCGATCCTCGAGTCGATGAGAACGATGTCGAGATCCCGACGGAGCCTGAGATGCTGGTAGCCATCATCAAGGAGGAGTCCCCGAATGCCAAATCGCTGCAGGGCCATCTGCCCTGTTACAAAACGATCCTTACCAACAAGAATCGGAATCCCCTTCAGGCTTCGTGCCATCAAATGAGATTCATCGCCTGACTCTTCTGGCGTGAGAAGAATCTTTTGGCCATCACTCACCACGGACCCCGAAGCCTTTCTTCCCCTGTAACCTCGACTCAGGATCGCCACGGGGATTTCTCTCTCCATCAGCCTCCTTGCCAGAGCCATCACGAGAGGGGTCTTGCCGGTTCCCCCCACCGTGATATTGCCGACACTGATGACAGGGCAGGAAAGGCGTTTGCCTCTGAGCAAACCAATGCTATAAGCAGAGCCCCTCAACCGGACAGCCCACCCATAGGGTAAGGAGAGAAGATAGAGAGGAGTGAGAAGAATCCTTGTCCAGAAGGATTTGTCTCTCTGATAGAGGAATCGATCAAAGCGCCAGGCCATACACATTTCCGATTTCGGATTTCGGATTTCGGATTGAGAACCTCATGTCAATGCAGCGATTTGAAATCAGAGCCACATGTCTGCAATCCGCACTCAGGAGTTCTTTCATTTCGCAATCCGCAATCCACAATCCGCATTCAGGAGGGGTCTTATCTCCTGGAACATCCTTTCCGTTGATCCCTGATGTCTCGTCAGGCACCGGTAGCCTTTTTCTCCCGCCTCCTTGCGCATCCTTTCATCCGAAAGGAGATGCTTCAATTGGAAAGAGAGGTCTTCTTTCCCTTCCACCCGAATCGCTCCTCCTGCCTCGATCAACATCCGCGAGATGTCCGCGAAGTTGAACATATACGGGCCGAAGAGGACACACTTCTTGAAGAATAAGGGCTCCAGGGGATTGTGACCACCCACAGGAGCAAGGCTTCCTCCCACGAAGACGACCGTTCCGAGGCTGTAAAGCTTCATCAACTCTCCCATGGTATCGAGAAGGATCACTCTGATCGGTTCTCCCGTCTCCCGGCTCAGGCCCGGCTGGCCCGAAGCGAGGGAGGTTCGTCTTACCCATGCCATCCCCTCTTTCTTAAGGGCTCTCTCCACCTCCTGGAGCCGCTCGAGATGGCGGGGAGCCAGGATGAGAATCAAATGAGGATTCTGCGCCATCAGATCTTTAAAGACCTGAAGGAGAATCTCCTCCTCGCCGGGATGGGTGGAACCGGCAATCAGGATCGTCTCATCTCCCCGAAGCCCGAGGGATCTGGACATGCCGGCTGCTTCCTCCTCGGTGAGGGAGGAGAAGGTCTGGTCAAATTTGAGGTTTCCCGAAACCCTTGTCTTTTCGAAAGAAGCGCCGATCGCCACAATCCGGTTTCGGTCCTCCTCCGTCTGCATTAAAAAGAGGGAGATATGCCTCAGGCAATTCTCGAAAAGAGACCTCAGAAAAAGGTATCCCCGAAGGGATTTGTTTGAGATCCTTCCATTAAAGAGACAAACGGGAATGCCCCCCTTTCCACAGGCCCTTAGAAGATTGGGCCAGAGTTCCGTTTCTGCCAGGAGGAGGAGCCCGGGCTGGACTCTCCGGATGGCCATCCTGATGATGAGAGGGTGGTCAAGGGGAAAGAAAAAAACACCGCTCGCCTCTGGAAGAGATCTCTTGGCTGTCTCGTTGCCTGTCCGGGTCATGGTGGTCAAAATGATTTGCGAGTCGGGGAACTCCCTCTTAATCCTCCTCACAAGGGGAACGGAACAGAGTACTTCTCCCACGGAGGAGGCGTGAATCCAGATTGGTCTCTTGCCGGAACGGCGGGGAAGAAATCCAATTCGATCGACCAGACCCTTCCGGAAGTGTCCCTGGAAGAGGCTTCGAAGAAGGAAGT
>Ga0031655_10001303_pt1 | contig 14935 bp, 17 predicted proteins | sample FrelakmetHBP12HB_FD_55187 | JGI IMG/M metagenome (GOLD analysis project Ga0031655, IMG submission 55187) | Freshwater lake sediment microbial communities from the University of Notre Dame, USA, for methane emissions studies -HBP12 HB | ecosystem: Environmental > Aquatic > Freshwater > Lake >... | reverse complement strand
CAAGACTGTCTCTCCGGACCCTGATCAGGGCTCTAAATTTTTATCTGTTGCCGGATATCGCTGTTAAAGCGGGGAATATGGTGGAGGGCAGCTTCAACGCCAGGAGAGATGCCATCAGTCGGGAATACCGGTATACTATCTTGAACAGCCCGACCCCATCTCCTTTGCAGCGAGATTACGCTTATTTCGTGCCCGTGCCATTGGATACCAGCGCAATGAATGAAGCCTGTCAGGCGCTCCGGGGAAGACAGGATTTCGCCTCGTTCACTGGCCCCATGATGGGGAAAAGAACAGTGCGCAATGTATCTAGGGCGGAGGTGTCCAGAGAGGGAGAAGCACTGTTCTTTGACATGGTGGCTGACTCTTTTCTCCCCAAACAGGTACGGAGCACAGTGGGCTCTCTGGTGAGGGTGGGATTAGGCAAGCTAAAGCTGGAGAAGTTCAAGGAGATAATTCAAGCGAAAAAGCCCGGGCTCGCAGCGCCGGTGGCGCCTGCTCACGGCCTTTGTTTGATGAAGGTAAACTATCCCGAGCATAAGTTCGGCGTCGTTTAAAAACTTGAGAGTCCAGAGGGGCAAAGCCCCTTTGGAGGGGGTCTGGGGAAGGATGGGGGTATCCCCCAGCCTTAAAAGTCCCCCAAGACTGGGGGATTTAGGGGGTTGAAGAGTGTTTCTGAACGCTCTCTAAATTCGGCAAGGGGCAAATATTATGAGGACTTATAGTACCAAGGTGTCCGATATCGAGCGGAAGTGGCATGTTATTGATGCCTCTGGTAAAACCCTGGGCAGACTTGCAACTGAGGCAGCGGTGCTGCTAAAAGGCAAGCACAAGCCTATGTATACGCCGCATCTTGACGTTGGCGATTATGTTGTTGTAGTGAACGCGGATAAGATAGAGGTGACCGGCAAGAAGCTCACCCAGAAGATTTATTATCACCATTCTAACTATCCGGGAGGACTGAAAAGCGTCAGCCTGGAAAAGATGCTTGAGACTCATCCTACCGTGCCATCGAGCATGCGGTAAAAGGAATGTTGCCGCATAATCGTTTGGGTGCTGCTATGTTTAAGAAGCTCAAAGTATACGCCGGGGCTGAGCATCCTCATAAGGCACAGGTTAAAGCGGCTGAGAAGGAGAATTAGGTTGAGCGAACAAGCCTATTTTCGCGGCACAGGACGACGTAAAACAGCAATAGCTCAGGTGAAGCTGATGACAGGCAAGGGCGCTATCATCGTCAACGGCAAGCCCTTGGAGGAGGTATTTGGGATGGAGCGGCTGCAGTCTACCATCCTCGAGCCGCTCAGGGTTACTGATACCTCGAATAAATTCAGTGCCGTAGTCAAGGTGACGGGCGGTGGTATCGTATCGCAGGCGGGGCCATCAGTCATGGCATAAGCCGTGCCCTGGTCAAGATGGATGAAAGCCTCAGGACCCAGCTTCGTAGTTACGGGTTGCTTACTAGGGATTCACGAGTAAAGGAACGAAAGAAGTACGGTCTGAGAAAGGCTCGCAAGGCCCGCCAGTATCGAAAGAGATAGCCTTCATATAATCCTGCAAGGGGTACGCTGGTATTGGATATCGCTGAAGTAAGCAGAAACACCAAGTTTTTGATCAATGGCGTTCCTTTTGCTGTAGAGGATGTCAAGTTCGTTAAGCCTGGCAAAGGCCGCGCAATGTATTACCTCAAACTGCGCAACCTCTTCGACGGTACTACCCGAGACCAGACCTATCATTCCAGCGATAAGGTTGAAGAGGTCCATGTCAGCAGCAACGAGATGCAGTATCTCTATAAAGAAGGAGACCACTACGTATTCATGGATAATGAGAACTTCGAGCAGCACTCCGTGCCTAAAGAGCTGCTTGGGACAAGGAGCCAATTCCTCAAGGAAGGCTTGGTGGTCACTGTCTCGGTGATGGAAGGCAAGGTTCTTGAGGTAACCCTGCCCAAGTTCGTTGAGCTAGCGGTGGTGAAGGGTGCTGCTAGCACCAAGACGGATACAATCACCGCTCAGTCGAAGATGGTTGAGCTTGAAACAGGGGGTGTCCTGGCAGTCCCCCCCTTTGTCAAGGAGGGGGACATCGTTAAGGTGGACACCCGTTCCAATACCTATGTAGAACGGGTAACTACGAAAAAGTGAAGTGTGTGGATTATGGCCGAGGACGAATCCTTGCGCCTCTCCCAAATCAAGGCCAATCTCGAGCGCCGGGCTCTTATCTATGATGTAATCCGAACCTTATTTCGCAGCGAAGGCTTCCTCGAAGTAGAAACTCCCCTCCTGGTTCCCACAGTTGCTCCCGAAAAGTACATCGCCCCCTTTACTGTCAACGGTTGGTTCCTCTCAACTTCTCCGGAGATGCACATGAAGCGCCTCCTAGCTGCTGGCTACACTAAAATCTTCCAGATTTGCCACTGCTTCCGCAAAAGCGAGCGAGGCGAATTGCATAACCCGGAATTTACCATGCTGGAGTGGTATCGCGTTGGCGCTGACTACATGCAGATTATCCAGGATACTGAGCGGCTGGTGCTTACCCTTGCCACCAGGCTGCGTCTGGGTACAACAATTAGCTACCAGGGTGCAGAGATCGATCTTGTTTCCCCCTGGCCCCGGATAACGGTTCGCCAGGCTTTTCTTAATTCGGCTGGCTGGGACCCGTTCAATCGTCTTGACGAAGAGCGGTTCGAAGTTGACTTGGTTGAGAAGGTCATACCGAGCTTTGATACTAGCCGTCCCACTGTGCTCTTGGACTATCCTGTGGCAATGGCCTCTCTGGCCCGGCTGAGGCCTGGAAGTCTGCCAGTAGCTGAACGTGCTGAGGTCTTTATCGGCGGGCTGGAGCTGGCCAATGCCTACAGCGAGCTGACTGATGCTGCCGAGCAGGGGAGGCGCTTCAAGCAGGAGATCGATAGTTTGGCTTTGGAGGGGAAAAACAACATCGCTATGCCGCAGAGGTTTCTGGATGCTGTGGCCAGACTCCCTCAGTGCAGCGGCATCGCCCTGGGAATCGACCGTTTGGTCATGCTGTTTTGCGATGCAGCATCTATCAATGAAGTTATTGCCTTCCCTTGGGATACAGTTTGAGCATGAATTAAGCGCACTTTGCTTAGGTTGTTGGTAGGGGCACGGCATGCCGTGCCCCTACCTTTTTGCGATCACCACTATCCCTGTTGAAATTTCTTTAGCGGATGTGCATAATGAGTCATTCACAGGAGAATTGCTCGAAGCCTGAGGAGGGGACAGCATGAAAGCAGCGGTATTGCAGGGTAAGGGCAAGTTCACTATAGAGGAAGTCCCTGAACCTGTTCTGGATAAAGATGAAGTCTTGATAAAGGTGCAATATTGTGGAATATGTGGCTCTGACCTGCATGTTTTCAAGGAGGGCGCTGGCGTAGGGTTTGGCCACGAGTTCTCGGGCGACATTGCGGGATTGGGGTCAGATGTAAAGGGGTGGAGAATGGGTGACCGAGTGGCAGTTGACCCCGTTGTCTCATGTGACGAGTGCTTTTGGTGCAAGCGTGGTGAATTGGGTCTCTGTGAACAGTATTTTATTGCGTTGGTGGAATATAAGGGTGCTTTCGCTACCTATGCTAAGGCTAAGTACTATAACCTTCATAAGCTCCCCAGAGGGCTGAGTTATGAGGAAGGGGCCATAATTGAGCCAACGACATGTGCGTTGCATGCCACCAAAGTAGCTGGAATGCAGAAAGGCGATGTTGTCGCGGTTCTGGGTCTCGGCCCCATCGGACAACTTGTAGCGCGAGTGGCCAAGGCCTCAGGTGCCAAGGCAGTGTACGCTTCAGAGGTTAGCCAACTAAGACTCGAAATGGCCAGAGGTGCGGTAGACGAGGTCATAGACGCAAAGGTGACCAATCCGGTGGAGAGGATTCTCGAGTTAACTGACGGGAGAGGCCCTGACATTGTCTTCGAATGTGCTGGAGCTGTCGCCACGACGCAGCAGTCAATCGCCTTAGTGAGGAAAGGCGGAACTGTCGTTATTGTAGCGATATGCTTTGAGCAAGTTGAATTGCCGGTCAGTAACATTAACCTGAGAGGGCTTACGGTAAAAGGGTCCATGTGCTTTTCACCGGGCGAATATGCCGCTGCCTTGAAGCTCATCAAGAATAAGAAAATCGATGTGGCACCTTTGCTGAGACGCAAGATGCCACTGACCAAAATCAACGAGGCGTTTGAAATGGCCTTGAGAGGCGAGGGCGGGAAGATTCTGATAAAGCCGTAGGGGCACGGCATGCCGTGCCCTCTTCCAGGTTCACTTCTTATGCATTTCTACCAGTGTGCTTCTTGCTTCTACCCCTCGATAGTCCGCAAAGCTTAATACGGAGGGGTCGGTCCGCACATCGAGCACTGCAGGCAACCCCGATTTGAAGGCCCTCTTCAAAGCAGGTTTGATTTTTTCGGGTTCGGTCACAAGCTCTCCGTAAGCCCCCAAACTCTCAGCGTACTTGTCGTATCTCACGTCCTCGCTCAGTATGGAGCAAGCCTCCCTGCATTGGTTGAGCTGCTGGTCGTGTCTCACCATACCCCACTGGCAATCGTTGCTTACGACGATTACGATTTGTTTGTTGTGGCGCACGGCGGTGTCTATCTCGCTGGCATTGAGCAGGAAGGAGCCATCGCCTGTTATCACGACGACTTTTTTATCTGGTTTTGCCGTTTTGATACCTATTCCGAAGGGGATGCCTCCCCCCAGATGCCCCAGCGAGCCTCCCAAGGCATTTATATAGCTCCGTGGAGCATTGGCGTGGTACAGGGGTGTGACGTGGGCGTGTATATCACCGCCGTCCATCACTATAACAGAATCGTCGCCCAGGTACTCGCACACCTCTTTACCCAGCCTCCTGGGGTCTATGGGCTTGCTGGAGCTTAATGCTCCTGAGGTCAGCGTATCCTGGATAGATTTGGCGATACTTTTTACATTCTTCACCCACGCTGTCTCCCTGCGTCTCTTGCCGGAGGCTTGAAGCGCCTCTTTCGCTGTATCAGTCAATTGAGTCAGTACGGATTTGGCATCTCCCCATATCCCCAGATCAATGGGCCTGTTTCTACCGATCTCCAGGGGTTCGATGTCTACCGAGATTATTCTCACATCGGGTGCATAGAAGTTACCTGTGCCAAAGTTCAGTATTTCCTCGAATCTGACTCCGATGGCGAGGAGTACATCGGCACCCGCTATACTTCCGAAGTCGAGGCCGACAGGGCCACCGCAGAGCGGATGGTCATCCGGTATGCCCCCTTTCCCGCCTATGGCGTAGCACACGGGTATCTTGAGCAGCTCGGCGAACTTCACCAGCTCTTTAGAGGCGCCGGACCAGAGTATGCCGCTCCCGATCAATATGCCCGGCTTCTCAGCATCTAACAACCACTTTACGGCTCTCCTGACCAGTTGAGGGTCTCCATAGGGGCGGGCGTCAGTCCTGTACTTTTGTGCTGGAACAATTGGGGCGTCCTTTGAGTCTACTTCGAGTATCAATAAGTCATAGGGTATATCTAATAGCACAGGACCCTTGCGACCTGTGGTGGCTTGTCTGAAAGCTGTGGCTACATACTCCGGAAGGCGGCTTGTGGAAGTAGGGGAACCCCTCCATTTCGTAATGGGGTGGTACATATCCCTGGAATCGAATTCCTGCACAGCACCCTTCCCCTCGTAACAAAGTGGCGTACGAGTGCAGATACCGATAACAGGTGCGCAGGAATACCAGGCAGCAGCCATACCAGCTGCCAGATTGATTGCTCCGGGCCCTGCCGTAACCATACACACGCCGGGCTCGCCGGTGGCCATGGCGTAGCCTGTGGCGGCGTTTGCCACAGCCTGCTCATGTCTCATATCTACGAACTGTATACCTTCATCTATACACGCATCATAAATCTCGCTCAGTTCGCCGCTGAGGGTGAAGACGGTCTTGACCTTTTCGTTCTTCAAAGCCTTGCCCACCAGTGTGCTTCCTCTTACCTTTGCCATTTCTACCTCCCCATATAGAAATTCAAATCAGAGGCTTAGATTTTAACCGATTTCTCAATAAGTTTCCAATTGTAGGGGCACAGCATGCTGTGCCCCTCATTCTGTCACTGCTTTGAAAATAGAATGCTTGGACTTTTGTGTCATTCTGAGCGAAGCGAAGAATCTCAGTACTTGACTTGACGCCACTATTTTTGTCCTTCGTGGTGCTGATTTCAATCAGCTTGACAGATTCCCGCGCAAGCGGGAATCCAAAGGTAGCGTCGCGACTGCTGTCGCGACGAACAAATCCTCTGTTATCATTGCTTTTCTGTGGAAGGTGCAGCCGTAGCCGATTATCAAGAAGATAGGTATACCACTGCCCTGTAGTGCTTCATGCTGTCCTAGAAGTAAGCTAAGTGGAGTCTGCCCCTTGCTTTGACTTGCTCGTTTATCTATAATACGCCTTACTGCAAAGGGGGACATATGAAGAAGTTGGGAATTGCGTTAGCCTCTCTGTTGATTGCTGCATTCCTGATTGGAAGTATTAGTTGCGGTGGAGAGCAGACAACGCCCACAGCAACACCCCCGCCTACGCTAAGTCCTTCACAACAAGCCGCAAACTATCTTGAGCAACTGTACAATCCTTCACTTGGACTCTGTCGTGAAACCTCAACCTCAGAGCCACAGAATGAGACAATTGTGGCTTCCGATGGTCAGAGTTATACCGGTACCACGGATAAAATCTATTGGATAGCAAGCGACAACTATTTGGAATCCCTGGCTTTAAAGCCTTATGACCCGGCACTTTCGGAATCAATCAAGCAAAAATGCGATTCCTACCTCCAAAACTCAACTCTTCAAGGGTCAAATCTTGAGGGATTACCCTATTCCCCATACCAAATCATGGAGGGAAAAGAGATTCCTTTAACCCTTCACGTTGTTAACAACTATGTCCTGGAACAAACTTCAGACCGTATCGTAGCCTTGAATATGAGCAATGGTGAAATTAACGGCTCTACGTACCTCGATTATCCAGCCTATGCAGATGCCCTAGTGTACGAAGCCATCAACTATTACATTCAAGGGTATCTCCTTGACTGGTGCCAAGGTTTATACATGAAAGCATATAACATGTTTGATGGGAAAGGAGTTGCAGACGCACACTTCGAGAGCACGTCTCAATATGACAACATGAAGCTTGCACTGCTTATCTTCGGAGCGAAAGTTTTGAACCTTCCTGTCAATCTAACTCAAATAGAATCGCAACTCTGGTCAGCTCAGAAACCGAGTGGTGGAATCACCTCATGCATGGATAGTACCGGTAAACCCACCGGAACCGCTAACGGCGAAACCACAGCGTTTACCCTTCTGGCTTACGATGTTAACCTGATAGGCCAAATTCAATCAGAAAGAGAGCCAACGCCCCCCTAAAAAATTTGTTAATGTAACGTTCCCGCCAACGACCTTCAACCAAAACACAATTATGACAACCAATATAATGTCAATTCCATTGCTTAATAATTGGCAAGTCACAATTAATAACACCATTCAGTGGGCATCTACTCCAACTAACCCTCGTGTTGCACTGGGTTTCTTCTCAAGTCTGGCTCACCCTAGCGACCCCCAAATCCAACTTATTGAGTATAACAATGGTGCCCTTGATGTCCTCAAACAAAATGGTAATAAACTGCAATCACTTAAGTGGGCAAACCCTTTAACAGTCTCTCTAATATCCAATACCCTTACCGTTTCAAGTCCAGCAGGAACTTATTCCGTTAGTCTTCCAAGTTTTCCTCTGGCCTATATTACCGGCGGAAGTACCGAATCAGACATATGCTCTGGGGGTGAAGTTGACGCTGAAGTTGAAGTCGTCCCGTGAAGTAAGCGAAACAACTTCCAGAGAAATAAATCTTACTACGATAGCTTGATATTACTACCGTTTTTCCTTATTATTACTACAATGTAGGAGGTAAGCATATGCAAGGACGCATAAACTTGGAGCAAGAAGCGCTACTGCCATTCGAAAATATTGCTAGAAAACATGATTTAAGATCATATAAAGGACACGGTCGCGATAATCAAATATTTTTGGTAGGCAAAGCTAATTTTCAGTTTGGAGACTTACGTGTAAACACACTGACTCACCATGTTTTGATAGAGGCAGAAAGTGCTGGAGGAGTCACCAACCTCGTGAAATATTGGTATTGTCTATCAGAAAATGCCCCTCCTACACATATATCGCTACCCATAATTTTGATTCACGTATTCCAACAAACAAGCAAAAACGATTATGATTCACATTTGAAACTCTGGGATTTTCTGTGGAGTGAGATGCAAAAAGCACTGGGTGATAAGAAAATTAGAGCTTCTAAATTTACATACCATGAGGTATCGGACCTTAAGCCTATTCATCCAGCTATTCATGAATTTGAAAAGAGTTTAACGTCACTCTGATTCAAATTTGATAGTCTTTCAAGTCTTTCCAACAGAAATGTACGCATGGAATGGCAAACATCCCGATGTCTGATTTGCTTCTACTATGACAACACTACCCGCAAAGAATCTTTGAGCATTGTCCCACAAAAGCAACTTACAACCTTGCGCTCCGTTCACTCTGATTAGTGCTGCTTCGGCCAGCCTTCCGAGAACTCAGGCTCCGAATACAGCCCACCACGCCCGTCACGCTCCCACCACATCTGGCACTGCGAGCACCACAGGCCGACGTCAGATGTAAGCTCGGCTTTACGCACCACTGAAGGTAAAGAGCAGAGCTCTATCTCCTGCAAGGGAGAACCGCAGAAAGGACAACACTCAACCGAGATTTTAGCCATCACAACACCCCCTCACGATGACTTTTCTTACCGCCAGCCATACACATTATGTATTAACAACTTCGCTTGTTTACCCATCGTTCACTCCCTCCTAACAATTCATCCACGCTCAGCCATTTTTGAGCGCACCTTCGGTATCAAGTTATGTTATAATAATGCCAGATTTGCTTCAAGGAATAGGAGTAATGAACCTATTCAAGCTTTCCGCTGTGGTTATTGGTTTTATCGCCTTGCTCCCTGGGCTTGTAGGCTGCTCCAGCGATTCTACGCCTTCGGCCTCCAATATCATTACCAAGGACGCCTCACAATTTGTTTTGACAATAGATGACTTCCCTCCTGGTTGGACTCGCAGGCCAGCCGGAGCAGCAGCCCATGCAGGCGCTCAGTCAGCCTATGGTAGTTACTTCTACAACTGGTCCGCCTATCCCGCCTATCCCTCTGTCGTGCAGGACGTTGTAGCCGTATACCCGAGCATAGCATCGGCGCATCAGGTCTATCTCGGCGAAAAGCCCCAAGATGTCTCGCTAGAATACCCCAAAATTGGCGACGAGTGTTTTCTAAATTCCGCCATTCCCATAAACCAGCTGCTGGTGTTTAGAAAGAATAATGTTGTAGTCTGGGTTTGGCTTCAGCAGGATTACGTAGACGACATCAAGCCATACGCAGTAGCGATTCAGAAAAAGATCTACTAGCACTATGCATAGGAGAGGAGAACAGGCGTGAATTTTCTAGAGCAGCTTGTTGCAGAATGGTATGAATACAAAGGTCACTATGTCAGAACGAACATCAAATTCGGGAAACGTCCCCGAGGCGGCTATGAAGGTGAGATCGATATTGCAGCTTTTGAACCAAGAGAACGGAAAATAGTCCACCTTGAAGCTTCAATGGATGCCCTTCCTTGGGACAAACGAGAGAAAAGGTTTACCAAGAAATTTAATGACGCCGCCAAACACTACAACGAGATATTCGATTTCGATTATGAAAGGGTTGAACAAATCGTTATCGTAGGGTTCGGCAAAGCCCCAAACCATGATAGATTCAATGGTGACATCAAAGTGCGTCGGGTTCCCGATCTAGTAGAAGAAATCATTGCCGAATTGAAATCTAAGAATCCAATGCAAGCCGTTGTTCCCGAGAGCTATCCTTTGCTTAGAGCAATGCAATTTGCCGCCGCTTACGGTCTCGGTTAGCATCACTCATAGTATTGACTTTAGCATTTGCCGTTTCAAGATGTACGCATGGAAGGGCAAACATTCCGAAGTCTTTTAAAACTTATTCTAATCCTTCTCTCATTCCAGAAATGTTATATCTTGTTGACGAACATCTATGAGGTCTATAATTATGCTAACAAAAAGGGTTTTTTCTTTGATGACGTTTAGGGAGGTAACCGGAAATGTGTGCTGACATGAAGTATGCTATCCAGTTATTTGAAGAAGCACTTCTATGGCTCCAGATGGACTACAGGCATTTTCGCTTCTTCACAGAGCGTGACATCGAGTGGAAGCTACAGCTTCACTTGCTGGAGGAAATCGATATACAACACCTTCCATTGAATGTGTTTGAAAACCACAAAATGCCGAATAATAAACGTGTAGACCTAGCTATACTTGAACGAAGTACTGGTTCTATACTCTTCGTAGCGGAACTAAAATACGAGCCTGACGGCGAAAGACCCGATATCTATCAGGGAAAGTTCCCCAAGGTTTCCTGGGGTTCGGAGAAAAATTACGGAGTGGTTCAGGATATTAATCGAATAGATAATTGGATAAAGGATGGTTCCTCCGATTCGGGATATGCCGTATTTATTGATGAAGGAGGATATTACTCAAAGCACAAAGAAAAGTACAAAGCACCTGCGGGCAGTACTTGGGACTATAATTGGGGGGAAAGCCCTGTATTGGGAAAAACAATGGCGATGTTATCCTTTAAGCGGCAATCTAACATGGTCGGAGCTTAAATACAAATAGGAGGCAATTTTGCTGTATGAGTCTAGGAAATTAAGCGTATATGTACGCATGGAAGGGCAGACATCCCGATGACTACGTGGGCGTATTAACCCCTATTTTGAACGGTAATTCCATGCGGATGTTGTGACCATATCTTTAAGACTCAGCCAGCCGCTTTTTTAGGTAGTCGATGACCTTCACCGGCGAGGGGTCGGTCTCATTGAGCAGCGCCAGATAGTAGCTGACCCAGTCACCGAAGAAAACAAGGCTCATCATCTGGCTCAGGGCGCTCTCTCCCCTGGCGTCGATAGTTTCGTGGTTGACCTTCGCATTAGTCAGCATCTCGGCGGTGAGCTTGTACCGGATCAACGTTCTGGGATGTAGGCGTGGGGAACGTAGAAAGACCACAAACAGCCTCTGCGCTAAATCGGCAGGGAACTCGTAGCCAACTGTGGCATTGTGGTTCAGCTCGGGGAATATCTCATAGAATGCCCAGGCCTTGCTATTCTCATTTATCTGTGTTTTCCAGCGTTGCGCTGCCGTGGAAAGAAAGCCCGCCCCGTAGATGACTGTCAGATGGTTATACAGTTTGGTTGCCAGTTGTTTAGCGGGGTTAAGCTTCAGCGGGCACTCAACATCGATTGTGCTTTGCAAGTCCTTGAGAACCTGCGCCATCTCCGCCACATCTTTTGATTTATCGCTCACAATGCCGAGCTTCTGGCAGATGCCGAGCAAGGGGAGGAAGCTATGTCCCACTGCAGCACGCGGCGATGAGACATAGTCTATGGTGAAAACCGGTATCTTGTTCTGTTCGGCAATAGCTTTTAACTTGCCTCCTGTTGTCAGAGCCAACTTCTTGGCTGGTGTCGACAGCACTTGATTGAATGCTGAAAGCGTCTCTTCTGTCATCCCGGAGTAGCTTGAGGCAATGACCAGTGTTTTAGCATCTACATAAGGTGGCAGGTCATAGTCTCGGTGCACTAAAACAAGCGCCTTTTTCTCCAGGGCGCTCAGGCTCTTGAGTAGGTCGCCGCCGATAGCTGAGCCGCCCATGCCCAGGATGATAACCTTGTCTATATTGGAATAGCCCTTGGGCAATTTGAAGTCCAAAGCTTGCTGCCACGCCTTGAGACACTGCTGGGGCAACTCGCGGATGCGCTCCCGCATACTGGCAGGGTCTAGTCTTTTATAAACTTCAGTGTTGTCGAGATCTATCATTTTTAAATACCGGCCAATTCCTTTCCTGCCTTGAGCAGCCTTTCCACATGCTCCGGAGAGTAGCTCTCAGCATATATACGAAGGACTGGCTCTGTCCCGGAGAGGCGGATGAGGAGCCAACTCCCATCGCTGAGCCGGAAGCGAAAGCCATCTACTGTGTCGATCTTGGTTACCTTTGTGTTATCTATCTCACTGGGCTTGAGCTGGCTCAAGCGCTGTACCACAGCCTCTCGTTTCTCAGAGGAGAAGTGGAAATCGATTCGGTTGTAGTGATGTGGGCCAACTTTGCTGTAAAGGTATTCTATTAGTTCCGAGGGCTTCTTGCCTGTTTTTACCACGAAGTCGAGTATGTACAACCCTGACAGTATGCCATCACGCTCCGGAATATGTCCACGGTAGCCGAAGCCGCCGCTCTCCTCGCCTCCGATAAGGGCGTTTTCGGCCATCATCTTGGGGCCGAGATATTTGAAGCCAACGGGTGTTTCAAATACAGGCACAGAGAAAAGCTCGCCCAGCTTGTATATCATGTCTGTTGTAGTTATAGATTTGATGAGGGCTCCTCGCTCCCCGCGTATCTCCAGTAGGTACAGGGTGAGAAGCGCGAACACCTGAAGTTGCGTCACGAACACGCCGTTTTCGTCCAGGACGCCAATTCTGTCGGAATCGCCATCGGTTGCTAGCCCAACATCGGCCCCACTCGTTTGTATTTTTCGGGAAAGCTTGGCCAGGTGCGAGGCTATGGGCTCCGGCTGTATTCCCGGGAAGAGGGGGTTGCGTTTGTAATTGAGCTCAATTATCTTGGTGCTGCCGCCTGTCAATAATCTCCTGAAGTAGCCGGCGCCAGATCCATACATGGAATCTACGGCTATCTTCAATCCAGCCTTGCGTATGTGTTCGAGGTCGACCATTTGAGCTATATGGCTCAGATATATCGGCGCCGGGTCATGATATTCGATCAGCCCCTGCTTCAAGCCATCTGATAAGGGAAGGCGTTTTATCTTACCGCTGCTCACGATTTGATGGATGCGTTTCTCCAGCTCGGCGGTCACCTCGGGCGAGGCGCTTCCGGCGTACTCCGGTTTATACTTAAACCCGTTCCAAATAGCAGGGTTATGGCTGGCGGTGATGATAACTGCCCCTGCTGCTTTCTTAGCCACGATGGCGTAGCTTATTACAGGAGTTGGCGCTGCCTTGGGATTAAGGTACGCCTTGATCCCGTTAGCGGCGATTACTTCGGCTACAGCAGCGGCGAAATCCTCCGAGGCGAACCTGGTGTCGTAGCCAATCATTAAGCCCTGTTTGGCGATGCCCCTGTCCTGGAGGTAATTGGCTACCCCCTGAGCGCAGGCGCGGACGTTGTCGAAAGTGAAATCCTCTCCGATTACGCCTCGCCAACCGTCGGTGCCGAACTTTATAATTGAGGGCATTTCAGTCCTCTCTAAAATGAAATGGCATTATCTTCGATGGTTTTCCCTGCCCAGACCTTGATACCGTGCTCTAGCTTGTTATCACTGCCGATGATAACATTATCGCTGATAATGGAGCCATCAGTAACCCAGGCATTGTCTCCGATGACGGTGTTATTGCCTACCACGCTATTTCTTATAGTTACATTCTTTCCCAGCTTAACATTTTGCCAGAGTATAGCCTCATCTATCGCACTGCCTTGTCCTATAATACATCCGCTACCCAGAACAGTTGGTCCTGAAATCTCAATATCTTGCTCGATGGTGCAACCTCTGCCCATCACTATCGGGCCAATCAGCTTGACCGAAGGATGGATTTTGCAGCCTTCCTCAAGCCAAATGTCATCAGCCATCGGTTTGCCCGGGAGACGGGAGATAGCTTTGCCCATGAGAAGGTCGTGATGCAGTCTGAAGTAGTCACTGGGTTTGCCGGTGTCGAGCCAGTAAGCATGGGAGCGATAGCCATAGAAAGGAACACCATGCTCCACCAGGTCGGGGAAAAGCCCGCGCTCCAGCATGCAACGAACACCTGATGGGATAAGTGACAGCACATCTGGTTCCAATACATATGTGCCAGCGTTAATGAGGTTGGAGGTTACTCTCTCCGGGCTCGGCTTCTCGATGAATCCTTTGACCCTGTTCTGGCTGTCCAACTCGACTACTCCGTATGCTGTGGGGTCATCTACAGGGGTAAGTGCGATAGTAGCCTTCGCCTTGTGGGCTCGGTGAAACCTTATCATCTCAGTGAGGTCTAAGTCGCTGAATATGTCGCCGTTAAATACTAAAAATGTATCATTCAGAAACTGCTCCGCATTTTTCACCGCCCCACCGGTTCCCAATGGTGTCTGCTCAACTGCGTAGCTCAACTTCACTCCGAAACCGCTGCCATCTCCGAAATGACGCTGGATGCGGTCGGGGAGATAGCAAATGGCAAGTATGATCTCGTCGATGTGATGTCTCTTAAGGTGTTCGACCATATGCTCCAGAAACGGTCTGTTCACAATAGGGACCATGGGCTTAGGGAGGTTACAGGTAAGGGGACGTAGTCGCAATCCCTCGCCCCCCACAAGGATAATCGCTTTCACTGACACTCCTCGCTTGGCTTCAGTCCGGCATCTGCCCTTAGCTTTACCGCCTTATCGATGCGTTCCCAGGGCAGGTCGAGGTCATTGCGCCCAAAGTGGCCGTAGGCAGCTACTTGTTTAAATATGGGACGGCGCAACTCCAGCGACTCGATGATGGCTCCGGGGCGAAAGTCGAAGTGTTTTTTGAGCAGCTTCTGAATTAGCTCTTCATCCACCTTGCCGGTGCCAAAGGTCTCGATGGAGATGGAAAGCGGGTGGGCTATCCCGATGGCGTAGGAGACTTGAATCTCCAGGCGGTCGGCGAGACCCGCAGCGACGATGTTCTTGGCGGCATAACGGGCGTAATAAGCTGCGGAACGGTCTACTTTGGTAGGGTCTTTCCCCGAGAAAGAACCGCCCCCATGCCTGGCAATGCCTCCGTAGGTGTCAACCAGAAT
>Ga0031655_10001302_pt1 | contig 14938 bp, 11 predicted proteins | sample FrelakmetHBP12HB_FD_55187 | JGI IMG/M metagenome (GOLD analysis project Ga0031655, IMG submission 55187) | Freshwater lake sediment microbial communities from the University of Notre Dame, USA, for methane emissions studies -HBP12 HB | ecosystem: Environmental > Aquatic > Freshwater > Lake >... | reverse complement strand
CTCTTTTTCCTCTTCTTTTAATTTTTGCTCCGGCACAAGCTATCCGAGCGCTGCCCCGTCTATGCTTAAATCAGGGTATGATGCAGTCAATTTTTGTATTAGTATATAATATTACCTTTTATTGTTTTGTTGAGAACACAGAGAAAACCTCTGAGACCTCTGTGGTTCTAACATACTCCTTTTTTCATAAAACTTTTGACACTACCTCAATTCAGAATTGAGCCGCCAGCGCGAGCCCCCTTCGGTGTCCTCGATTAGTATGTCTGCCTGCTGCAGGGTGTCGCGGATGGCATCCGCCTCCTGCCACTGTTTTCCTGCACGGAAGCGCTGCCGCAGCGCAAGCAGCTCCTCCACCAGCGGGGCAAGACACGCGGCGGAATTTTCCGGCGCTGCATCAAGCTTTGTCGTCAGCAGGACAATCATGTCCCTGAAAATATCCCGCGCCTGGGAAATGAACTCCGGGCTTTCACCGTCTTCCTGCGCTTTCCAGATGAGCTTGTCAAGCTCAAGCACAGCTGAGGCGGTTTCTTTCAGGTCATGCTTTTCAATGCCGTTATTAAATGCTTCCTCAAGGGCGTGAATGGTGTCCCAGAATGTTTCTTGCTGTGCATCCGCTGCCGCTGCGGCCGGCATTGACTTCTGCGCCGGCTGTTGCATTCCGGCCCGTGCAGCTTTTCCGCGCAGCACATCCAGCGAAAAGCGCCCGCCCTTCTCAATGATTGTTTCTGAGCCGTGATACCTGAGGGTCATAGCGCCGATTCCCCTGATAACCGCCTCATCCTGGTCCAGGTCAATGATACAGGCGGTATGCTCATCAAGCCCGAGGATTGCCGCATCATCCGGCAGCAGGGCTTCAAGCTTTCTGAAGCGCGGTTCACCCATATAGCAGAACCGGGTATCATGGTTACCGCCCTCGGCATTGTTCCAGTGGGGAATCACCACCAGGTTAAAGCCGAAGCGGCCGAGAATGTTCATGCCCTCCGCCCAGTTGAGTTCTGTGCCCACTTTGTAGATTTCATATACCGGCATGGTGAAGCGGCCGACGGTCAGGGCTGCGGCGCTGGCAGCCACTAAGCAGCCGCCCTCCTCGACGCGCCTCGTGAGAATATCGGGAATGGATGTCTGCAGCCACTGGCGCACGGCATAGGTCGGGCTGCCGGGACCGATGAGGACATAATCTGCTTCACGCAGGGTGCGGAAAGCCTGCTCTGCTTCATAGGGGGTGCAGATAGCGCTTCCTTTAAAGGAGGCTATCGAGAGGGGATATTGTACGCGGGTGTCAAAATACTCAACAGCTTTACGGGAAATCTGATCAACATTGAGCTGAAACCCGGCGGGGGTATCCAGAAACACTGCCCGCGGCCGCCCGCCAAGGCCCGCAAGCAAAGCCTTGTGCACCTCGACCATGGTGGCGGTCAGCTCTCCTGAGCCCATGAGTACAATAATGCCTTTTTTATCTGCCATATTTGAAGACGTGCCAGGTTAAGCTCCACTGCCTGTGTCGCTGTATATAAATCTGATAAATATGCAAAATGTTATGGCGGGATGCTTGTTGCCGGTAAGGAATGTAATTAACGTAACTTTTAAAGTATAGATTCAGGTTTATTAGATGTCAATAAAAACAAGACTGTTAAGATTATCGTTGACTTTTTTTAACGGATTTAGTAAAATCTTACCCATATTTAAAGGACACATAATGGATAAAACAAAAAAGACGGGAAATCTATATAGCAGTTGAACGATAAGCTCTCAATCAGCAATTGTTGCTGGTGAGGGCTTTTTTGTTTTTAACAAATATTGATTCGGAGAAAACATGAAAAAATTATTTATACCATTGATGGTAATTCTTTTTTCTTTTGCGTCTGCTCATGCAGGAATCAATGATGGTCTGGTTGCCTATTACCCTTTTAATGGGAATGCTAATGATGCAAGCGGAAATGGGAATAATGGAACGATAAATGGTAATCCGCAATTTGTAACTGGGGTGTATGGCAATGGACTTAAATTTGATGGAGTTGATGATTATGTTGAAGTACCTCACAGCGATTCATTAAACCCAGTGGGTGCAGTCACAATATCTTTATGGGCAAAAGAACTTAGCCCATCTCCTGCATATTCATCTTTGATTTACAAAGCAGGAGAAGAACCAACATTTTGTTGTCCGGACAGAGTTTATAGTCTTTGGACAATGAGTAACCAGGGTTTGCATTTTGCTTCTGCACCTGATGGTAGCAATCAAATCTACTGTAATGCGTCTGGTGGTTCATATAGATTAAATGAATTTTTTCATGTCGTGGGAGTAATAAACACAATAAACCACTTGATGACCATATATGTCAATGGCAATAAGGTACAAGAATGCTCAAATTATGGGGATAAAATTCGGAGCGGCAGTTACCCTCTAAGAATTGGCGGTCATTTTCATACAGGGGGCGACCAATTTAACTTTAATGGAATAATTGATGAACTCCGCATCTACAACCGTGCTCTCTCAGAAGCTGAAATACAGCAGCTTTATGGAATTCTTCCTCTTTTTGTTCAATCTTTCAGCCAAACGGATACACAATGGGGGATTCCATCTCCCCAACTCGGAGAATGTCCTTCATGCACAATACACAGCGATGGGTGTGCAGTAACATCCTTAGCAATGGTAACGAATTATTTCAATCCATGTTATATTAACCCCAAAAAATTGAATACTTGTTTAACAGATGCTAACGAATTTAATTCTTGCTCTACAGGTGCAGGAAAATGTTGTTTATCTTTAGATGGAACGTATTCGTGTGTACCTAATGTACAATTAGAGAGGATTTGGAGTAGTGATAATGATTATTGTGAGTCAATAATAAGGGATGAGTTAAACAATAAGTACCCTGTGATAGCAGATATTCGCTTTGGTAATTCTCTACAGCATTTTATTGTTATGTACTTTAACGATAATGGTTCTCTCAATTTTTTTGACGCATGGGATGGACAGTCGTATGTATGGCCAAATGGAAGACTTGGCACTTATTCTTTTGCCAGTATAATTAAATGTCACCCCACTAACGGCACTATACCAGCCAATGGTTCACGGTGTGATGGACTTCCGCCTACAGAACAGTTAGGGCCTGATGGAATAAATCTTGATTATGATGGGAATGGTGATGGTACACCTGACTGGCAGCAGAGCAACGTTTCTTCATTTCATAATTATGACAGACAGTCTTATGTAACAATTACTACTGAGCCTGACAAATATTTAAGCAATGTTCAGGCAGTTGATAATCCCTCAATTGCTGATGTCCCACCCTATGTAGCTTTCCAAGACGGGTTCTTCAATTTTACCATCAACAATTTATTTCCTGGAGGTGCAACAATTGCTACTCTATATCTGCCTGTAGGTACAACAATTAGCACCTATTATAAATATGGCCCCACGCCAGATAATTTTATGTACCACTGGTATGAATTCATGTATGACGGCCACACAGGTACAGGTGCAGTGATAAATAATAATATTGTCGCCCTTTATTTTGTTGATGGCCAACGTGGAGATGATGACCTTACTGCAAACGGGACTATAGTTGACACAGGTGCCCCTGGCATAATAGAAATAGATACTGATGGAGATGGAATCGTTGATTCAGAGGATAACTGCCCGAATAAACCCAATGGCCCAACGCTTGGCACCTGCTCAGCAAGTTCAGATAAACCAGGAATAACCTGCACCAGTGATGCTGACTGCGTTATTGGTTGTTCTACTAACGGTAAATGCAGCATGAACCAAGAGGATACCGACGGGGATGGAATAGGTGATGTCTGTGACAACTGTCCTACCACCTGCAATCCACAACAGCTTGATGCGAATGGGAATGGCATAGGTGATTTATGTGACCCGAATCCAGAATGTGGAGGATGCGGACTGCCGCAATGTGAAATGGAGTGCGGGATATAGAATATAATAAATTTTACTTCATATTTTGAGAGAAATTTGGGACAACCTGAGAAGATTTGATAAAAGAGATTCGCTATGATATATTATAATTAAAAAAATGCTTGATAATTGAAGTTTGAAAAATAAATTCGAGGAAAGGTTGCAAGATGCAAAAAGCAACGCATGTATCGTTTAATGTCAATATGCCTTATAAATTAACAAAAAAAAATAAGTGGTTTGTTTGTTCATGTCCTATTCTTGATATTCATACTCAGGGTGAAACCGAAAGAAAGGCTAAAAAAAATCTTTCAGAAGCAATCTTTTTATTTTTTATTTCTTGTTTTGAAAGAGGTACTCTAGATGCAGCATTAAAGGATTGTGGATTTAAACTTGAAATGTCAAAAGTATTTTGGACAACACCTTTCATTTCGAAAAAACCTCCTAAAAATTCTATCAGTGTTCCCATTCCCTTTGTTATCAATCAAGGCAACACAACTCGCGAATGCCTAGCCTAAAACCTGTACACTGGAAAGTTCTTGAGTGTATCTTCTTAAAAGATGGTTTCGTTTTTGAAAGGCAAAAAGGAGATCATAGAACTTATTCTAAAGCAGGTGTCAGCCGTCCCGTCATAATTCCTACTTACAAAGAAGTCGATATAATGATAATTCTATCTAATATGAGAACAGCACGCATGTCACGGGAGAGATACTTTAGCTTATTAAAACAATGCAAAAAGGTAACATGAAAAATTATCTCTTCAATTTTCCCCTCATTTACCACGAATAATACAGCTGTTTCTTTTACCCCTTATCCTCTTATCCTGTTGAAATGATTAAATTCCTTTCAACCAATTCCGGCCTCTTTCTTCAATGAGCTGATAAAACCCTTGTGAAATTGGGTTTGATAAATGCTAAACGCTGCTATCCGGGCAAAGGCAGTGGTTTTAAACCGGGACAATACTTTTTGATCGTTCACGAGAATACAGATTCCAGTAGAGAAAATCTGGCGGAGCAGTTCTTCTCCGGCTGTATTCATAATAACCGGATGAATGTCTTTTTTCAGCAGCTTGCCAAGCTCAGCCAGGTATTCGATTCTTTTCAGGTGAGCCGATTCTATGTTTTCTCTGTGGATGAGGATTGCAATGTCAACATCACTAAAGGGGATAGCCCTTCTTCTGGCTTGGGAGCCGAAAAGATAGACAGCTGCAACCTCGGCCTTGTTTGTGAAGTAATCTGCTATTTCTCTTTTCACTAACCTGCACCAACTTTCCGCAGGGGACACTGCATATATTTGTTGTGTTGGACTAAAATATACAACATATCAAAATACAATTGCAAAGCTTTTAAACAGGACTAACAGAAAAACAAATGGGTTCAAACCTCAACTATGAACTATGACTAATAAAAGGGGACGTCTATTTCTGTTGACAGCCAGAATAATAGTTAAGGCTGTTTGTGATGTGGCTAATGGCGGCCGGAGAGGATGCCGGAGAAGAACGGGATTATGATTTCAAGAGCAATCAAAATGATGATGATCCATTCAAGCACTTCCATGCGTCGTCCGGCAGCGCTGGCGTGAAGCTGCTGGTAGAAATCCTCGATGGTATCGAGCTTGCGCAGGATGCTGGCGTTCCACTCGCTTACGTGGAAGCGCTGGGCCGCCAGGCGGTACACGCGGGCGAGGAACTGGTCACCCAGCAGCTTCGGCGCATTACTGACGCGCTCGAAGAGGATGGCACCTTCCAGCTGCATCCGGGAAATCTGCTGCAGGGTGCGCGCCTTCCAGCCCGGCACCCACCGCTTGATACCAGGTGACCGTGAGGTCAGCTCGTAGGAACGGTCAAGTGAGGCGTCAAGCTGGTGGTCCAGAAAGCGCAGCTCCAGAAGCTCGATATTGGCAAACTCAAGTACGGAGCGAATGTCTTCGGCCTCCCGGTCGAAAATCATTGCGGCATTCCAGTCAATCAGCGTGATGTCGTTGAGGCCGTAGGTGATGCGACAGGCGAGCGCATCGTTTGTCTCCTGCTCCGAAAGATCCTGCAGCTCTGCCCGCAGTATCTGTGCCAGGGCGGGGCCGTTTGACCGGGGCAGCGCATCCGCGGGGCAGGAGAGTTCAAAATCCTTAATCTCGAATATCGCATAGTCCTCTACCGGCGCAGCTACGCAGGGCTGCTCCACCGCATCGCCGAGCACGCGCAGGATATCATCGACGCGGCGGCGTGAGTCGTGCAGAAGAATATCGTTCTGTGCGATTTCCACGCTCAGGTCGCGCAGGTCTTCCAGGCTGCCGGCACAAGCAATCTCATAGCTGATCGAAACCGCGCCGAAGTCATAGAATGTCAGGGACACGGGGGGTGCAACCTGATACCGTCCCACGCTTGGTACGGCGGCTTCCTGGATGATCGTGAGCGGCGGCGGATCATAATCAAAGCACTTCGGGGCGCGGCGGTTACGGCCCGAAACGGTGGTGCGGCCCAGCGAGGCAAGGCGCTCAGGACACATAGCCAGATTTATGGCTATGCCGATATCATACGCGTATAGCACGTGGCACGTGCCTTTGCGGATTACCACCATGGTTCTGCCGCTTTCTATCGGCTGTTGAAAAACATCCGTCTGCTTCGTTGCGCTCATCCTTCGTCATTGCGACGTACTGCAAAGTACGCCTCATTCCTCTTGATTTCGCGCGCCTTACATCCGGACGTTTTTGACCAGCCTGGGGAAAAACTACTTTTTCAACAACCTGCTGTTATCTGCCAGAGAGCAGAACGCAGCGCAGTATTCAAGCGCAGAATATCTTCATGAAGATACCGCCTGAATACCCCGCCACTTAGGGCAAGACTTTACTCCGCCCCTTTTACCAGGTCCCAGATTTTTGTATATTTGGCGTTGTCTGCCCCGAGGTCTCTGATGACCTCATTCTTCGAGCTCCCCTGCATCTTCAGAAAAAAGATTGCCGGATTTTTTTTCAGGTCATCGCTCAATTTATCATAGCTGGCAGTGTTCGGGCACAGGTAGCTGATGAATTCGGTGTTTTCCGCTGAGACGCCGGGCTCGTAGAGGAAATTAATAAACTGGTGAGCGAGTTTTGCCTGTGTAGCTTTTTTCGGAATCACCAGGTCGTCGCAGGAAAACGAGGTGCCCTCTGTTGGAATGGCAAACTCAATATCTTTGTTTTCCTTCTGCACCTGCATAATATCGCCGCTGTAGCCGTGCACCAGCAGAAACTCGCTCGATGCAAGGCCGGTCTTGTACTGCTCATTTTCAAACTTGGCCAGGTTCTTCTTCCAGCGGATCAGCACTTCTTTTGCTGCATTCAGCTCAGTAACATTAGTGGTGTTCAGGCTGTAGCCGAGAAATTTGAGGGCAGCGCCGATGGTTTCGCGCATGTCGTTGAGCATGGTCATTCTGCCTTTAAGGTCAGCACGTTCAAACATTGCCCACGTTGGTTTGAAATCTTTTACCTTGCTTTTCAGGCAGGCGATGCCGGTGATGGTGAGCATGTAGGGCGCGCTGTGGTCCATCTTAGGGTCAAGGGCAAATTTCAGGTAGTCGGGATCGACATTTTTCAGATTGGGGAGCAGGGCGGGGGTGAGCTTCTGCAGCAGGCCCTGCTTGAACATTATGGCTACCATGTAGCTGCTGGGCGTGATGATGTCATAGCCGGACGCGCCGGCCTTGATTTTCGCGTACATTGCCTCGTTGGAATCAAAGGTGTCGATTACCACCTTGCAGCTGTGCTCCTTTTCAAAGCGCTGCACCAGCTCCGGCTTGATATAATCGGCCCAGGTATAAATATGCAGGACCGGCTTGGCGGCGCTGTGCGAGCTTCCTGCGCTGAACATCACGACGAGCAAGCCTGTTAGAAGAATACTGATAATCTTTTTCATTTCTTTCCCTCCTGTATGAAGTTGTGAGTTAAAGAGTTGTAAAAGTAAAAGGCTAAAATAGGCAATAGGCAGTAGGCAATAGTAATAGGCAGGACGCCTGTCCTACCGATTCACCTATTTATCTCTGTGCCATTGTGCCTTCTGCCTTTGTGCCTTCCCTGCTGATGCTTTTTATGTTTCCCCCGTCAATCGCTGGCTGAGCCACACTGCCACAAACGTCACCACCAGAAGTATCGAAGACAGGGCGTTGATGAGCGGCGGCGACCCGTGTTTTATCATGCTGTAGATGCGGATGGGCAGGGTTGTGGAGCCCGGCCCGGCCACAAAAAACGTAATGACAAAATCATCTATGGAAAGCGTGAACGCAAGCAGGCCGCCGGCAATAATGCCCGGGGCAAGAAGCGGGAGGAGCACCTTCCATGCTGCTGTCCACCAGTTTGCCCCCAGGTCCTGAGCCGCCTCAATGATGGAGAAGTCAAAATCCTGCAGGCGCCCCAGTATCACCAGCGCCACGTAGCTGATACAGAAAGTGACATGAGCTAAAAAAATGGAAAACAAACCCAGTTCCATTCCAGCGGCAGCAAAAAAAAGCAGCAGGCTGATGCCCATGAGAATTTCCGGCACCACCAGCGGCGTATAGATGAGCGTATAATGAAACTGCTGCAGCCTGCTCTGATAACGATGCAGGGCAAACGCTGCGGTCGAGCCGAGCACGATCGACACCAGCGTCGCGCTGAAGGCGATGATCAGGCTGTTTTCAAGCGCCTGCCAGATTTCACGCTCCTGCCACAGGCGCTCATACCACCGGAGCGACCACCCCTCCCAGGTGCTGCCGAAGCGGGACGCGTTAAAGGAATTGATGACGAGCACAAGAATCGGCAGGTAAAAGAAGATGAGAACGATCATGGTTATGATCAGGGGCAGCCGGCTGTGCTTCATGCATTCTCCTCGATAATGGGCGCGGCGCGCTCTTTTTTGCGCTGCAGCAGCAGGACTGCGAGCATGGGCAGCAGTACTGCCAGGATCAGGAAAGCAGACAGCCCGCTTGCATGGGGGAGGTTGCGGTCCGCAAAGACGCGCTGGGCAATTTTGTTGCCTATCATCTCGCCGCCGGTGCCTCCCACGATGTCAGGAATCACATACGAGCCCAATCCCGGTATCAATACCACCAGTATTGCCGTGAGCAGGCCGCGCCGTATGCCCGGCAAAAAAACGCTGATGAACGCCCGCAGCTGATGGGCGCCCAGGTCACGTGCTGCCTCAAGCAGCCGGAAATCAAATTTTTCTGCTGCAGCGTAAATGGGCAGAATGGCAAACGGCAGAAACGTATAGACCATGACCAGCAGCACCGCCTCGGTATTATAGAGCAGCGAGGTATTATCCTGAATAAGCCCGAAGAAGACCAGCACATTTTTTATGGAACCTTCCGGGTGGAGGAGGACCTTCCAGGCAAATATCCTGATGAGAAAGCTGGTCCAGAACGGAACGATCACCAGCAGCAGAATAATCTGCCGCCAGCGACTGCTGACCCGGGCAATAAAATATCCCGTGGGTGTGGCAAGCAGAATGCAGATTGCGGTGGTCACTATGCTCAGCCAGATGGTGCGCCAGATGATGGCAGGATAGTTCGGGTTTGCCAGGCTGCGCAGGGTTTCAAGCGTCCAGCCGGCACCGATTCCGCCATACGGGTCAGTGGGCTTGAAGGTGATGGCAAACACAATGAGCGTGGGTATGAGGAATAGGATGGTCAGCCATACCAGGGACGGTACTGTCAGGAGCCATTCATTCAGATTTGATTTTATGTTTTTTATTTCGTTCTAACAGGCTGTTGAAAAATACCCATCTGCTTCGTTGCGCTCATCCTTCGTCATTGCGACGTACTGTACAGTACGCCTCATTCCTCTTGATTTCGCGCGCTTTGCATCTGGATGTTTTTGATCAGCCTAGGAGAAAACTGCTTTTTCAGCAACCTGCTCAGACCGTGACGCTGCTTTTCGGCAGCTGCCCGTCACTCATTATCATCACTATCGTTGTTGTTTTCACCAACTTTTTCCGGGGGCATGCCCATCAGTTTTTCATCCTGCTCGCTGTAGCGCTCCATCATGAAGCCGTCATCAGCATGCCACGAAATCCAGACATCCTCATGCCACGTAATGGGCTTCTCATCGAGCAGAAAGCGGTTGTGCTGCTGGACTATGGCGATGCGGTACTCCTGCACGCGCACCCAGTACTTGGTATGGGCGCCAAGATAGATCACGTCGTCCACGTGAGCAGGCACCACATTGTGGAGTTTTATTGCCTCCGGCTGTTCCCGCGAAATGCGGATTTTTTCCGGCCGGACACTGAGAAAAACGAGGTTACCGTTGCGCATCTGCTTGTCGTTAAAGCAGATGACATTGGGAAACCCGTCCAGGGCAAGGCGGCTGTAGTCGGCGCTGATCATCTCCGCCACCTGGCCCTCAAAAAAGTTGGTATCGCCGATAAAGGCTGCGACAAAACTGCTGCGGGGCGCTTCGTAAATTTCCGCCGGGGTGCCCAGCTGCTCAATGGTGCCGTCGCTCATGACCGCAATCCGGTCGCTCAGGCTCATGGCCTCACCCTGGTCATGGGTCACATATAAAAAGGTGATGCCTACCTCATCATGGATGAGATCAAGCTCGATAAGCATGCGCTGCCTGAGCTTCAGGTCAAGCGCGGCCAGCGGCTCGTCAAGCAGCAGCACCTGGGGCCTGTTGATGAGCGCCCGGGCCACCGCCACCCGCTGCTTCTGCCCGCCGCTGATCTGGTCAGGACTCTTATGTCCCTGATCCTCCATCTGGATGAGGGCCAGCATGCGGTCCACCTCTTCGTCAACTTCCCGGCGCGGACGCTTGGCAATGCGCAGGCCGAAGGCGATGTTGTCGCGCACGGTCAGATGGGGAAACAGGGCGTAGCTCTGGAAGATGGTGTTTACTTTGCGCTTGTTGGGGGGCAGGGCGGTGATGTCTTCGCCATTCAGGAGCACGCGGCCGGTGTCAGGCTTTTCAAAACCGGCAAGGATGCGCAGCAGCGTGGTTTTCCCGCAGCCGCTGGGGCCCAGCAGGGAGTAGAATTCGCCGCGCCTGATGGACAGCGACACCTGGTCCACGGCGCGCACGCTGCCGAAATACTTTGAAACATTTTCAAATTCCAGGAACTCACCGGCCACCTTTTATTCCCTTGATAGCAATGGTTGTGATGGAAGGGCTGATAGTAGGGAATTTATAAAATATGATTGTGGAGGTGTCAATAAAAATACCGGGGCGATTAAAAGAATCTGACAAGAGAAACAGGGGTAATTTCAGTGTGCCCGTGACTTGTTTATGCTATAGTGGTGACGCTGTTTTCACTATGGAGGGGACGTATGACAGGGCATCAGTATAGAACTTCCCGGACACGTTTCGCAGCACAGGAAATGCTTTCACCGGCCGAAGAGCGTTTTGAGCGCTGGCGGCACACGCTGGGGCTTTTTCTCGGCCCGCTGGCAGCAGCGGTCCTGTATGCCGCCCCGATGCCGTCGCTTGCTCCTCCCGCGCACCGGCTTGCAGCAGTACTTGGCTGGGTGGTGACGTGGTGGGTGACCGAGCCGATACCAATTCCCATCACCGCCCTGATCGGAGCGCTGCTGTGCGTCGTGTCCGGCATTGCACCGGCAAAAGCGGTATTCGCCCTGTTCGCGGACCCCATCATCTTTCTCTTTTTGGGAAGCTTCATCCTCGCGGAAGCCATGGCAGTGCACGGCCTTGACCGGCGCTTTGCTTTCAGGATTCTGACGCTGAAGTGGGTGGGTAACAGCACCGGCCGCATCCTGTTTGCCTATGGCGCCATCACGGCGGGGCTTTCCGCCTGGATCAGCAACACCGCCACTGCCGCCATGATGTTTCCCATCGGGCTGGGGATAATTTATGCCATGGCCGATATGATGGAGAAACAGAGGGGCGCTGACATACATCCCGCGCGCCTGCGCTATGCCACCGGCATGATGCTGATGGCGGCCTACGCCGCCTCTGTGGGAGGCATCGCGACCCCGGTGGGAACACCGCCAAACCTCATCGGCATCGGCATGATAGAAAAGCTGGTCAAGGTAAAGATACCGTTCTTCCAGTGGATGCTGTTTGCCATACCGATCATGATCACGATGTTTGCCGTGCTCTATGTCATCCTCTACTGGCTTTACAAGCCGGAAGTGGCCAGCATTGAGGGAAGCCGCGAATTTGTGCAGGGCGAGCTGCAGCAGCTGGGAGCCTGGAGCAGGGGGGAGAAAAACGCGCTGATCGCGTTTCTCATCACCGTCGTTCTGTGGGTGACTCCGGGATTCCTGGCGGTTTTCTTCGGCACCGCTGATCCCCTGTTCAAGTCTTATAATGAAATCCTGCCGGAAGCTGCTGCCGCCATCATAGGAGCGGCCCTGCTGTTTGTGCTGCCGGTCAACTGGAAGCAGCGGCAGTTTACCATAACGTGGAAGCAGGCGAGCCGCATAGACTGGGGAACGCTGCTGCTGTTTGGCGGCGGGCTCACCCTGGGGAACCTCATGTTTGAAACAAAGCTTGCTGATGCCATCGGCTCCGGCATATTAACGCTGAGCGGCACTACGTCACAATGGGGGATAACCTTTGTCGCGATTGTCATGGCTGCGGCCATTACCGAGGTGACGTCAAACACCGCGGCAGCCAACATGGTGGTGCCGGTGGTTATATCACTTTCTTTTGCAGCCGGGGTAAACCCCATTCCTCCGGCCATCGGCGCCTCGCTTGGCGCCAGCCTTGCCTTCATGCTTCCCGTCTCCACGCCGCCCAATGCCATTGTCTATGGCTCAGGCATGGTGCCCATTACCAAAATGATACGGGCGGGAATCTTTTTTGATCTGCTGAGCATTATCATTATCTGGACCGGCCTGCGCATCATGCTGCCGCTGGTGGGGCTTGGCTGAACTTCATAACGGTCCGGGTATGATGAGAGAATGAGCGATGCGGGGGAACACGGTGATAAGAAAAAATATTCTGTGCGTTCTTAGCAGTATTATATTATGTGTCCTGCTGTGCGCTTTTGCCTGGTCGCAGAAGCGGGACGGAACACTGATAAAACAATTGAGATTAGAATGGGACGGGGAGGTGCGGACGTATTACCTTTACGTGCCGGATAATCTGCCGGAAAAAACGCCGGCTCCCCTGGTCATGGTGCTGCACGGGGGCGGCCAGACACTGCAGGAAGTTGTCAGGCACGCGCCAGCCCGATGGATGCAGCTGGCAGACCGGGACAAATTTATTGTCGTGTACCCGGCAGGTAAGAACAGGCACTGGCATGACTGCCGCAACGATAATCAAGGCTCTGACGCTGATGATGTCGGGTTTATTAATGCGCTGATAAACGAACTGTCAATCAGCTATACTGTTGATTCCCGGCGCATCTATGCCACAGGTGAATCAAACGGCGGCATGATGTGTTACCGGCTTGCATGCGAACTATCAGACAGGATCGCGGCGGTCGGGGCTGTCGCGGCCAACTACCCGGCGCTTTACTCCGAATGCCCGGGGCCGGTCAATCCCATCTCTATTCTTATTATGAACGGAACCGCGGACCCCATAATGCCCTGGGATGGCGGGTGTATCAGGAACCGGAGAGGAAATTGCTGGAACAATAAAGGCACGGTGATGTCAACGCCGGAAACGGTTGAGTTCTGGAGAAGTTTCTTGCAGGCGGATGTCGCCCCGGCAATCGATGAATTTCCTGATATCGACTCAACAGATAATTCCACTGTTGCGCGGGAACTATATGCCAATGGCAGCGGCGGCACGGAAGTGGTCCTGTACCGGATAAATAATGGCGGCCATACCTATCCCACGATTCAATGGAAGACCGCTGATGCGGGGAGATCACTCTCGCCCCTTGGAAACCAGAACCAGGACATTGAGGGCATAGACCAGATATGGGAATTCTTCAAGCGGCATACCATCGATCGATAACCTTATTATAAAAGCAGCAGGGGAAACTGCTGATGGTAGCAGATTTACTGTGCGCTCTGCTTTTTAAGGCGCTCCGCGCGCACTATGAAATAAATCGCAGCGGCAAAGACCAGGACTACCATAGTTAAAAATGCCGGGTTCAGGGTGATCCAGGGCTCTGACAGTATTTTCCACTTGGCAAGCGTTTCAATACAGCTCCACAGAACAACCACGGTCGGAATAGCGTAGCGGAAGGCAAACCCCATCTCTTCAGCTTTTGTCAGCCGGTAGAAAAGATATGTTCCACCCAGCAGGCACGAGATAAAAAATATCTTGCAGGCGATGCTCCGGGGGCCGAAAAAATCATTGTCATAGGCAAAGAACAGGGCAATATGCCCGAACCAGATCATGGCAAACATTTTAAAAGCGGTACGCGGTCCCCAGTTCTCTACGGGGATATCAGGCATTGGCCCCTTTACGATATGCATGCTTTTGCGCAGTGCGATAAAAAAATTACAGCGGATGTTCTCGTTGAACAGCAGGTAAAGCGACAGAGGGATGATAATCGCCAGGGTCAACTCCATGGCCTTTTGCTCTTCCGCGCCCATCGCCTTTACCCCTATTTTAACGCCGATTTCAACCAGCCCCGCCCACAAAAGCGTTCCCGCAATCAGCCCGAGAAAAGTGCTCCAGGCAGATGACCGCATGAATTTTGTGGCGTACATGATAATTGCTGCAGCTATCACGCAGGCTATGATGATGCTAACCTGACCGCCGGGAGGCAGACGCAAAGCCAGTACCGTGCAGGCATGCCCCAGCGGCATTACCAGCAGCACGGTTAAGAAAGCTTTAATTCCTATCATCGGGTTTCTCCTTGTGAGATGGCAGCGCCAATTAGTAGTTTAACAGACTACTTCATTGTATTACCATCAGGGAGGCCGGTCAAGAAGTAAATAGCGCGGATAGATGGAATGCTTCAATGGGACTGTTTTTATAAAAAAAATAGCGTGCCCCCCGGATACCAGGGGGACGCGCTAGAACCAGTCACGTGCCGCAGCGGATGGACAGGAGTGCGGGTGCTGCTTTAGAACTGTATCTCAAGCGCTCCGTACGGACATACTGTTATGCACAGCTCACAGGCGATGCAGCGCTCCTTGTCGTGGGAAACCTCCNNGG
>Ga0031655_10001293_pt1 | contig 14973 bp, 18 predicted proteins | sample FrelakmetHBP12HB_FD_55187 | JGI IMG/M metagenome (GOLD analysis project Ga0031655, IMG submission 55187) | Freshwater lake sediment microbial communities from the University of Notre Dame, USA, for methane emissions studies -HBP12 HB | ecosystem: Environmental > Aquatic > Freshwater > Lake >... | reverse complement strand
ATTAGAACATCCAATCATTGGCCCAAATGATATGAAATTAGCGTTATCACTAATTCGTGGCGGTGGAGCACATAGAAAATTTCTTCGGCAGATTATGATATGTTGGGATATTACAATTCCAAGGGCTATTTGGCAAGAATTGGATACTTATAAGGTTTCTACTGTAAGAAATTCATGTAGTACTATGCATAAATTGGGTTCTCGTGATCTTGAATTATGTGATTTTGAAGGTGAGGAAATTCCGTTAGAATGGTTAGCGTTGATTAACAAATTTGGAGCAGAATATCGCGCAGATAAAACACCAGAAAAACTTCATCGATTAAAGATGCATTTGCCAGAATCATTTCTTCAAAAAGCTACATATAGTTTTAATTATGAAGCTGCGCTAAAGATGTATTATGATAGGAAAGATCATCGTATGTATGAGTGGAGCGGCAAAGAAGGAATTTGTGAATGGATTACAAGATTACCATATATGCAGATTTTTATAGATGAGATGATGAGTGCTAAAGCGCGTGGATAAATACTAGAATACTAGATATTAAAGTGCAAGGATAATCGTCTTGATTAAAGAACTACTACATACAAGCACCGATGCAAATCTAAAAACACTTCCAAATAATAGTGTCTTATTAGACGATTGGGAGACATCTATAACTCTGTGTAAAGAGACGATGGTTAACAAGAATTTGAAGAAAGTATATATCTATTCCTGTTTACCTGTTTTATATCAAGAAACAACCAAACGTAAAACTAGCAACAAATACGAGTGTTTCTTTTGGAAAAGTACACAAGAGATCAAACTAGACGAAAGATGGGAGATTACACCAGAATCAATTAAGTTGTGTCAGTTTGATAGGATTGATCTATAATTTAGTAGAATAGTCTACTAGGCTGATAAGAGAATTATGAGCGCAACCAATAGAGGTAGTGATCGTCAAAAAGACGATTATTATTCTACACCACCATGGGCTGTAGATATAATACTTCCACATCTTAGGATAGATTTAAATAGTGATAAGACCATTTTAAGTCCCGCGGCTGGTAAGGGTGAGATTATAAAGAGACTAGTTAATTATGGTGTAAATCCTTCACAAATAGAAGGAATAGAGATAAATAAAGAGAGAGCAGACGAAGCTCAAAAATATACAAATAAAAAGGTATTATGTGGCGATGCTATACAAATAATGCGTAAATGGAATAACAGAGACGATCTGCAATTAATAATTGATAATCCGCCATATAAGCTAGTTGATACATATGCATATAGATGTTTAAAGTTAGTAGGTTATGGTACAGATAAATATTTTTGGAATGGTTTACCAGTTGTTGCATTATTGACTAATGTATCATTTTTATTTGGTAGAGAAAGGGTTAATTTTTGGAAAAAGTATCCTGCAACTATATATTTATTATCTAGAAGACCATCATTTTTTACTAAATGGGTGATAAGTAAGAAGACCGGAAAATTAACAAAAATATCAAACGATGCAACTAACTATGTATGGGTAGTATGGGATCAATATTATTCAAACACTTGGAATATACTAGATTAATGAGATACTTGATTGAATTATTGTGTATTGTACTAATATCACTGTATACGTGTATTTGTGAAGCCGATCCTATTATCAAAAAGGACGATCGTATATGGCTAATAGGTGATTCAAATGGTTTTTTGCTTATGCAGGAATTGCCTAAGTTAGCAAAAGTGAGTGGATATAATCTAAAAGGTAATCCGGTAGGTGGAAGTTCTGTTATATCTTGGTCTTTTCAACTGAATAATAGAATAAGTGTATTAAATAAGTTTAATCCAACAGTTGTCTTAGTATGTTTAGGATCAAATGATGCATACATGGGGCCGGATATAATCAAAAACGAACCAATGTACTTGAGAATGTTGCTTAGAAAAATAACTAAACAAAATAGAACAATAGTTTGGATTGGTCCACCTGATTTGGCTAAAAAACGACCCGGATTAGAAGCATTTTATCAAATGGTTAGTCCAATTCCAATTATTATGTATATTGATTCTCGTAATATTCATATTGATATGTGGGATGATTTATTACATCCATCATTTGCCGGGCGTAAAGTATGGGCTGAATGGATTTGGAATCAATTGGTAAATCAAAATAATTAGGGAGTATAGAATCATGTCTTTCGGTTCTACTGTTGATGTTAGTCGTAATCATAGTTTATCAATTGACTATGTTAGTAAATGTGCATTGAATCTAGCAAATGAGATGTCAAATAAATATAGCATCAACTATAAGCTAGACGGTCGCAACATTATATTCGATGCTTCAACTGGCGCTGCTAAAGGTACTAGTGGTAGATTAGATATAACAGATAACTCTATTAGAATAAAAATCATTCTACCATTTGTATTATATGCATTTAAAGGATCTATAGAAGAAACAGTGAATGAGAAATTGGATGAGTATGGTCTAACAGTCTCGACAATCAAATGAATATAGGAATAGTAGGTAGCAGACGTAGAAGAACAATTGGTGATAAGAATTTTGTATTTGATCTAGTTGAATTTCTATTTATAGAACTTGGTAACGAATTAGTAATCGTAAGTGGTGGTTGTAAATTAGGTGCAGATAGATTTGCGGAACAAGCGTGTGATCAATTTGGTATCAAGAAAATCATTCATAGACCTAGATTATTTGGTGCTAAAAGCAGACAAGATATTGTATTTAGGTATCATTCACGTAATAAGAAAGTTGCAGATGACAGTGATATGATATACGCGCTAGTTGCAGAAGATAGAACAGGTGGAACAGAAAATACAATCAAACATATGTTTGAGTTAAAAAAGCCAATCGTAATTGTTAATTCGGATTTCACAGAACAGAATATATTTCCATACAAGGAATATTCGTCAACAGATAAAAAAGAATGTTTGTCGTTACCTATGTTCATCAGGAGAAAATGAGTTATGGACAATAAAGAAGAATCAAAAACTGTGAATATGAAAGAGGAATTAGTTAGGGTTATTACTAAAGATGGTGCAACGTTTTTATTAGGAGCACCGTTACCTCAACCAGTAGATCAAGAACCAGAACCAGTAAAAGTAATTAATATAGAACTTTTACAAGCAGTAGATCCAGAAGGTAATAGGGATCCAAAAGGTGATGATGTTTTTAGAATAGTTAGTCAAGCTGACGAAGGTAGTCATTATGAGAAAGCGGGATTAGCTATTGTAACTACAGTTCCGTATAATGAGGCAACTAGATGGGATTCAGTAGTTAATGAAAAGGATATTTTAAATGAAATAAATGAAGCTAGATTGAATAGTATGAAAGAAAGTGAAGAGGAAGACGATGAAGATGAAGATGACGATGAAAATGATGACAACGGTAATAGTGACAATGGAAATGATGATAAAGAAAAAGCAAATCAATCAAATAACAATTCTGTAAATTCTACATCTACACCAAATACAATACCTAGAACAATGCCAAATGTGGTAACTGGAGAAATTAAAAAATGAGAGCGAAAGGGGCTAAAAAAACAAAGTCTGGCAGAGTATTTGTTACGTGTACTCTTAGTCCAGAAGGATTCAATAAATTACACGAATTAATGTTAGCTAGAGGAGCAACTAGTCAAGGAGCAGTAATTGAAGAAGCTATACATAGGTGGTATGCAGAAGATCCGTTAGTTAAGGATCTATTATCTAACAAGAATTCACAGAACGTTAATCCAATCTTAAGGGAGTTACACAATAGAACATGTCAAACGAAAGAAAATCAGACGAGAGAGAAAACAGGCTCTGGGAAAGTATCAGAAAATGGCTAGCCAAAATAACTGGTAGCAAATCAGATGTAATAGTTATTATCGGATTACGGATGAATAGTGATAATGAGTGGGAACCTAGTTGGAAAGCTTCCCACTGGTTAGATGATTTTAGCGGAAAAGATTTGCCACCGGGAGTTAAGGGTGCTATAGTAAAAGAAATGGTAAAAGATAGTTTGGGAGAAAAGCTGGGTGATATTGTTGTAGAGAGGGGTATTCCAGCTATGGTTAATGCTATTACTAATAAGATAAAAGGTGGGTGAAAAATGGATGCCAAATTTGTATATGCAATACAAAATGTATATCAAGGTGATGCAACTGTATTATCTAAACTCAATGATGCAACTGTTGGAATAATTATACAATCTGCAATTCAATACATAATTGATAATTTGGGTGCTACGTTTGTTAGCTCATCGTCATCAGTTGTTTCTCCTAATAAGATTGAAGCAGTAATAAGGATTACATTATCGGCAGAATTTATAGCTTTATATCCAACTGATGACGATAAAAATTCAATACTAAGAGGAACATTTCAGGGAATTATATCTACTGGATTACCATGTGTGAACGTTAAGGAAACTATAAGTTATATTCCCTAGATTTGATTTTTATTTTGGTCAATGGATGGAGTTTGATATGTCTAGAGGTAGTAAACGAATAAATCCAGTGAATGCTCCTATGAACAATATTGAAGTACCCAATGCTCCGGGCGATGATGTTGTTGTTCCGGAAGAGGAAACCGAATTATTAGAAGATGATATTAAAAAGTTAGGAGCATTAGATCCTGATAGTGTTCAACAGAATAGGAATCTGCATGTAGCAGTAAAACGTAAGAAAGATATGGATGCTCGTGTACCTTGGAATTCACCTGATCCAGTTAAGTATAATATGGCAGCAAAAATGTTTTCTGCCAATGCAAGTGTTTATATAGATCAGGTAAGTCCATCGGAAGCACATGTTGATATTATATCTTTGTCAACTATACCGGAATATTCTCAATTTGTTAGATTAATGAAGGATAGATATTGGAGAGGTAATGAAGTTACATATAAATGGTCTATAGTTCAGTATGGTAATTTACATAGAGCGGTGGGAAGGCTTAAGTTGTCTGAGGATCCTATTGTAAAATCAAAATGGGATTCACTAACGCAACAAAATCAGTTTTCTCACAATCAGAATATGATGCAAAATTCAATGGGTATGCAGAATCAGATGCAGAATCCAATGAATATGCAGAATCCGATGCAGAATTCTATGGGTATGTCTAATAGTCAGATTCAGCAGAATTCTATGGGTATGCAAAATGTTGGAATGCAGAATCCGATGAATATGCAGAATCCTATGGGAATACCCAATCAGATGCAGCAGAATCCTATGGGTATGCAGAATCAAATGCAGAATCCTATGTTGATGCAAAATCAACAGCCGCATGGTCCGGTTGTAGTACAGCCTCCAGAAGATCAAAGAATATCTTGGTTATGGGATTCTATGCGGGATATGAGTAATAAGATGCATGAGTTGATGAATGGTGTTGAAAAAATATCTGTACAGCAGCAGAATAATCATGATAATGCTATGAATCAACAACATCAACAAAATATAGCTCCTCCACAGATAGTTGTACAAAATAAATCAAAATCAAATGATGATGATGAAGATGAAGATGACGACGATAATGATGAAAATGACTATAGAAGTCATAATGATGATGATAATGTGTATAATGGAGAAGAAATAGACGATGGTTATCCTAGTTTGTTACAGACTGTTGTAAGTCCTAAGAAAAAAGATAGACAACCACGTAGGTCTTCTATGCCTAATTATCCATATCCGTATCCATATCCGTATCCTCCCCCGCCCCCACCTATACCTAGTGCTATTCCACAGGTTCAGCAAACACAGAATATACCTGTTCAGCAAGCGAATAATATTCCTGTTCAGCAGATGAATAATATTCCTGCTCAACAGACACAGAATATGTCTAATCAACAAACACAAAATTCTGCTCAACAGTTAAATCAAGCCGTACAACAGCAACAAGCTCAATCTCAGTCTAATAATATGCAGCAACAAATTCCTAATAGTAATATACAGCAACAGCCTTCTAGTAATTTACAACAACAGTCTTCTAATAATCAAGATAATGCTTCTTTGTTACAATTAACTAAAGATATGGGTATGTTGCAAGCATCTATGCAGAATTTGCAAGCATATATTAGTGGAATGTCTGCTGTTAAGGATAACAATAATAGTAATCAATATCAAAATAATCCGCCTCCACCCCCACCTCCACCTACGATGAATAATCCTTTTTCCAATGGTAATCCATTTTCTGGTGGTAATGGTAATTTAGGATTTAATCCAAATCCAAATCCATTTTTAAATCCGCCTCCACCTATGCCGATGCAGCAACAAATGCCAATGATGCAACAGCAGATGCCTATGCAGCAAATGCCAATGATGCAACAGCAAATACCAATGCAACAGATGCCTATGCAGCAAATGCCTGCACAACAACAGCAAATGCAGCAAATGCCTATGCAGCAACAAATGACACCACCGCCACCATTACCGCCACCGCCTAATTATGTTCAGGGTTCTAATCAACAACAGCAAAATATGCAGCAACAGCCGCAACAACAGCAATCACAACCAGTTGGCGTAAAAGAACAAGTAATGCAGATGATGAGCGGTTTAAATGTAATAAAAGAAGCTGCTTCTCAATTAGGACTTGTCCCAAAAGCGGGTGAAGGGGAATTAGATACCCCAAAAAAAGATGAAGCGATAGAAAAAAAAGCAGAATTAGATGATATGCCTTTTAAGGTTGTAGAAACTCCAGGTTGGAGATTTGCTTATACTAAAGAAGGTCAACCTATGGATTTGTTGACCAATGCATTTGTTAATTCGGATCACTTAGGTGAAATATTTAAGATTATTGGTGATAAGGCTAAAGAACTTAGAGCTGAAATGATAGCTAAGGGTGGCGGTACAAATAAACAAGCATCTGAATTATCTGAACTTAAACAACAAATGTCAGACTTGATTAGACAGAATAGAGGGTTAGCGTCTGAAATAGAGTATATGAGACAAACACCTATGAATGTGGCATCTTCTCAGGGTTTTAGTCCAAGACCACCAAATCCTTTTAATCAAAGACAGCCAAATTATAATCCTAATCAACAACAGCAACCATATATAAATCAACCACAATCACAGTTCGTTGATCAGCAACAGCAGCAGCATATACAATCAAGATATGGTACTCAATCATATAATCCGCAACCTCCGATGAGTCATGTTATAAATCAAAGACAGCAACAGATGAATCAACAGCAACAGCAGAACGTTCAACAGAATCATCAACAACAAAACGTTCAAGTGTCGCAACAAAATCAACAAATGCAGCATGAACAACAGATGCAACAAAATCAAATGCAACCAGAACAACAACAAATGAATAATCAACATAATCAATCTAATCAGTTTAATCAACCTAGTCAACCTCAACAAAAAGGTGGACTACTAGGTGCATTAAACGCAGTCAGCAATATTAGAGGAAATCAATCCAATCAGTCATAATAATGATATAACTTAGTTGGATACGTGACAGGATTTATGATGGATGATTTTCATAAATTTGATGATGGAGTAGTTATATTAGGAGAATTTCCTAGTATAAATGTAGTTGAATTAATACATATGTTTTGTCCAAATAAAGGTATTCAATTAACCATAATTGATCCTGATTACGAATCAATGCCTGATATGGTAGGTAATGATGTTAATTGTTGTTCATTTGTTTGCAGATCAATGAAGGTATGTGAAACAATTTGTTGTAAAGGGTCCGCGGCATATTTATTTGGGAAAATTGGTTTAGTAAAGTATAGAACATTTTACAGAACATTGATTAGACTTGAGTATTGTACTGATTGGAGATTGGTAAATAAAATTATATGGAGAAAAAGAAGATGTGAAGGCGGATTAAAAAATTATTCAGAATGTTATGAAGAAATTGGTTATTTTGTGTTGAGTGACGGTTTAGGTGATGATGAAACAATAATACCTCAGTTATTTGTTGATCCTTTTTTAGATAAACCAAAGAGTAAATTTGGCAGAAAAAATAAAAATCAGAAATTATTTATGACTAGGAACAATGTTTGGTTAGATGTGTCTGAAATGATCAAGAATAAGATAGATAAAAATCAAAAACCAGAGAAGCTGATACAAATTCCAATCGAAGTTCATACTAGAGTAAATGATCTAGTATTTGATCCATTTTCTAGGCACGCAGTTACAGCAATAACTGCTAGAAAGCTAGGTAGACGATTCATAGTTGTAGCTAATACTAAGAAAGAGTTTGAATATTGTGTGTCTGAATTATCAAAATTGAAGATTAGTACTGTGTGATGATAAAAGTATAAATGTAGGTGAAAAAAAGTTCTTGACAGGTTGGGATTTTTCGTGTTTACTATGTATTTGACGCAGTGTATGTATAGTTTCGTCTGATATATCTATGTATGGTATTTGTTATGGAAGGGGATATATATTATGCCATCTCCCTGTGGTCGTCATTATGGTTTCGGATATATAGAAAATCGTATTCCTTCTCAAGATGGTAGCAACAGTTACCGTCCGCCTCATATAATCCCTCCTTGTAGTCCAGAATTTTCAGGCTATAATCAATCAGAACATTATTGTTCGGATTATAATTGTTTAAATTATGATCGTTCTGGTCATGGTCGTTTAGGACAATATGATTCCGGTGAATATCCTAATGATTCATCTTCTGGTTTTAATACTCCTCCAGTAAAAAGACCCCCTTCACCAGTTGGTGATCCTAATTTTCCTGGTGCAAGACCACCTGGGGCGGCGAAAACTAATCAAAATACAATAAATCAACAACTATCTAACGATAGTAATGCTGAGATCAAATCTGAAACCATTAAAAAGACAGTCATAATAGGAGGGACACTACTATTAACTGTATTCGGTATATATTTGTTTGGTAAAAATCAGTAAAATTGACATCAGATATCGAGATATATTTATCATGAATCATATATTTGGAGTAGGTCAATCAAATATTATAACAGGGAATGGCATTCCATTCATACTATCTTCGCACCCTAGGGGTTCAGTTGGTGCGCAAAAGAGTTTAAATAAAGTAGTTGAATTCATTGCTAGAGATAGAATAGATCCTCGTACTAGAGCTTGGTCAATTAATGAATTACAACAGGCTGGTAATCCTCAAAATGATTATGATCGAGCTAGAGTTATATATAATGCTGTAAAGAGAGATTATATATATGTTCCAGATCCTTTTGATGCAGAATTTATGCAGTCTGCTGTATGTACATTAGATAATTGTAATGGAGTAGCGTTTCACGGTGGTGATTGTGACGATTTATCTATAACTTATGGTTCTGCAATAGAATCAGTTGGTTTAAGGGCAGCAGTCATAGGACATAGTTATAGACCAGATAAAGAGATTACACATGTATTAATAGGTTTTTGGGATGATAAATCGGGTCAATGGATTCCAGTAGATCCGAGTACAAATATACCGTTCGGAACTACGTATAGATATACAAGAGAAATCTGGCTAGATATTCCTAGTGGTAGAATTATTTGTGATTCAGATGTATGTGATCGGCATATACTACCACCTGACATATCTGAGTATCGTAAAAAAGGTGATTTTGTTGGAGTAGTTCCATTCAATCAAATGAATGATGCTGTCAATGATAGTATACCTAATGGAAATTATTCTGCACCAGTTGATTCAATAGTGATAAAAAAGAAGTCTATAGTTTTATTTAGTGTATTCACGGTACTATCTGGAATAGGAACAGCTTTGTATTTGAGTAATAGAGACAAGCATAAATAAATAATCTAGTGGAGACTATTATGGAAAATTCTAATAGTGGAACAATTGGTGGTATCGGCAGCTTTTTTCAAAATGTTGCAGATAAAGTATATAAATTAGCAGATAGTTTGTTTGAATTATCTAATGATGATAAAGATGGATATAGTCAATATTTTTTAAGTGTGGCAGTAGATATACAGAATCAATGGGAAAGAATTATTAAAGCACACGAAGTATTAATGAAGAATAGAGAAAGCTTTGGTGTACCGAAGTTTGATAATTCAACTAATCTTCAAGCTGCTGAGATAAAAGATCCAACTTGGGTTGGTTGGACAGAGGAAGATGAGAAATATTTAGGCTCATTATACTCATTAGTCGATAAAGTTATCAAATATGCTACTGAAGTTAAGAATGGTCAAAGAGGTTTAGCTTGGGATAAAGACGCTAAAGATGCTGTTGTTTTAGGTACAGCAGAGGAACCTGCAATTTATATAGATTCAAAAGGTGACTATCAATTAGTTAATTGGGATAATACAGGTGGTCCTGTAACTATAACTCCAGCATCATATAACTCTTCTGGTGTTTCCGGTGTTGGAGAACCAATCACTATAACTCTTATTATAGTTATAGGAGTGCTTGCTGTAGCAGCAGCAGCAGCATTATGGAAATGGCTTAGCGTAGAAGAGACCAAAATAAAATTAGCCGCAGAAAAGGATGTACGTGAGAATACTAATAAAAGAGCCGATAAAATGATAGCTTCTGGTGTGCCACCAAAGGATGCTTATAATGAGGCCAATCAATTAAGTCTTGAGGAAGCTAAGGCTCTTGCGCTTTTAAATCAATCTAGAAATCCTGCTCCAGAATTTGATGCATTTAAACAAATAGCATGGGCCGCTCTAGGTATAACGGTTGTAGGTGGCGCTATATACGCTATTTATAAGTTTACTAGCGGTGGATCTAGTAAAGAAACTGTTCGAGAAGTGATTAGGTCAGAGCCACAATTAGAAGCGGCTGAATCAGATTATTGATTTTTTGGAGTACTAAAATGCCCCGCGAAGCTGATATAATTTTCAGTTGGTTTTCAAGTGTTCCCGATAATGTAAAAGCATTATTTACTAGGCCAACTGAATTCAGACAAATACCAACGCCTCCACCTGCACCAAAAGGTGATAATCGTAGTAAATATACGATTCAGTTACAACAATTAGGATGGCCTCATCCATTACCCGGTATATTGAATAAATATGCAGGAGATATCAAACCATTACGTGTTGCATTTATGGGTTTTTCTGAAGGATGTCAAGGCGTTTCAGGAATGCTTAGAAGTGCCGATGCTGCATTTATTGATACAGCCATAGGTATCGATGGTTATCATAGTCCATTTTTAGGTCCACCAAATAAAGATAGAAGTAATATAGCTGTATCTAGTATAGCTCCATTAATTGAGTTTTCAAAGATTGCCTCAGGCAGTCCATATGTAAGAGAAGGTGTACCATTAGGTAGACGAACAAGTATAATTACTCATTCATCTATAGTTCCAACAACATATGCATCAACTACAGAAACAGCTAATATAGTGTTGAAAAGTTTATTTGGCGAAAATTGGCCCACACAATCGGTTCCTAGTGCTATAGTAAGTGCTATTTATAATCCGCCTATTCAATTACATGGTAATGTATATAATAACCACAAAACAACCATTTATTCTAATACTCCAACTAAATATGCAATTCACGACAGTGGATTATATGTATTAGGTTTTAATGATTTAGATCCAACAGGTATAAATGATCATATATATCAAGCAGAGATAGTACTTCCTCAAGTTCTACAATATATAGTAGCTCCAAATTGGAATGCTGTTGATCCCAAAACTGGTGTATGTGTAAGTGGAAGTCCATTATATCAATCTGTTAGTTATGCGATTAATCCAGGCGGCTCATGTAGTATGGATCCGCCAACATTGGTTCCAGGTGATATAACAGATCCTAATGCTAAATTACCAGATGGTTCACTTGATTATAACAAATGGATTCCCAAAAATGAACAAGATATTCTAAAAAAGAAACAAAAAGATATGACTTGGTGGGAGAAGTTGATATTTTTATTTACTGGTGTTGGAATGGTATATGCTGGAATAAAAGCAACAGATGCAATTGTTAATAGTGAAGGTGAGAACAAATCTGAATTAGAATAATTAAGTTTAAATTTGAAGCATTGAGCATCAAATAATGAGTAGTATTCTATTGTATAGCCCATGTATGCCCGAAGGTCCGTGGTTCAGGTATTTGGAGAATGGATATATAGAGGTTCAAAATATAGGTGTACCCAAATCAAGTTCATTTCCTAGTAATGTTCATCAATGGAAAAGTTTGATCTATAAATATTCGTCTATGTGGAAGATATCTCCAAGTATTGTAGCTGCATTTATGTGTCAAGAATCTGGTGGTCATGAAAAAGCTGTAAGTACATCTAATGCATATGGTCTTATGCAGATGTTACTATCTACAGCTAAAATGTGGGGCAATAGATATTACGGTATAAATCCTGACACAATAACTATTCAATCACTTTTTGATCCAGAATTTAATATAAAGCTTGCCACAGCCGGCATAGCTGATTTAATGCGCGAACATAACAATAATATTGTTAGAGCAGCCGCTTACTACAATAGTGGGAAGAATGCATGTTCGGATTGTTATACAGATTCAAAAACTGGAGAAAAACATTGTTGTCCACCAAGTAGATGGGGACTAAGAACTAATTGTGGATATATTGATGCAATAATCAGATTTAACAATGCTGCGATTGATTTAGGTTATTCCGGGATTCCTATTTTAATCACAAGATCGCCAGTTTGGACCGCTGTAGCGTTCGTAAGCAGTGCAGTACTAGCCGGGTCTGTGGTGATTTTTGGAGCCAAAAAAGGCTTATTTCGAGGCTGATCGATGTCGTTATTAATCAGGGGAGATTTGGTAAATCTGGAACTAGAGGATGGAGAAGTCCTCAGTATGCCAAAACACTGGGGTTTAGTACACGACCTAGACGGTCAGTTACTAGGTCGTTGTGAACTAGTTATATGTCCTTATGAACTTGTAAGCGAACAGGTTGATGAATTACCAAACAACATAGTAAAAGCAGCTATTACTTACTATGGTGGTGGCAAAAGGCTTGTGAAAGGAGCAGTTGAAATTCCTTCTGGACCCTGGCAATATATCGGGCATGCGGTTTTCATCTACTATGCTCGATACGGAAAGAAGCGAGGACTTTACCAGCATCCGTTTGAGCAACCTGTTCCCATTTATCAGCAAGTATATGGTGACTGTCTTAAAATAAAACTTCCAAATGTATGTGTAATAGACAGTCGTGGATTTATTTGGCCTTGATGTTAGTTTTAATATCATAATCATATAATATGAACAATAGTATGAATAAATCAAATAAGACAGATATTAGTGTTGGTATGGATATGGCGTTGTCGTCTAAGCCATCGGTTAATTCTAAATTTGTATTTGAACCGAAAAGAGTAGTCAGTATACATAGTGGAAAATCTATTATTTTTAATGTTGAACAGATATCTGAATTTATTAGAGATACATTATTAGAATCCGATGGAAGAATATATAGAGATAGTATAGTTCTATCTTTACAAAACTACGGCCTATCTGATTCTCAAATAGATCAAGTTTTTGGATACGGAATAAATAATAAGTTATTCAGCGTAAGTGATAATAACAAGATAGTAAAACTGTTAGATAGTCATACCAAGAATAATAATCATTCTATAAATCAAGCAAGCGAACCATCTATATCGTCTAAATCAGAATCATTAGACGAATCAAGTAAATTAGATAATTCATCAAATATCATCTCCTACTCCAAATACCAAGAATCATTATTAGTTGAGGAAAAGCTTACGTATAAACAACGTAAAGCATTACCTACAGAAGTATTTGCTTGGCCGGAAAAAAGAAAATATCCTATTCATGATATTTCTCACGCTAGAAATGCCATGGTTAGGCTGAATGCTGCATATAAGAAGGGTCAAATAACAAAACAAGAGTATCATAAAATCAGAGATAAAATATTAAAGGCATATTCTGCATTTGGTATAAAAGCCAAGCGACCACCAATCGGTGTTATAGAGATTAGTAAACATGAACAAGTCAAACGGGGGAATAAAGCGAGAAAGCTGCTAAAAATGGCGGCAGAGAAATGATTGAGATTCTGTCAGAATCTCTAGACAAAGGTTATGTAAAAGGTATTAAAAAGGAGAATGATTCAAATGGCTAAGAAGTTATCAAAAGCTCAACGTGCAGAGATTTCACGCAAAAATCTTAGAAAAGCTTGGAAGGCTCGCGGAATGAAACCCGCTTTTGAGGCTGCGGCAGAACCTAGGCGTCGCAAGGCACGTAAAGCGCGTAAGGCTGCGGAGCCTAGAAAGGCTCGTAAAGCCACTGCTACACCGCGTAAGCGTGTCGCACCGGTCTATGCTGAGCCTGCGCCCCGCAGACGCCGCAGAAAGGCGCGCAGGGCCGCTGAACCTGCTCCCGCGTTCGTGTTTGAGCCGCGCCGTGCGGCGGCTCCTAAGCGCCGTAAGGCTGCGACGCGTCGCGCTCCTGTTCATTCTATGAGATATGCTTTTGAACCAGCTTTGTCCAAAGAAGAAAAGATGAGAAATCTAGCTTTGGGTTGGTACAGAAAGCAAGGAACGGTTCCGCCTCATTTGGTTCAATATTTACCTGCTGGATATGAAACAATGGGCGCTGCACCTATGGCTAGACTTCCTAGTGCTAAACCAGCTAAACGTAGAGGTAGACCACGTAAGCCTACTGCTCAATTAAAACATCCGCGTAAAGCTAGAAAACCTACTGGTGCGCCTAAGCGTAAAGCCGGTAGACCGCGTTTGCCTACTGCTCAATTAAAGCATCCTAGAAAACCCGCTGCTGCTAAACCGCGTCGGCGTAGGGCTAGCAGTGCTTTAGCTACTCGTGGTAAATATCAAAGAGTGGTTCCTACGGGGCAATATAAGAGTGCTCAAACAGGACAGGTAATTGCTATTCGTCGAGTCTTTGGAAAAAGAAATCCTGCTTTTGAAACAAAACATATTGCCGCAGGCGTAGGTGGTTTGGTTCTAGGTGTTATCGGTGCTGATCTTTTGGATCGTTTCATTGCTACAATGGCACCCAGCGGAACTAATACCGCTTTAACTGATACCGCAGCTATTGCTGCTATTAGATCCAAGGCTAGTGCGGCTCGTATGGCTACAAGCGCTGGCGGTGCTGTTGTTGGTTTTGGGA
>Ga0031655_10001290_pt1 | contig 14983 bp, 17 predicted proteins | sample FrelakmetHBP12HB_FD_55187 | JGI IMG/M metagenome (GOLD analysis project Ga0031655, IMG submission 55187) | Freshwater lake sediment microbial communities from the University of Notre Dame, USA, for methane emissions studies -HBP12 HB | ecosystem: Environmental > Aquatic > Freshwater > Lake >... | reverse complement strand
GGAGAAAAGACTGTGATCCTTCCCTATTATTGACTTGAAATAATCATGCGAACAGATAAATCAGGATATAAACGATTGTCGCGAAAAGAGGAATTACGTTCTTTCCTGGTTGGAGCCAGGCTCCTTTTCATCCCCTTCTTCGTCCTCCTGTAGTTTCTTCATCGAAGGGAATAAAATCACTTCTTTTATCGAAATATTATTCGTCAGCAGCATCACGAGCCGGTCGATGCCGATGCCCACACCGCCGGTGGGTGGCATACCATACCCGAGAGCGTTGATGAAATCGTAATCGATCATCTGGGCTTCAACATCGCCCAGACGCCGCTTCTCATCCTGGTCCTCGAATCGGGCTTTCTGGTCGATAGGGTCGTTCAGCTCCGAGAACCCGTTGCCCACTTCCATACCGTAAATGAACAATTCGAACCTCTCGGTGAATCCTTCTTTGGTGCGGTGCCGCTTTGCGAGCGGGGAGTTCTCTACCGGGTAGTCGTAAACGAAGGTTGGCTGAATAAGTTTTTCTTCCACGAGCCCTTCGAAGAACTGGACAAGGAATTCACGGTGCGTTTTTGACTTCTCCCAATTTTCCAGCGTGTTCTGCCGTGCGAGATCGCGGAGCTGTTCGACCGTATTGGCATAGATGTCGATTCCGGCATACTCCTCTACCGCATCTGCCATGGAGAGTTTCTTCCAGGGTTTTTTGAAATTCAGGGTAGTGTTTTCGAATGGAATCTCAAATTTTCCATGGACTTCAAAGACAATGGAGGAGACAATATCTTCAGTCAGCGTCATCATGTCTTCGAAATCACGGTACGCCCAGTAAATCTCCACCATGGAAAATTCCGGGTTATGATCGGTATCGACCGCTTCGTTGCGGAAATTCCGTGCAATCTCAAAGACTTTCTCGAATCCCCCGACACACCAGCCTTTTCAGGTATAACTCGGGTGCAATCCGGAGGAACAGTTTCTGGTCTAGGAAGTGATGGAATGAAGTGAACGGGCGGGCATTTGCCCCACCGTACACTGGCTGGAGAATAGGGGTTTCGAATTCCAGAAATCCATGATCATCAAGGTACCTGCGGATCAGGGAGATGATCCGGCTCCTGATCCGGAACGTCTGCCTGCTCTCCTCGTTAACGATAAGGTCAACATACCTCTGGCGGTAGCGCTTTTCGATATCCGTAAGTCCGTGAAATTTCTCGGGNAGCGAGCATATCGCTTTGCAGAGGAGGGTGAACGTGTCAACCCAGATCGTAATCTCTCCCAGTTTTGTGCGGAACACATGACCGGTTACCCCGATGATATCCCCCCGTTCGATGAACTGGTTGAACAGATCGAANTGCTCATTCCCGATATCATTCTTCCGGATATAGAGCTGGATCTTTCCGCTCTCGTCACCGAGGTCCGCAAACAGGGTTTTTCCGTGATTCCTCACGATGTATATTCTTCCGGCAGTGGACACCTGTTCAGCGCTCTTGTCATGGGTGATATCTGCGTACTTAGTCCTGATGTCAAGTACGGTATGCTGCCGGTCAAATGAAGACGGGAAAATGGTGATTCCTTTATCCTTGAGTGCACGTACTTTGTCAAGCCGTGTCTGGTCAAATGCGAGATTATCTTGAGGAGTGGTCATTGACAGGCACCCGGTTTATCGGAATGGGATGTATCTTTTATATTCGATCCGGATAGTAATAATACCTTCAGCCGAAGCGACNGNAACGCATAACCGGATTTTCAGGGATTATTAAAGAAAGAAAAACAGCAGATTTCCCGGTTATTTACGTTTTTTCAATATTTCCGACGCATATTTTGCAAGACCATAAATGCCATCCGTTGATGGATGGACTTCGATAAAATCCTCAAAATCATGAACAGAGAAATTTCTTTGCATGAGAAAGGCCATATAGCCTGCAATGAGCCCCCCACCGGGCCCTGCACTGCACATTCCCCGTATCTCTCCCGAATCTGGATCTGCCATGATCTTTGCCAANCCTGTCTCACCCGAAGGAACGGACCAGAATGTCCCCGGGCCGGCGGGGCCGGGGACGGTGAATTTTGCAGTNCCCTCATCACTGGCAATGCAGAAAGCGAGTTCATGGGTAAGAGTGATCGACTGGGGAATGTAACGATAATCCATCCTGCGGTCTTTTCCAAGAATATTATCAGCNGCGACAATACCCTGGTGGCGGGCAACCGGTGTAAGGTAGGGGGGTCCGGTAACGTCGCCGCATGCATATACGTTCTCGACACTCGTTCGCATGTGGTCGTCGACAATGACTTCTCCTGCCGGACCTTTCGCAACCCCCTCCAGCATTTCAGATCGAGGCACGAGGCCCGTGGCCAGTAAAACCGCATCGGTCTTCAGGGGAACATCACGTCGGTTCATTTTTACGTGGACCAGGGTAACCTTCGAGTCACCGGTAAATGAGCAGATGCTGGTATTCTCCCGTATCTCCACACCTTGTAGTTCCTTAAGAGCAAGGGCCCTAAGATGGTTATCGAGATTTTTTAGAAAAGAACTCCTGCAAACCAGCGTTACCCTGCTGCCGAATTCTTTGAAGATATATGCAAATTCAGCAGCCATTACACCGCCTCCGACAATTGTCAGCGTATCCGGGAAGGTTTTCATATCCCACAATGAATGGGGTGTATATATTCCGGGAAGATGAATGCCTTCTTCATCGGGTATATACGGGCTCGATCCTGTGGCTAAAATAACAGCCTCGGCATCGATCTTCTCGTCATCCAAAAAAACACTGTTATTTTCAAACCTGCCAACCCTTCCGTAAACTATGTTCACTCCGGCATTCCTGGTTTCATGATCAAGAATGGAAGCTATCTTTCCCTGGATCTCTTTCATCTCTTGCAGCAGGGTTGGAAAATGTACCTGTGGAATGGAATCAATAATCCCCAGACCCTGAAATGTATGTGCAGAATGGATCATGCGGGCGACGTCATTCAAGGCACAGACGGGCATACATCCAAAATGGAGGCATTGGCCCCCAATTCCCCCTTGCTCAATGAGCTGAACTTCTTTCCCTGCGCAGGCAAGTCGGATCGATGCAATCCTGCCTGCCGGGCCTCCCCCGAGAATAGCTATCATAGGGATTTCCCGAAGATCAGCATAAGATTGTTCTTTTGGATGAAAGGTTAATGCAAATCTTTCTATTACAGTCTGGCTTTACATTTCTTCCAGGAAAAGGCATCCGCATCAAATTCCTCATATTTAAAATATTTCAACTCCTTCATCCATCGGTTCTGAAAGCAGTTCGCCGGTAAAAGCATTGATTTCAACGATCTTTTTGCCCCTGATCTGCCAGACCGGAATATAGACCTGCTGAGTATCTACCGTGATATTTTTCTTTTCAGGCTTGAGGATCTTTTCTTCGTAGAAGATGGCATCCCCTTTCTCCTGCTTGATACGTACTTTCTGGGTAAGCCGATCGATCAGCTCGCTGACAATCCGCTCAGTTGCTTCATCTTTACGGATATGGGAATCAGAGACTTCAGCACCTACGGGAATTTCTTTCTCTTCAACCAGTTTTTGATCAAGTTCGATCTTTATTCCGTTGATTGCATTAATTGCGCCCCACCCTTCTGCATCAAAGGGAATCCGCCGGTCCTTGTAGATCTGTTCGCCATTACTCGTATAATGAAAAAGATAATAAGGTATGAACCGGAGTTTTGCTGCACCCTGAACACCCCCAATTCGCATTGCTGCCTGTTCAGGAATTTTCACCGGATAATGCGGGATAATGATACCTGAGTGTTCCTCTTCCCGGGTTTCACCGGGCCTGGTTGGTGCGGCTGAGGTTGCTTTCTTCTCTTTCGAGGGAGTGAGATCCAGTGCCAGTTCACGGCCAAGAATATCGGCGAGCACAGCTTCGCCCGTATACTGCACAAATTCATCAATGCCCCATTGGATACAGTTCTCTGTAGTGATATCCTTATCAACAGAAAAAAGGAGTTTCTTGCAGGACATCTCATGATCATCGATCATAAGGCTGTAATTTGTTTTATCGAACTGCCCGATAAGGTCACTATCATTTGAACAGAGCACCAGGAGGCAGGTGCTGTCGCGTACCGCAGAAAGATCGAGAGGCTCATCTACCTCTTCAACCTCAAAACGGGCTGCCTCAAGAATGAGTCGCATCGCATTCCTGGCTTTTTCCCGCATATCGTGTTCCATCATAAATAAATTGCCATGGTCTTATAGAACAATTTTTCTATTGCGATGTCTGAAATTACTATAATGACCGTCCCCCTCAAATTTGTCAACCATAGCATTGAAGATTATGCAATGCAGGTGACGTATGATCCGGTCTCAGGTGAAGGTAAAGTCGTTTATAACCTGTCAGTGATAAAAAATGAAGACCTTGAATTTGCGATATCCACGTTTAAAGATGCACATAAAACAGGTGTCACGGTAAGTGGACGTGTAAAATTTTTCTCTTCCGGGGAGAGAGTCGACGGGTATGTAGTGCCAAAAGGGTTTACCGGTATCTGCACNATATGCAGCGTAACATTTGATGGTCTCCTGATCCGTCGGGGAATTCCCATTACCCCTATCGGGGGAGGGATTGTCGAGATAGAAAAACGAATACCCCTGAGGTTTACCCATATTATTCTGTATGAACACACGACTATCGATCCTCTTCAGGTGCTCATCTCCCAGAAAACGACCTCAGTTACCAGTGTGATGCGAACGGGAAGTGGGTCAATCCTCGCAAATATCAGGGAGTTCCATATGGAAGCCGAACCCCAAGTCGGTATGGTACTGGATGAGCTTTCGAATAGCAGTCTCTCCGGAATTCTCGAAGTAGGCATACCCAATCTTCCGCTTCTCGGTGTACCGGTGAGCCCCCAGTTCGTTGGGATTGCAGCTGTGGGTGGCACAAACCCGATGGCTGCATTAAAGGAAGGGGATTGCTGGGTGCAGACGCAGGCAATGAAAGGCCTGACGGAAATATCAGGAATGGAAGAGATAAGGGATTATTAATAGAACAATTTGTTATTTCATATGGCTTTTTTAGCCCAGTCGAAAATCAGGTTATAATAACGCACAAAGAAACGGATGAATCCTTCGGATTCTGAAAACAGCGCAACTGCATCCACCTCGTCCAAACCTACGAAAACCAATACACTTCTCCCATCTATTATACAGACACCGCCCGCCATCATGTCCTTTACCTTATCAATTTCCCGGGAGATATCGGGATGTTTTATGATATAAACTTTCATTTTTTTGGGTGATGGTGATTCCTCTGACCAGTGTGGTGTGATAATCTCGACCCTGACATGGTTTGCCATTGAGGTGAGCTTTTGTTTAACATCAGGTGTTATAATATGGGGGTGAGCGACAATTCTGATCTCCTGCTTTGCACCGGAAATCAGGTGGATGAGTCTCTTTTTGATATTTTCAATGCCATAGATATTCCAGATCAGCTCCTCACATCCACTCCCAGGGCTCGTCCGTTCCCGATACATCAACGATAAGGAATCACGTGTGTATTGTACATCGCTTTCGATACGGCCCATCAGTCTGGCAATGGCGTCTTCCGGAGGAAATGCAGCAAACCGTTTTGGGGCAGACTGGGAGACGGAGACGAGGCCTTTCTTCAGAAGCTGATCAATCACCGTGTATACCGATGCGCGGGGAACCCCGGAAATCTCGTAAATCTCGCTTGCCGTGGCACTTACTACCTTCAGGAGTGCAATATATACAAGTGCTTCATATTTTGTCAGGCCGAGTGATTTGAGACAATCAATAACCCGGACTGGATTTTCTAACGGCAATTTCATTGAAACATCGCTTTATATCCTGCAATAATAAATGTTGTTATAACAATAACAACAAGTGATTGATAATGAAATATTATGGAGCAGTAATTGTTTTTCTTGCACTGTGGCTGAGTTGCTGCATGCCGGTCATGGGAGTGACAACATATCTTGGAGGAAGTCCCCAAATATCGGCAACAATAGCAGGTACTAACGAGTTCACGGCGGGACAGGATGCTATCATATACATAACTGTGCAGAATAGCGGGGTGGAGAGCTTACAATTTGTTTTGCAAGGAACGATCGCCGGAGATGATCTTCCTACAACTGCAAAGATGGTTACTGTCGGACTTTCAGCCGGGGATGCTCCGGTAATTGTTAAGAACGATCCCAAGGTAATTGGTGATATAAAAAGTCAGGGTTTGGCAACTGTGGCAATCGCAACAAAGATCACCACCAATGCGACTGCGGGTGAATACCAGTTGCCGCTCACCATCAGTTACACGTATCTTGCGTCCTCCGAGCAGGCCGGCACGGATAATATCCAGTTTAATTACCAACAAATGACTGAGACTTTCCCGATCACGATAAAGATCAAACCGCAGGTAAGGATAGAAGTCCTCGAAGCCGTGCCGGAAAACCTGACTGTGGGGAGTGAAGGATACCTGAACCTGAAGATAAAAAATACCGGGCTGGAGGACGGCAGAAAGGCCTCAGTGAAGATTATCCGTAATGGAGCCAGCCCGATAATTCCAACTGATAACAGCGTTTTTATCGGGGATTTCCCCCATGATGGAACCGTTACCTGCAGATACACGATTTCAGTTTCCAGTGATGCGGAAAAACAGACATATCCGGTGGACGTCGTGGTCACGTATGAGAACCGGGACGGGGACATAGTTACATCGGCCGCTGAAACTATTGGTGTTCCTGTAGGCGGAAAAATCACTTTCACTTCCGGGACTGTGCAGGTGGTGCAGGGATCACAAGGTGTGATAGAGGTCGAATATATGAACAGTGGTAATACAATTGCCTACAAAGCCCAGGCACGGCTTTCAGCAGTTGCACCGTTTAAAAGCGATGATGACANCGCGTATCTTGGCGACCTGAAACCAGGTGACACAGCTACTGCCCGTTACCAGATGAGTGTAGACGATACCGCTGCTGTAAAGGAATACAGCCTCGATACTGAGGTACGATATCGTGATGCACTGGACAACAGCCAGGTTTCAGATACCTTTAACGTGCCGGTAAAGGTTCTGCAAAAACCTGCATCCAATGGATTAATGCAGGTCCTGGCAGCCATCGGGATGATTGTCCTGATCGGTGCCGGCGCCGGGTATTATTTACTTGTAGTGCGAAAAAAGAAGTAATGCTTGAATGGGAANGGGAGCTTCCTCAACCTTCGGTACGGACAATTGAGGAAATGAGATCTGTCCTTGCCTGTCCCTCGTGCGAGTGTAGCGGTCCGCTCTATTACATGTACAGGGATCTGGCAAAGTCGGATCAGGACTGGAGCTGGCTGCGTCATCATGAGCTGCGGTACGATCTTACTGTCATCCCGCCCAGGGATCTTTGTGGGGAGTGGGTGAAGACCAAGGGTCATTATCATCCGAAGAACCCGGCAGGGATAGGTTATCCGGAGATTTATGAAGTTATTGAGGGCGAGGCTCAATACCTTCTCCAGTCACGGATGCTTGATGATGTAGTGATGATCTCTGCAAGTGCAGGTGATCTCGTGGTAGTCCCGCCGGAATATGGCCATATATCCATCAACCCTTCAGCGGATACGACGCTGGTCATGGCAAATATTGTTTCAACGGCATTCCAGAGCGAGTATGGTGAGTATGAAAAATATCATGGTGCGGCATATTATGTAATGTGTTCTGGAAAGGTTCAAAAGAATTCATATTACTTATCGATCCCTCCGGTACGGTATCTTGGGGCGACCTGCGCGAATGGTATGCATCACCTGTGTAAGGGTCCGCTTTACGATCTCATCGGGAATGAGACTGCGCTTTCATTCCTCAATGAGCCGGAAAAATTCCTCACGGTTTTTTCTGTTCTGCTAAAAGATTAGGTGCCGGAAGCCTCTTGTGCTCGCTTTTTTTCACGAACTCCAGTACCTTTTCTTCAACAGGTGTTAATGCCTGCCAGCCCTGGAGTTCAAGCTTCCGGAGTGATGTATCGATCTCTTCATATGACAGACCGATCTCCTCTTCATCGCTTTGTCCTTCCCANAAACCGGCCGAAGGGGTCTTTTTTAGGATCGACTTCGGAATTCCGAGCTCTTCAGCGATCATATATATTTCAGATTTATAGAGATGCATTATTGGCTGGAGGTCAGCTGCATTATCACCAAACTTTGTGCAGTAACCGAGCATATATTCACTTCGGTTCGACGTCCCGCAGACGAGTTTATGATCGCGGTTGGCGTGATAATAAAGAATCACCATACGGATCCTTGCCATAAGATTACCGAGCANATACCGTGAATCCTTAAATTCCGGCATGGTTCTGAACCCATCAAGCATGGGTTCTATGCTTACTACGCGGTGCTCCATGCCCCACTTCTTACAAAGCATCGCTGCATCTTCGATATCCGACGCTTTGCTTATTGCAGAGGGAAGAGAGAGCCCAAGCACCTTTTCACCACCAATAGCCCGGCAACAGAACACCGCGGCCACCGCAGAATCAACACCCCCGCTGAGGCCTACGACAATTCCCTTGCGCCCGCTTGTCCAGTATGCGTAACGGATCATCTGTTCCACCTGACCCATCCTGCACCCGAGTTCAGTTGCCATTATCACCACATCGTTTATAGTAAATGGATAAACTTTTTCAATTGTTTGGTATTCCCTATGGCAATGACATCTTCTCCTTCGGTGACTACCATCCGGGAATTTGGGGCGACAATACTGCGGTCCGGCCCCTCTATACCGATGATTCTTACACCTGTTTTTCTGCAGAAATACGAAATTGTGTGAGGATAGGACCTGATGACACGCTTCATGATAACCATTTCCCCGTCAGGAAGTTCAAGGAGGATCGTGACTGTATCAGCAAGTATGATCCGGGCGATCGTCTGGCCCCCCAATCATAGGAAGGAGAGCGACATAATCAGCACCCGCACGGTAGAGTTTCTCCACTGAAGCCGGTTCATTGGCCCGGGCAAGGATACGAATGACCGGGTTTAAATTCCGGGCCATGAGTGTGGTAAAGATATTCACGTCGTCGTTGTTCAAAGCAATAATACAGAACCGTGCTTCTTCGATGCGGGCCTTTTTTAACACGACCTCATCTTCCGCATTACCGACAACCTGGTTTACATCCTGTTGTTTTGAATCGACAACCATGCAGGAAATGCCGGATGTGGTGAGTTCCTGGTATGCACCTGCACCTACATCCCCAAAACCCGCGATCACGGCAAATGCATCTGCACATCCGTCGGTATTGAACTCTTCCCTGAGCGTATCGACAATAGACTCAGCTCTGCCAAAAAGGAAAAGAGAGGTCATGGTATCGATAACAATCTCATCACCGGGTGAAGGAATGAATTTTCCGGCCTTCCAGAGAAACGGCACTATAACGCCGAATCGTTCAAAGAGATGAAGGTCAAACAGGGATTTGAATGCAGCTTTGCACCCGAAAACCACAGGAATGTTAATAAGCCTGAGGTCCTGCTCCGGAGCATGCTGGAGATTGATATTGATCCTGTTCTGCCCGGGGATATCTGATTCTATATCCGCGCTCGGATTGAGGACAGCATGGCGTGCCAGAAGCTTTCCGGTTTCATATTTNGGAGAAAGTATGTAATCTGCCCCTGCGTACCGAAGATACCTTTCTAAGGAGAGCTTGTCCACAATCGAAATGATCTTACCCTTTACCTGTTCACGAATTCCGAGAACGATGCTGGCCGTCTGCCGCTCATCCTTGCAGATGACAATATGCCGTGCGCTCACTATATGAGCTGCCGACCATGTGGCGGGATCGGTATATTCCCCCCAGATTACATAGGCCCGTTTACGGTATTTCGTGGCGATCTCGAGTGCTACTGCCTTATCCTGCTCGATTATCACGATATCATGGTCGGAGATNGTAAGACTGTCGATAACGGAACTGGTGAGCTCGTCATATCCCATAACTACGGTATGACCCGACAGACGGTGCAGGGTTCTTCGTGGCGGTGCGGGAGCAAGAAGGGTGGTAAGGAACGGTGCAAGGAGAAGCGGGATAACAACGAAGATCATGACAACGCCGGACAGCATGATCTGGATCGCAAGCAGTCGTGTAATGGCGTTGGCGAAAGGTAANAACTCGCCATATCCGACCGTTGTCATGGATTCGACGACAAACAGAAGTGCCTGAGACCATGAGAGGGGCTTGTTCTCCAGCAGCGGATAGTACGAGTAAAATAAATAGGTATTGACGCCTACCAGCAGGGCGAACGCGAAAAAATATATGGAGATTTGGATGCCGGGAGAATTCCGGACTGCCCTCCAGACTCTTCCTCTTCTAAGCACCATGGACTGTCACCTCAGAGATTATCCGGCAGCTTCGGCATATTCCGTTTGTTGGTTCTCCGCATCGTTCACAGTAANGGACTAAATCAGCGTTCGTGCAGCATGTGCTATTCAGATTTTTTTTCAGGCCCATGAGAGCATATCTTGTTGAATGGTGACGGGTGGTAAAATCATTCAGTAACCCCCGTACGTCCTTCTCAAAAGGTTCATTATTATAAGGACATCGGGATTGATCATATCCTCTGGCATGAAAATCTGCATAGAGTGCCACTTCTTTCTGAGGGATAGAGATAAATGGTCTGATCCTGGGAATTTTTCCTCTGCCGGTACGCTCTGAACGGGCGAGAATCTCAGGATTTCCCTGGAGAATATTTTTCATAACTGATGCTGCCCCATCATCCAGGTCATCGCCCAAAGCAAGTTTCGTAACCCCGTGTTCAATGGCTATCCCGTTCAGCAGGAAATTCCGGAGCACGCGACAATACGTACAGGAAAGGGTGATCCCTTTCTGGTGGGCGATCTCATCCAGAGTAATCCCAAATCTTTCAAGAAAAGACACCTTAATACATTCCATGTCGGACAATCTGGCGATACCTGTCGCGATTCCCGGATCACGGTAACCCGTGATACCTTCATCGATTGTGATAGCAGAGATTCGGACGTCGTGGCGGTTGGAAGTAAGTTTTTTGAGAAAATAGAGGAGTGCGCTGCTGTTTGCGTCTCCTGAAAGGGCGACTGCGATATGATCGCCGGCCGCCAGCCACCGCTGCCTGCGGATTTCATGCTTTGCTTTTCTTTCAAGATCCGCTTCAAAATGCTGTTCGCAAAAGTGCTGTCCGGAGTATTCCTGAAAAAGTACTGCTTCCCTCCTGCACTTGTTGCACTGCATTAGCCAATCCATTCTAATCTTAATGATAAAAGATGTTTAAGGTTGTGTTGACCGTGCGGGTGTGACGGGTAAGATGTGATTTTATAGTCTGACACATAATCACTCTAACGATTATGGTCGTCGCGGCGGAACGCATCCGCACCCTGAACAAATATGAAAAATCCATACTCACTACGCTAGAACGTGGGATGAAACGGTATGCATGGGTGCCGCTGGAGCAGATCAAAGTGGCAACCAAGCTATCAGAATCCGAAGTCAACTACCGCCTGGCCCGTCTGATTACATGGGGTATGGTCCGGTTCAATCCCGTGCCCTACGATGGTTACGCTCTTGTCTTTGGTGGTTACGATACACTTGCGCTGTCAACCCTCACCAGGAACGGGACGATATCGGCACTCGGCACTCGAATCGGTGAGGGAAAGGAGTCTGTAGTGTATGAAGCGCTCGGACTTGGTCCGGTTGCTATCAAGTTTCACCGTGTCGGACAACGCTCATTCTCATCAGCACGGCTCAACCGGGATTACATGCCNNANGANGGCCATTGTCCCTGGCTGATCGCCTCCCGGAGATCAGCGGAACGGGAATATCTTGCCCTTACCACCCTGCACCCGAAAGTCAGCGTTCCTTTACCCATCGCTCAGAACCGCCATACCGTTGTGATGGCATTGATAAACGGTCCGAATCTCAACCACTGCTGCCTTGAAGAGCCACAACAGGCACTTGATGAGATACTCACTAACGCGGGTAACGCATATCATGAGGGAATTATCCACGCCGATCTTTCTGAATATAACGTCCTCATGGAGGAAGGCAGGTGCGTTATCATCGACTGGCCCCAATGGGTCGGAACCAGCCACCCGAATGCCCGGTCAATACTGGAGCGGGACATCGAAAATATTCTCTCGTTTTTTAAACGGAAATACAAAGTGAAGTATGATCGCGGAGATGCCATGCGATGCGTGATCGGTTAAGGGTCTATGGCATTGACATAATAAAAGGTTCAGTAAGATCGCGTTCCCGGCGTCCGATGTATGCCCTTGTCCGGATGGAAGGACAGATCATTGAGAGTGAGTCCGAAGTCTCGATGTTCCGTCTCTTCCGCATGCTCAATGAGGAACACCCGGATATTCTTGCAGTGGACAGCCTTCAGGAGATTGCCGCTGACCAGCACGATCTTTTCTTCTTTTTACAGGCGCTGCCCCCGCAGACCCGGCTTGTTCAGGTGACAGGCGGAGAACGCAAAGAGACACTCGGTAAGGTTGCTGCCCGGTATAACATCAGTTTCAACCGGTTTGATCCGTTTGCCGAAGCCCGCACAACGGCGCAGGTTGCCTCTCTGGGGGCAGGAGCGGAGGTCATCGCATTCGAGAACGAGAGTGACGTTGTGGTAAGCCGGCACAGGTCGCCGGGAAAAGGCGGGTGGAGTCAGAACCGGTACGTTCGCAAGATCCACGGGGCGGTGCAATTGAAGGGCAGGGAAATCGAGATGGACCTTGTTGCAGCAGGGCTCAAGTATGAAAAGAAGCTGACCCGGGCGTTTGGTGGGTGCAGCAGGGTCGCATTCCGGGTCTTTGCGACGAGAGATCAGGTTCCGGTCTCAACATACCGGGGTGCAGATATTCAGGTACGGATCAGCGGGAAGCGCCTGGAAAGGATCCGGTTCCGCCCTCTCTCGGGTAAACCGCGGTACCTGATTGTCGGTATTGATCCTGGCACGACGACCGCATTTGCAGCTGTCGATCTCGATGGCAACCTGCTTCATCTTGCAAGTTCCCGGCAGATGAACATGGGAGATGTAGTTGAGTCACTTTACCGCGTTGGAAAACCAGTTATAGTCGCGTCAGATGTGCAGCAGATGCCCTATTCAGTGGAGAAGATCCGACGGGCTTTCTCTGCCGTTTCTTATACTCCAAAGCAGGATATGAGTGTTGAGACGAAGATTGAACTAACCGCTTCGTTCCCGTACACGAACGATCATGAACGGGATGCCCTTTCTGCTGCGCTCGACGCATACCGTCAGTATCGGCACAAATTCCAGAATCTGATGAAGCGAATTCCTCCCGGTCACGACCTTGATGAAGTACGTGCGCGGGTCATCCGGGGGCAGTCCCTCGATCAGGTAATCGGTGACATGAGCTCGGTAACTCCGGCACCGTCAATTGACGTACCCGTAGTGCCGGTGGAGGTAAAACACGATGAGAAGGTCAGGGTGCTGGATGGGATGGTAAAACGTCTGCGAACGTTTGTTACTGATCTGCAGGAAGAAATCAAGGAAAAGGACTTTGAAATCCAGAGGCTTCAGGTACGTGTCCGGAAGATCCACACAGTGCAGGATACCCAGCTTGCAAAGGATACCGAGTGATAAAAAAAGATGCGGTTATCCAGAGCTTAAAAAAACAGTTACGCAAAGAGGAGCGGCGAAACCGGACTCTTTCCAAACGCCTCGTGCGCATCAGGCAGTTTGCCGAGCTCTCGATGGAGGGTGAAGTGCTTCCGGTTAAAGTAATGGATGCACTGACAAAAGACGGGCTGCGCAGGCTTATTGATGATGTTGGGATCGATGAAGGCGACATTATCCATGTGGGCCGCCTTGATGGTTGGGGAAGGAGTGTGGTCAAGGATCTCGCAGAAGCCCGTATCAGGGCGGTTATAACCGGCGCAACAGCGCTTGCAGAAAGCGATCCGCAGATGCTCAGGGCATTCCGGGAATCAGGNATNCCCCTTCTTTCCGATAAGGATGCAAGTGTTCAGGTTCGCGGAAAGCAGGGGCTTTCCNGCAAGGAAACGTTTGAGAAAGCTCTCGAACGCTGGCAGGAAGAACAGGCACACCACGAACGCGAAAAGAAATCTGACATGATCGAGCACATCTTCAAAGAGTACAAGAGCGAACGGGGTAAGGAGGTGCGCAAGATTGGATGACCGCGAGCTCTTACAGGTCGTGACGGGAATCGTGGGAAAAGAGAATACTACGGATGACTGTGCGGTGGTCTCCTGCGGGGAACGGCTTATGGTGATCACTACCGATATGCTCCACCGCACCACGGATTTTGCAGAAGGAATGAGTGACTGGCAGATCGGCTGGATGAGTGCTGCAGTTACACTCTCTGATATTGCGAGTATGGGTGCCGACCCGGAATATCTCCTGATGCGGTGGGGCTTGATGACTGGAAGAATCTGGCTGGCGTCATGCAGGGTGCACAGGACTGTTGCATACGGTACGGGGCAGTGATCATTGGCGGCGACATTGACCGCCATGGGGAACTTACTGTCGTGACAACCGGGATCGGGCTTGTTGACCGTGACCGTATTGTACGCCGTACCGGTGCACAACCGGGCGATCTGGTCTGTGTTACCGGAACCCCCGGACAGGCGCAGGCATATCTTGACGGTTATTCCCGGTATGAAAAGGCGCTCTTTGAACCACAACCCCGGGTAGAAGAAGGAAAGCGTCTTGGCAGGTCTGGAGTCAGCGCAATGATGGATGACAGCGACGGGATTGCGCTCTCGCTCTACGATCTGCTGAGCGTGAATGAATGTGGTTTTTCCCTTGATTCAGCAAAGATCCCTCTTCCTGCAGAAATTCCTGATGGTCAGGCACAGGAACTTGCACTGTTTGGAGGCGGGGATTACGAACTGATATTNACCCTGCCTCCCAAACGGCATCCGGTTGAAGACGTTCCGTATACAATAATTGGCACGGCTATAAAGGAAAAAGCTGTCCTGATTGATGGCCGCCAATTAGAGAAGCGCGGGTACCAGCACTGCTGGGAATAATCCCTTTGTCTGAATACGAAAG
>Ga0031655_10001283_pt1 | contig 15018 bp, 42 predicted proteins | sample FrelakmetHBP12HB_FD_55187 | JGI IMG/M metagenome (GOLD analysis project Ga0031655, IMG submission 55187) | Freshwater lake sediment microbial communities from the University of Notre Dame, USA, for methane emissions studies -HBP12 HB | ecosystem: Environmental > Aquatic > Freshwater > Lake >... | reverse complement strand
TGTCAGATAAGACACCTTGATTTTATTGGGGATAAGTACCGTTTAGGTTCTTTACACATGATCAATCCTTAGACACTGTAACTCATTCGAATTATTATAACTTTTAAAACCTTTTAAAACAGACTATAATTATTGAATTTATTAGTCTTTTACTTGGCATTAGCGTTGCATTGAATAGTAGTATGAAGGTTGTTACAAAGGTTATCAAGGTAACTAGAATTAGTCTTAAAGAGTTTAGACGGTTACTTGATTTAGGTTACACAATCGTTTTTAAATGAAAGGTGATAACATGATTAATAAAATTAAGTTACCTAAATTTGAATTAACAGACCTTGAAGATTTAATCCGTCAACTAGAATTTATGTATCTAATTTTGTCTCAAGATAAGACGGGTAAAAAAAATCCCGGTTGAATTGTCTCAAAACATGGTCAAGTTATATAAATCTTTAAAGAACTATACAATCTAATGAGAGGTGAAGTTATGCGAGTAATTAAAGTTGTTCCTAGCAAACGGTATCAACATAAATTAACAGGTAAACAGGTTTCAATTTATGGTGCACATCCGGCATCGTCGCCGAATGAATACAATGATTGGGAAGTTGTCACGGTTGGATGGACGTGGGAATTAGACAATGGCACGATTGGATTATGTAGACAACCTGCTAAAACGGAAGCTGAAGCTATCGAAATAATGAATCAATTTAATAACAGATTGGATGTAACATGAGTACTAAACTGACTAAAAACATCACAGTAACTCTTTTATCAGGTCGAACCGTCACCGCTGAAGTAACTGCGACGATTGTTCACGATCCGTCATACGGTGCTGACGCTGACGGTAATCGTGGGGTATCGATGGATTTTGTTGACGTGATTGAATTTGACCCACCTATGTACAATGACTACGACGAACCCTTGACGCTAGACGAAAGAAACGAAGCAGACGAATTGTTATGCGACGCCGCTGAATCGGACGATTGGGAAGAGGATAACAGCCCAAATTACGATTGGGACAACTACTATAACCAAGAATGGGATAACTAATTGAAAGGAAACGTGATTTATGAAAGTTAGGATTAGGCTTGATCATCTTTACGACGTGACCGAACACGGTTCAACAAGGTATCGTCTTGAACTTAAGGAAATGATATCGATGCTTAAAAGGTATGGCATACCGAAGTCTGAGTTAGATGTTGCGTTCAAGTCGATGAATCCAGACGATAACTGTATTCACTTCGGGATTAACAGGACGTTTATGTTTAGTAACCAAGAACCTGAAACCGCACTTTACGGTAACGCTTGAAAGGTTGAAGTATGGTTTACTACGTGACGATTGGTGGAATAGACTACGCTTGGTGTTACACTTTGAAACAGGCTAAGTCAGTAGTTAGTAGGTTGGGTAAAATCAAGACAGGTTCGAAACATAACCCCCGAATTTCAATTGATGCGTACAACGGGACGCAACACGGCGACGGTGGAGCATTTCGGTATCTTTTAGACTTTGATAAAAAGAAGTTTAAAAAAGTACCTTACGACGATGCAAGAGCTAGGTTATGGGTTTTAAATGATATGTATATTGAAAGGATTGTATGAGTCACTTAACCGGGTACTGTAAACATTCCGAAACCGATTGGTGTGAACATTGCAAAGAAGGTTGTAACGATTGTGGTTCGCTTGAAGACTTGAACGACGACGGGTATTGTGAGAGATGTTCGTTCGAAAGGGCGTGTTGCGCCGCTGACGCAATCCATGACCGAATGAAAGACGGTGATTAGTATGGTTCGTAAAGAACGAATACGAAGGATTCTTTCACTTAAAAAACGGATTAAGAAACTTAAGATTAAAGAGTTGAATGAATTAGCTGATTTATTTGCAAAAGAAGTAATGTATCGACTGAAAAGGCGGTAACATGGAAATTCATAGTGATAAACTAATTACGTTGTTAAATGCTATAGACACTTTAACAGGGTATCATGAAAACGGTCCAGTCAATAACTACACGTTAGACGAAATGATTAATATCATTAGGATTGAGGCTGATTTAGTACGTCACGAATTGGAAACGGAGGAGAAAGATGCAAAAACCACGCCAAAAGCCCGAAGTTAAAGAAGAAACACTTCTTGACATTTCGGACGAAACATGGGATTATTTACAAGAAACCGGATGGGATTCAGGCGACGACGTTAAGATATCGGATCTAAATGAATGGTTGGAGGATTAAATGAAGAAACTAATTTTAGTTGTTAATATTTTGAATACTGTAATTTTGATCGGAATGATAACGGTTTTGTTAACCGGATGTGGACAGACGACTAACATAACATCGTCAACGGTTAACCAAAACACAGTATCACATATGACAACGGTTCAAGCTATTGTTAGTAACGAGAATCAGTATCGTGAAAGCGTTGGTCAAGAGTTGTTGATACCCGGACTTAGCTGTTACTTGTACACAGTCCCTACGACTACAACACAGATTGTTGGTGCAACGTTAACAGGAGTTGGTGGATTCGAGTTCTTAGGAAAGTTTAATCAACCTAATGATTCAGTTAATTCAGGATTGAATATCCTTCCGACCGGACTTAGATCAACGTATCAAAGTTGGTTCATCGTGAGATGTTATGGAAGTTTGGTTATTGATACTAATAATTGGCATTCGTTTGATTTAACGAGTGACGACGGTTCGAATCTTTATATCGATGGGTTACTGATCAACAACGACGGACTTCACGGAGCACAGACTAAATTCGCATCGAAGTACTTGAAATACGGAATTCATTCGTTTGAACTGGATTTCTTTCAAGCCGCTGGAAATCAAGCGTTGATCTTGAATGAAGACGGTCAGGTTATGGATTCATCAGGATTTTATCACTAGGAGATTGTATGAAATACTTAATTATAGGTCTAGTATTCTTGAGTGGTTGCGCAACGTTGACCCCTTTAGAACGTAAGCAAGCGAACGTCTTGAATTGTGTTAAAGATTTGAAACAAAATGATTCAGGCACGATGGATTCTTTTGAGATTTGCCGACAGGTTTACGGACTTCGAAAGGTTAGGGATGATCAATGAAATCTTTCGAATGGATGGAGTTACTGACTTTGTTAATCGGTACAGCGGTCGGTTGGTTCTTGACAGCGGTTGTTGCGTTGTTCGTCCTTCACGCTTGCGTTCATAAACCGACTCCTGTTCAAGACCCGGATGCCACGTTGGAGCATCGTAGTTGTCCGGTTAACCATAGGTGATGAAATGAAACCCGATCCAAAATACACGATTTTTGAAATAGGGGATAAGATTGGGTGGTGGACTATTATAAGTGATTCTCTAAGGATTAATAAAGCTAAAAAATATAAATGTAAATGCGTATGTGGGACTATTCGAACTGTTAATGATAATAGATTGAAATCTGGAAGGTCCAAAAGTTGTGGTTGTAAATCAAATTTTTTGAGGATGGAAAAACAAGTTATAAGTGATAATGGTGCCTTAAAAAATAGAATCTATGGTAATTATCAAAGAGGAGCAAAAACAAGAAAGATTAATTTTGATATTGGAAGAGAAGACTTTTTACAATTAGTTTTTAAAAATTGTGAATATTGTGGAGCATTACCCGATAACAAAGTGAAGTATCTCGATAGATTTTTAATGTATAATGGTTTAGATAGAATAGATAATTCTAAGGGCTATGTGAAGGACAATGTGGTTCCTTGTTGTAAAATGTGTAACTTTGCCAAAAGAGGGTTATCAAGAGATATCTTTATCAAATGGTGTGACCAACTTGTAAGGTTTAGATCAAAGGAATTAATTAAATGAATTTAGCTGCTTTAATATACTTAACAGCGTTAGCTAATGGAGTAAATGGAAATCTAGCAGTTTCTATTGCTTGTGTTGAAAGTAGACTTAATCCTTCAGCTATTGGCAATCAAAATGATATTGGAATATTTCAAATTCGAGAGAAGTTTGTTCCAGAAAGTCGTGAGGAACTTTTAAATGCAGAAATTAATATCAATAGAGGAACTAGGATGCTGGCCCATGCTCAAACAGTTTGTAAATCTGACCTTAGTAATAACTGGTTTCTTTGCCACAATCGCGGTGTTGTGGGCGGTCGAAAAGTTGGACGAGTTGTGGCTAAGAATACGAAGTACGTCAAGACAGTAACCAAAGTTTACCAGTGTTTGAAAGGTAACACTTACAAAGACTACTTAGAACACTTCGACCCAAGGAGTTGTCTGTGAATCAGGATTCATTTATGCGTCAACTTCGAAATATCTTTATACGAAGTAACAATTATGAAGGAGATTGTTTGGACGATTTATGATCAAGGCATTCAATATTTGGATTGTGTTGTAATATTTTGGGCGAGTTGAAAGTTGAGGAGTTGTGAATACTTTGGATTTAAGAGATCACTTCATTGGAATTCTAAGATCAAAATACAATTCAAATGGAGATTTTATTAAAATACCAAGTTTAGGAAGGTATCACTGTATTAAAAATATTAGTGATTGTATAGAAACCGAAATAAGAAAGGATGAAATATGATTGATAAACTAACTAAAGAACAAGAGGCTAAGATTCCAGAGTACGTTGAAAAGTACCGTGAGATCGGTTTGGACACGACTCCTTGCGACCACGCTAAGGCTGAGGCGGCGATTAAACGAGCGTACAAGTACCTGAAGTTAAAGGAGCCGACGTTCGTTTGGGCTGACTCTCCACGGGCAGGTGCTATCATCGCCGCACGGTTAGCTAAGAGTTCGGATGATATCACTACTGAAGATTTACGTGCTCAAGCCGGTTCGGCAAACTTCGGATCGTTTGAGGCGTATTGGGTTGCGTTTTACTCGTACATTGCTCATGAGCTTCCGGTTAAGAAAGACGAGCTGATCGATATCGTTGAAGAGATTGTTAAGAACTGCGGAGTGTACTGGACTTTTGAAAACGTGGTTGTGATGACTGAGAAGCCAGTAGCAGTTCATTTCGATAAGAACGGCCAGTTGGATAACCCGGACGGTTTGGCTTTGGAATACAAAGACGGAACTGGTATTTTCCGATTTAACGGCGTTCGTTACAAGTCGTTAATCGACATGGAGATCAATAACGCATGTGTGGACAAAAAGTAATTTTTACATTCGAATCGTTATTTAAGTGGAAAGATGTGATTTCATATGAATTAGAAAACAACCTTAGTAATGTCGTAGAGATGAATTACTTAAGTAGTTTTGTTTATAATGATCTGAAGGAGTTATGAAAAAGAAATCTAACTTTAAAAACTGTCAAGCTGTTGTCTGGATTCCAGAATGGTTAAAAAGATTTCCGATTAAGAATCATCCTCTGAAGTTTGGTGAAGTAGTGTACTTCTTAGGCGAAATTTCAAATTGTTCCGGACATTGTATCGTTGTTAAATTTAACGGACAAGTAATTCCGATGCTTCATACGGCAGATTTCAGATTGGCAAAGGAAAACGAACTATGAACATAACTGAGATTAAAAAAACAGTCCCGATTCTTTTGAAATCCAAAGTCGTCCCGTTCCTTTGGGGATCTCAAGGAGTTGGTAAAACTCAAGTAATGAAACAAATCGCGGCTGATTTAAAACTTGGATTCATTCATCTCCACTTGGCGACGCAGGAAGTTGGCGATTTAGTTGGATTACTAGTTCACAACGAAGACGGGACAGTCAGGCACGCTAGACCCGAGTGGTTTCCGACCGAAGGCGAAGGGATTGTTTTTTTGGATGAAGCTAATCGTGCTCATCCGGACGTGTTACAAGCTATGTACTCATTTATTACTGAGGGGACAATTCATAGACATAAACTACCTGAAGGTTGGTCAATTGTCGCAGCAGGGAATTACCAAAACGAATCGTTTCAAGTGACTGATACTTCTGACTCAGCGTGGTTATCCCGATTCTGTCACCTGGATTTTACCCCGTCTGTTGAGGAGTTTACGGGTTACGTTGAAGATCAAGGGCTAGACACAATTTCATCGTTCGTTAAAAACCATCCTGAGATGTTAGAAACGAAACCAAAAGAACGTCCGGTGTTCGAAATGTTAGTCCCGAATCGTCGCGGGTTGTGCGACATGATTGGACGGTTGGAACAGTTTTCGGACCTGGACGATGTGAGATACGAAGTGTATTCTGGAATAATTGGAAAGATAGCAGCAGCATCGTATTTATCCTATAAGAAACAAGCGGTTAAACGGTTGTCAGGTAAACAAATCTTGAAGGATTTCAGTAAAGTAAAGGCTGAAGTCTTAGAGATTTCGAATCCGAATAACGCACGGTTTGATTTACTAGATTCAGCGGTTGAGGAAATCATGCTTCTGCTCCCAAAGAAACCGTTGACTGATAAACAGATTGATAACTTCCAAGAGTTCTTGTTGACGATTCCTTTGGAGTTAGGACTAAAAGTTATTAATCGGATTCATAAACTCTCATGGCCGCAGAGAAACGTTATCTTGAATGATAAGAAATTCGTAGAGAGATTTAAGAACGTGAAGTTGAAGGAGAGGAAATGAATCCTGTAAGAAAACCTGGGCACTTTATTAGTGATCAATTTGATGATCAAATTACCGAAGGACTTGGAATGAAATTAGCTGAGGAAATGAATTATGAAACTTTACATTGGGATTTAGAATATCAATTAAATTGTATTGAGGAAGTATGAATATTCGAATCAATCCTGATTTTGGAATTTACGGTTGGAGCGATCAACAAATTGGTAACATGCCTTTTTTCAATCAGTTATTTGATAAATTCTTTGAACTTGATAGCCCAAGGATGTTACTTCAAGATCAATTTCGAACAGATGAGGAAATTCTGTGAACACGATCGAAACAACAATCAAATCGCTTCTCGATCACAAACCGTTTTACGCTCATTTCTTCTTGCAATGTAGAATTATTTACGACATGCCCGGAGTTCCGACCGCAGCAGCTTCGATGACTCAATCAGGCCCGATCCTGATCTTTAACCGTGAGTTCTTAAAGGATCAACCGATTAGTAAAGTCGAAGGAGTAATTGAGCATGAAATACTACACATCATGTTTGAGCACACTTCCCACATGAAACGGAAAGAGTTGAATCCAAAGATCAGGAACATCGCAATGGATTGCTCGATCAACCAGTACATCCAAGATCTCCCAGACGGTTGTATTCGATTAGATGAACTTAATAAACAGTTGAAACTAAAGTTAGCACCGGAAGAGACTTGGGAGTACTACCATTACAAACTCATGGAAAAAGCTGAAGAACTAAAATCTCAGCAGGATTTTGACGTTCATGGAGTTGATACCGGTGAAGGAGATGAGAAAGATGGAAACGGTAAAGCTGGTAAAGAAATCTCAGCCGAAACTCTTATAGGAATCATCGACAAAGCAGTTACGGATTCGGCTGGAAATCTTCCCAGTGTTGTCCAAAAGATTTGGGGGACAATGCGACGGGATTCTGTCATTCCTTGGAAGCAAGTTTTGGCGAACTTCATCTCATCCGCTATTAGCAACTCCACGCTCGCAACTAGAAAACGTCCTAACCGTAGATTTGGATTAGATCAACCAGGACGGAAAAAGAAACGGGAGTTGACGCTAGGAGTTTGCGTTGATTCATCCGGTTCAATCTCTGACGAACAGTTTCAAATGTTCTTGAATGAAATTACTAGGATAACTCCGAATTGTCGAACAACGTACGTTATCGACGCCGACTGTCAAGTCAACGGAGTTCAGACTTTAGACAAGTACAAAAAGTTGAAATGGGAAAGAAAAGGTTGTGGCGGAACGGCGTATCAACCGGCGATCGATGAATGTGTAAAGTTGCGATGTGACGCTGTAGTGTACTTCGGCGACATGGATTCGGCGGATGAACCAAAGAATCCTGGAGTTCCATTCCTTTGGATTGTTACTGGAGAACAACAACCGCCTGGGAAGTTTGGTAAAGTGGTGAGGTTGAAATGATTCTAATGGAGATGATAATACATCATTTTAAATTGAAACATATGCCAGTTTCCTTTCATGAAGACTTTAATCATAATATCTGGATGAAATACCAACTTCAAAGAAATTTAGAAAGTCAGTTACTTTGGGAAGAACTATGAAACGAATTGATTTCGACGGATTATTTTTTAATGGACTTAGTACTCTTTGGGGTAGAAATTCAAACGAACTGTTTATAGATATTTATTATTTGTCAGAATTAGTTGTAAACTTGGATAGAGAAATACTTTGGGACGAATTATGAATTCTGGTGAACAAATCAACTCTCAATTATTTAACGAGATAGAGCCAAGACTGAAAGATTGTATAACTAAAAAACTTTATAGCGATGTAAGATACGATCTTAGCGACAAGTTATTTTTATTTCGTGTGTTTGGAATGTTTAGTTCGTTAAGTCATTCATTGAAACAGGAGGAATTATGATAGAGATAGCGGTGTTTGTTTTACTAGCTTTTTTTATTACAAAGTGATGGACGATATGAAGTACCTATCAGTAGTGATGTTTGCCTTAATCTTAACAATCTTCGGAAGCTGCGCCGTTCCGCATTCTAAAGCCGACGACCGGATTCGAGTCGCGGTGATTGACACGGGAGTTGATTACAGATACATTCCAAAGTCGAAGGTTTGCGGATACTACGATCTAACTGGGGAAGGTAAAATTGATCCGACAAAGCACGGAACTTTGGTCTCAGGATTAATCCTTCGAGAATCTCACGACGCTCCAATTTGTTTGGTTTTAGTAAAATGGTACTCAGCCAAAAACTCCAAGGAACGATTAAAAGATAATGTTATCGCAGCTTTGAAGATCGTTTTACGTCAACACGTTCAGTACTTAAACATCTCCCAAGATGGAGGATTTAACAGCCCAGAGGAACGATCTCTCTTACAACAGATTTTGAATCAAGGAGTAGTCGTTGCAGTTTCGGCTGGAAATTACGGTGAAGATGAATCTATTCAGTGCGACACGTTTCCAGCATGTTACACTTTAAAAGGCAAGTTCTTCGTCGTCGGAGCTACTAACGAAGACGGATTGCGCTGGCATCTTAGTAACTACGGTGGACCGATAAAGTCATGGGCACCTGGCGAACATCAATGTTACAAGGGGATCTGTCAGTCGGGAACTTCGTTTTCATCTCCGAATTTTTTGGGAAAGTACATTGGAGAAGTTCAATGAACAGAGTAGTTTGGACAAGTAATAAAGATCCAATCTTTAAAGAATTAGTACATTATAGAAAGGAGTATTTGGAAATAAATAGATACATAATAGGTCACGATATAATCTGTTTTTTAGTTGGTGAATACTTACAGACTGAGGAGTTATGAAAGTAGTTTGGAGTTATTCAGAAGATCTGTTATTTGATAAGTTATTATTTAAATACAAAGATAAGATGGGGTATTTGAGAGATACAATCGTTGGTTCACTAGAAGGTCAAATTGGAGATCTTAGATCTGAAGTACTACGGTTGATATTTAATGAGGAGATATGAATCCTGATCAACAAATTCAGAAGTTTTTTGATACAGAACTTTACGATGGGTTAATAATTCAGTACGGCGAATCACGATTTGAAGAGATTTATAAAAAGTTTACTAATCAGATGAGAACCGTTAAACAGATTTATTTGACAGAGTTTGAGTTAACTGTGGAAATGACTAAGGACGAAGTATGAAAGAACTGAATACTAAACTTTATCTCTTATTGAAAAATAATACCGGATTTAGATTCAGAGATGTGAATTGGTTTTCACAACTGCACATTTTGAATTTTCAAATTAAAGATGAATTACACACTGAATTAGCTAAGGACGAAGTATGAATCTTGAGATTTTTGCTTTGACCTCAGCAATGTGTTTTTCGAATTACTCAGGACAGACTTGTACTAAAACTACTGAGGCGGCTTTAAAGTACGAAGGAATGTGGAACTACGCGGAACAATTAGGGAAGTATGCTAAAGAAATTTCAGGCGAAGTTCCAGCTTACATCGCCGCGATGAGCTACGAAGTCGCTAAGGAGAAAAAGATTCGCTTGACAACTCATGGTAATATGTGTTACACTGTAGAAGTTAGTAAAGATTCTGGAGTTGCTAAAATAACTTGGAAGATTTGGTAATGACACAACAGAGATACGACACAGCAGAGTTCATGGTTAATAACAAAGAAGAGTTACTGAAAACTCTTGAACCAGATTTATTTCAGACATTGGATTGCCAGAATTGGTTCATAGAAAACTCAATTCGTATCACATTTGACGAGCTATTTGAGGATCTAGTACAACATAAAATTACTTGGATGCTAGTTGATCAACTTGGAATTAGTATCGACGAAGCGTATTCAATCGTAACTAAGAATTTCATAGCAGATTTATTTGGAGAAGAAGTCCTACAACCTCAGTTTTGGGACAAACGATACAAGGAGACCACATGCAGAGAATGAGATATTCTAAACAAGACGACGGAACATTTCTGTCAAAAGATCAGTATCCAACTACTAAAGGGACGTTAGTAGTTCTTCTAATTGGAGATACAAAGTTTGAACTGTGCGACGCTGTGACCGGAACGATCGTTGAAACTAAAACGATTGATACACCAAACTCGATTTACTTGCGTAGACTCGCCAAGAACACTCTGAAGAAGTTGATGGTTGAGTCAGTATTTGAAACTGAAACAAGAGTTAAGAAGTCTTCAGCTACGCCGGTAGTTCTATGATTTTAATAGCTGAAATAATATTTTTTGGTGGAATTCTAATCGCCGGGGTGTTGTTACTAAGTGACTGATTGGTTCTGCTGTGTAGCGTCAGGGATGATGCTCACAGCCCTCCTTTACGCTGACTCACAGTTACATTCTGTGTACTTAAAGTTCCTTGAGATGCTATTTTTATCACTCTGGTTATCATCCGCTGATCGATTGTTAAGAAGGTGGAACCGTGGTTCTCGATCCAAATCTCTTTAAAGCGTCTGTGCCATTCATTAAACTCCTGTACGATAAAGAGATTCAGAAATCTCCACAACACGAAGTAATAACTTCAATTTCGCTAGTAAGTTACGTTCCATTAGTCGCCGTAGCTCTTTGGGTGAAGAAGTTGTACGGTGCGACGCCAGAACTTGACGCTAAGATACCAGTACTCCTAGAGTTTTATAAGTACGATTCTGTCCTTGACATTTCCGACGATAAGTAGTACACTTATTACATGAAGCTGGGAAAAGTAGTCTGGGATCATAATAATGAAATTTTTTTCCATCGTCTTGATGATGACTTAAAATTAGAGGAATCTTATTTATTTCTTGAAAGATTCACAGATATCCAAAGTGAAAATTTATTTGTTATTCTTAAGGAAGAAATGGAATTTCTAGAATGAAGCCGGGGAAACAAATTCCTCTATTAATTAGTATAGTCAATAATAGTTTAGAACCTGCTTATAATGAGGGAAGATATTATTGGGAAAAAATTCAGAGACAACTCATTATGAGTGATGAAATGATAGCGCATGTATTAGATTTTATTGGGTACGAGTTATGAACGAGTACATCTGCGAATATTGCGGAAACGAATTTAAACACACCGGGTACTACAAATCCGAAGTTCGCTGTCCTAAATGTAATGATTCTCACGTTAAGCCAAAGAAACAGTACGAGAAACTTGATCAGTACGCTGATCAGAAGAAGCCCGACGCTTACATCTCACTTGAGGAAGAATTCCAACGATTAACAAAAAGGAACAAAGAAGAATGATGAAGAAATTTTGTTACTGGTTTGTTAGGTTGTTGAACGACGGCGTCCCTGGACGTAAAGAAACTTGGGAATCAGTCGATCTTAGAAAAAATGGTGCGAAAATTACCCAAGTAATGGGCTGGTACGCGACTGGGATGGAAATTGAAGAAATCGCCGAAATGAACGAATGCACCAGAGAACGGATCAGACAGATGTTGATCAAAGGATGCAGGAAATGAAACTTGCAGAGAAAGCGATAGAAGAATTGATTTACCAATGTAGTATTCTGATATTTTTAAATGATAATCCCAATTTAAATTTACCACAATCTAGAATTAATGTTATCACTCGTATTAGAAATCTAATAACAAAAGGGTATTCCGATGTCTAGACAACTTTCAAAATACAAAACACATTCTAGAAAAAGAAATGGAGAGATTTCATATTTCCAAAGACTAGAAGGAAAAATTGAAATTGGCCAGATCTTTGATCAGTTAACAGTAATTGAAAAACTTGGTCATGAAAAGAAACAAAGAACTACTATTTGGAAATGTCAATGTAATTGTGGAAATATAATTAAGATTCCATCAAGAGTATTGAGATTAAAAACAAGACATCGTAGCTGTGGTTGTCACAAAGGTAAAAATAATTTTTTCTCTTACTTAAATTGGATCAAATTAAATTACCAAAATAGCGCAAAAAAGCGACAATTAGTGTATACTTTAACAGATAAGGAACTCCAATATTTAATAAAATCAAATTGTTATTATTGTGGCTCGAAACCTTCCAACCATATTCAAAATCGAAATCAGAAAAACGACGCTGGTCTTGACTATAACGGGATCGATCGATTAAATAATTCAATGGGATATACTAATAATAACTGTGTTCCTTGTTGTAAAGAATGTAATTTTGCCAAATGGAATAAAACTGAAGAGGATTTTAAAGATTGGATAGATCGTTTAGTTAATTATCAGTTACAGATTTATCCTGAAAAATATCTTGGAGAATCAAATGAAGACTAGACGATTATCTCATTCATCAGTATCTCTTTTTTCGCAATGTGGAGAAAAATTCCGTTTACACTACGATGAGGGACTTCGTGAAAAAGTAGGGTCTTCTGCACTTCTTTTCGGATCTGCTGTTGATAACACTCTGAATGAGTTACTAAAAGATAAACAACGTGAAGATGTTAAAAGCGTTAGTTATTACCAGAATAAATTTGAGAACAATTGGCTGATTGGTGAGATTAATAAACAAAAGATTGAAATGCCCGAAACTCTCGACGCGACGTACGCCGACTCCGACATGCAGTTTGATGTACTAAACACTACAGATATCTCAAGATTAAAAAACTTCTTAATCAAAAATACAATTGAAACTGAAACTGGTAAAAATGACCGAGAATCTGTTGAAAAAACGTACGATAAAATTGCTGCGATTAAACGAGCAACAGGTATTGAAAACATGTACCAACCGTCAGCCCGATTCGTGAATCTGGCAAACTGGCTTTCCTTGAACCATAAAGGAAAAGCTATGATCGAAACGTACTACAACAAGATTCTTCCCAGAATTACTAAAGTACTGTACGTTCAAGAAGTCGTGAATCTAGATAACGAAGAAGGAGATTCTGTAATCGGATACGTGGATTTAGTAGCTGAGATTGACGGAGTTGTTCGGATCTTAGATAATAAAACATCTGCGCGTGAATATGATAAAGATTCCGCCAACATCTCAGCACAATTAGCAATTTATCGAAATGCGCTTCGCGATAGAGTTGATACTCCTCATGTTGGATTCATCGTGATGCGAAAAGGATTGAAACTCAATAAATCAAAATGCTGTTCAAAATGCGGAAATGATGGAACTGGGAATCGAGCTAGAACTTGTGACAAAGAAATTCGAGGAGAACGTTGTAAAGGAGAATGGATTGAAACTGTTTCCCCAGAAGCGATAATTGAAGATTGCTTTGGAACAATAAATGAGTACTTTGAAACTCAAGTGATTGACAATTATGAGAATGTTCTTCATGCCATTCGTAGTGAACAATTTTATAAGAACTGGACAGAATGTGTAAAACCGTACGGTCGTTGTCCGTACTACAATATTTGTCACACTGGTAAAGAAGAGAAACTAATTAAAGTATGAAACTGGCAACTAATAATCCTCTCATGAGATTTTTCTGGAATTTAGTTACTCCGATAAATAACTTTGCATTTGATTTTGTTAATCAAGACATTCGAATGGATTTACGTTGGGAATTAAATAAAGCGAATCTGTCTGAAACTTACATGAGAGTTAAAGAAATGTTACGCGAGGAAGAATTGTGAACGATTTAATCTTCCTTTACATCATTGGATTTGCGATTTCATTGAGTATTTCATCATTCTCAATCCAAGGGTTGAAAGATTGGATTTCCTCAATTCTAATGTGTTTGTTCTGGCCGATTTGGACAATTTTCGTGATCAGTACGATTTTTCTTGCTATTTTAGTACAAATGTGGGAGAATAGATAGTATGGCAAAACCGAAAACAATAAAACTTAAGACTGGACAGGCGACGCTGTCATTAATGAGTACCGAAGAGATGGCACCTTACGAAGCTGCTTTAAAAGTCGTTGATGGAGCGGTAACGACCGATATGGACAGCATAGCGTTGGGATTGAACCTCAATCCCGCAACCAAACTTTGGGAACTGTCCACTGTGAAGTTCAATTCGTCCACGTTGACAAGTACCGTCGAGTCAGTAAAAGTACTCACTGGATCGAAGAAATGGGCGGTTTCAGCATTGCTTCATGCGTTAGAAGAACTCAAACTAATTTAAGGAGAACTATGGCTACTCAAATTATTACACAGTTAGTTAAAGTTATGAAGGACGTTGGCGGAGTTGGTAAGGATTCTACTAACTCTCAACAGGGTTATAAATTCCGTGGGATCGACGCTTTGTTAAACGCAGTTCATCCGGCGTTGGTAAAGAACGGAGTTGTGATCATTCCTGAAGTTCTTTCGTCACAAGTTGAGTTTCGCGACGTTGTTCGTTCAAGTGGTAAGCCTGGAACTGATAAACATGTCCAACTTCGCGTGAAATTTACATTCATCGCTGAAGATGGCAGCTCAGTGTTAGCAGTTACAGAAGGTGAAGGTTTGGATTCTGGTGATAAAGCTACTAACAAAGCGATGAGCGGTGCGCTGAAGTACGCCCTAATACAAACTTTAAGTATTCCGACTGAGGATATGGAAGACGCAGATCGAACCAGTCCAGTACTCGAAACAAAGATTCAACCTCCATCACAGGAAAAAAGTTTTAAAGCCCCGGTCGCTACCCCCGAAGCACCG
>Ga0031655_10001280_pt1 | contig 15037 bp, 11 predicted proteins | sample FrelakmetHBP12HB_FD_55187 | JGI IMG/M metagenome (GOLD analysis project Ga0031655, IMG submission 55187) | Freshwater lake sediment microbial communities from the University of Notre Dame, USA, for methane emissions studies -HBP12 HB | ecosystem: Environmental > Aquatic > Freshwater > Lake >... | reverse complement strand
CGGCGAAGAAGACGGCTCTCCCCGCCCTCAACTGGTGGTTAGCGATAGCTGCCGCCAGGTGGGTCTTGCCGCAGCCATGTCCGCCTAAAAGAACGAGCCAGTTCTCTGGTGCTTCGGCGAAACGTCGAGCCTCCGTTAATGCTATGCGCAGGCTCTCTCTTCCCTTCTCGTCGGCCTTCATCCCGCGGGCATCGAAGGTCTCAAAGGTCTTATCGTCCAGAAATTCGCGAGTGAGCCCTCCTATCTGCTGGAAAAGGGGCAGTTGAGACTTCTCGAGCTCGCATTGTTGAGCTATGCCCGGGTCTTGCAATCTGGCAGCCAGCCGTTCATCCAGCCGCTTCAGGTTGTTGACTGTGACTACCGTGGGCAGCTCGGCGTTGAACCTGTGGTTCAATATCTGAAACAGCTTCTCCTCAGCCCAAGATGTACTGCTCTGTGTCCCCAGGTCATCGAGCACCAGAAGCGGGGCGTTGCGCACACGCTCGAAGAGCTCATCGTAGGCAACATCGCTATTGGGACTGAACGCAGTGCGGAGATGGTCGAGAAGGTCGGGGACAATCACGAAAAATACCGGATACCCGCCTTTGAGACGGTAGTTGGCTATAGCTGCTGCCATGTGGGTCTTGCCGCAGCCGCTGGGGCCGCTCAGGACTAACCAGCCCCTGGGGTTTTCAGCAAAAGCCTGTGCTGTCTGATAGCATTGGTGGAACCTCTCTTGATTTTGAGGGTCGCTGCTGCGGCCCCGGGGCAGCAGATTGTCGAAGGTGAGGCGGGTCAATGGCCCCAGGTTGCTGTATCGCTCAAGACGAACGAGGTGTTCCTTCTCGAATTCCTTTTCGGTACACTGGCAGGGCGCCAATTTGCCGAAATCGGGGTGCCCGAAGGGGACGTCGTGGCGCAGCCAGCCCTTCCCCTTGCAGAGAGGGCATTCATTTGCTTCAGCTTCCTCGGTTTTTGTATCTCTCGAGGAGGTGGCCGTATCGTCTGCGGTATTCTTCGGGGCTGGAGTCCGCTTTAGGATATCGCCCAGGCTCTCCATCATGTTTGCCCTCCGCTTCCCATCTTTCCAGGATGCGGGAGATATACCTCCAGTTGCGCTTATTGAGGTCAACTGCCTCTCTGAAGGCGTCTTGAATCCAGGAGGCAAGATAGTGCTTCTCCGCCTCCTTCAATTCCTCGGCAATAATAGGGGTCAGCATTCCGATATTCTGCTCGTAAAGGGTGAAGATATTAGACTGCTCCGGAATCGCCGGGTAAGACTCGCTCTTGACCAGCGCTCCCGTTTCAAGCTTGCCGCTCTCTATCCTGGCTACGGCTGTCCTGTCAGCCTCGGTATTCACAAAGTACAGGTCGTGAGCTTCCCCTTTGCGCTCCAGGGTCAAATGAAGCAGGGTGCCCCGGCTCACCGCCTGATTCAAAGCTCGACGCAAGATTTCAGGCGCAGAGCCCTGGCCTTCTATTCCTTTCATCAGCGCCGGGTTGCTGAGAAGCTCGCCGTAGGTGACGTAACGGGGGTAGCCCCGTTTTTGGTACAGAGCCCATATAATGTGGAGCGTGACCTTAAGCTCAGCGAGGTCGTTAATCTGGGGCAGGACTTCGCTGAAAAATATATTGGGAATGGAGGTAAACTTGGACTTAGGGGAGAAACCGCTGAACTGTTTCATAGCAAGCTTGGTTTCTTACCTTCGAATTTCTCCAGGGTCTCGAACTTCGCTATGCGATCTCGGAAGTAGAGATTTGCCCGCCCCTGGGGGCCATTCCTGTGCTTGGCCACTATAATCTCTGAAATACCCCTGGGGTAAGGCCGGTCGGGGAATTTTTGGTTCCACTCATCCTCTTTGTAGTACATATCTTCGCGATAGATAAACATCACTACATCGGCGTCCTGCTCAATAGAACCGCTTTCCCTGAGGTCGGAAAGCATGGGTGTGGGTGGGAGACGTTTCTCTACGGCACGGCTTAACTGTGAGACAGCCAGCACGGGTACGTCGAGCTCACGGGCGAGCTCTTTTATAGAATGTGAGATATCGCTCATCTCCTGCACGCGGTTGTCGGTGAATCTGCTTGAGCGCATCAGTTGGATATAATCCACTATAATGAGGTCGATCTTGTTCTCGCTGTGGAGACGACGNGCCTTGCTGCGCATGTCGGANTCCCTGAGAAAGGGAGAGTCGTCAATATAGATAGGCGCCTCAGAGAGGCGGCCCATGGCTTCCGTCACATCTTCCCGCTGGCGCTGGCTCAGTCGGTCAAGCCTCACACTCTGGCCGTCGACCCCTGATTCGGAGGAGAGGAAACGGTAGGCGAGTTCCATCTTGGACATCTCCAGGCTGAAGAGGGCTACATGAGCCCCATATTTCACGGCGGAACTGTGAGCGATGTTCAATGCCAGGCTGGTCTTTCCCACCCCAGGCCTTGCAGCTAACACAATCATATCTGAACGCTGCAATCCGCCCAGTATTTTGTCCAGATCGGGAAAGCCGGTGGGCACATGGGGTAAGAAGCCTTCTTGCGCTGGGGCTAAACTGCTCTCCTCAAAATAACGGTCAAGCACTTCCTTGATGTGGACAAAGCCGCGCTGGATCTGCCCCTGTCTCAGACGGAATATAANGCCCTCTGCTTTGTCAAGGGCTTCATCGATGTNGGGTGGAGACTCGTAGCCAATAGCAGCGATCTGGTTGGAGGCGGAGATCAGACGACGCATCANGGAGAGACGGTGCACAATGTTGGCGTAGTGCTCGGCGTGCACTGAGGTGGGGACCTGTGAGACNAGGTGGCTCAGGTAAGCGGCACCGCCGGAGGCTTCCAGCTTTTGTTGACGCGCCAGCTCATGTGCTAAGGTGATTTGATTTATAGCTTCTCGTCGTTCGTAAATTGAAAGGCAGCCTTCATAAGTCCAGCGGTTCTTCTCCCGGTAGAAGTCCTCCGGCTTAAGCACGGTAACGATTTTGAATATTGCCTCGGGGTCTATGAGAAGCGACCCCAGCACCGCCTCCTCGGCATCCAGGTCGTAGGGAGGCAATTTTACATTAGACTGGGACTCACCACTTTCGTTGGGCATGACTAGTCATTCCTTATTCGCGTTTGGGGCAATTCTTGAATTGCCCCTACAACTGCTAAGCAGTTTCCTTCTTCTTTGCCTGCTTTTTCGCCGGCTTCTTCTCTTGTTTCTTCTCGGGCTTTGTCTCTGGTTCCGCCTCTTGCTCTACGACCACATTTACGGTAGCTGTTACATCCTTGGTGAGCTTGATAGATACCTGGTGGCTCCCCAGCTCGCGGATGGGCTGTGCGATCTCTATTGTGTGCTTGTCCACCTCATGTTTGGTGAGCTTCTTTATCTCCCTGGCTATATCGGCGCTGGTGACCGAGCCATAGAGTTTTTCCTTTGTCCCGGCGCGCATCTTCAACACTACGGTAGTGTCCTGAAGGACCTTGGCGAAAGCTTCGGCCTCCTGCTCTGTGCGCACTTCGCGGCGGGAATCGGCCTGTCTCTGCACTTCCAATTTTTTGAGTTCGGCAGGCGTAGCTACTACAGCGAGTTTTCTGGGGAGTAGGTAATTTCGGCTGTAGCCATCGGCTACCTCTTTCATATCGCCTGCCTTGGCCACATTGGGGACATCCTGAAGAAAGACTACTTTCATCGCGCCTCCTATTCTATTCCGGGTCAACCATAGCTGGTCAAGGAGTTGTCCACGAAACTATCCACATATTATCCACGAAATTTTTATGTTAATGCTTTTGCCAAACCACCCTCGTTGCTACTTACTACTTAACCTTTTCGAGATTTTTTGATAGGCTTTGAAGGCTCCTCCTCGCTTACAAATTGCACCCATTTCTCCCAATCAATGGTGCCATCTTTAAAACAGAAATCATCAATGAAATCTTTGGTGAATCGGTTGACTGCGGCATCCCAAGCTGGCAAATATTCCTTCCTGTGTTTGGCTGGGGCTTCTTTCATAAGCCTGACCAGCTTGAGATAGAAATCAGGGTCGCCTGTTATTTCCTGCCAGAATGCTTGCCCTGAGCTATCTCTGTATATCAGTTCTTTGCCGGGCTTGCTTTTTACTCGCCCATAGGCATGACCCAGGATGGGGTCAAATTGCTTATGTAATTTATACAGACGGTTTCGGACAGCCGAGAACTCTTGTGATTGCCTTTTCTTTTGGCTGGAATTAAAAATATTAGGGCCTGATTTTAGTGCAATCGCTTTGATGCTTTTAGCGGATTCAATCACAAAATCTACACCTTCGGCGTCTGAAACTTTGCCTCCGGAGGCAATTCGAGCGATAGGTTCGAAGAAAGCATTGCCGAATATGGTTTCATCAGAGGAACTTATGTAAGCGCTAAGCAACCGCTCAACTATCTCTGAAGCTTTTTGAATGCCCAAAGCTCTAAACAGATAGGGATTCTTTCTGCGAAGAAAAGCATGAAGCTTTACCTTTTTTACTTTTTGCAGGCGGCTCTCATAGAAATCGGAGAGGCATTTGCTAATCAGCGATTCTAGTTCTTTTGTGTCCATTCTTCGCCTTCTCTATACTTTCTAACGCCAGATCACAGTATTCCGTTTTGGCTTCTATTCCCATATAGTGTCTCTTTAGCTTGATGCATGCTAGAGCCGTGGTTCCGGAGCCCATGAAGGGGTCAAGAACTAAATCCTCTTCCTGGGTCAATAGCTTAATAAACCAGGTTGGTAGAGCAATAGGAAATGATGCGCTATGTCCTCTGTTGGCGCATTCTGTGGCGAGATGCAACACATTTGTTGGATAAACATTCTCTTTGCCAAGCCAGTTAGACACATTTTTGCCGAAGCCACTGCCTACACGTGATTCATCTCGGATAAGGTCAGTTTCACTGAGCTTTACTAAACGTTTCTCACGCCATTTGCCCATCGGCACCATTACAGCTTCCTGGAACATCTTGAACTGCTTTTGCTTGGTAAAGTGGAGGCAGCGCTCCCAGGCATCCCTGAACCGGTTGGGCCATTTACCAGGATAGCAGTTCTTCTTGTGCCAAATGTATTCTTCCGTCCAAAGCCAACCCTGTTTTCGCATGGCGAGGATTAGCTCCAGGACATAGGTCTGACGCTCTCCGTCGGCGGCTCGTTCTTTTATGTTCAAAATAAAGGAGCCCTCAGGTTTTAGAACACGCTTAAGCTCGTTCGATATAGGGAGAAACCAATCTACATATTGCTTTATAGGGATTCCTCCGTAGGTTTTCTTTCTATTATCGGCATAAGGGGGAGAGGTAAAAATAAGGTCCACACAAGCGTCAGGCAAAGTCCCCACAACGCTCAGGCAATCCCCTTGAATAATCCTATCAACTTCCAGCATAGGTATATGTGCTTCTTCAACTCTCACTGCTAGTGGCATCCCCTCCTGAGTTCGCACCTTAAGACACAGGACTATAGCCTCTTTGATGTTCTCAAGAGCCTCTTTCTCAGTGCGTCCTTGTGAGACGCAGCCGGCGATGGAAGGGCATTCAGCAACAACCCACCCATCCTCTCCCTTTTCTAATGTGATGATGAGATCTATATCGCCCTCCCTCTGCTTGCCATTATACAACCGCTTTCAACCGCTAGCCTAGCACAAGTGTTCTATTATGTCAAGGGTCAGTCAAATTTATATCCCGTTCGCCCTGAGCCTGTCGAAGGGCCGTTCATGGTTCGACAAGCTCACCACGAACGGCGGATTTGCTTTTCATCACTCGTTATAGTTTACTATTACACCATTCTCGGGCGTTCTGGAAAAGCTTCAGCCAGGGAGAAGCATAGAGCAGGAAATCCCCGACGGTGGTTTTCCAGTTCTCAGCTTTCCACTCTTCGGGTATCCAGGGCCATTGCCAGAGCAAAAAGGACCTCTCCGGATGGGGCATCATCGCCAGATGTCGGCCATCCGGAGAACAAAAGGCGTTAATTCCCAGGGGCGAACCATTGGGGTTAAAACGATATTTTTCAGTGGGCTTTCCACTGTCGTCAACATAGGCGACGGGTGTCAGGCCTAGCCGCCGTGCCTCGGAGAGGATTTCGGGGTCGGGACAATGCAGATGGCCTTCACCATGGGCGGTCCAGATGCCCAGGATCGAGCCTTCCATACCCTTCAGCATTATCGAGGGGCTCTCCGAGATTCTTACAGTTCCCCAGTGCGACTCGAATCTCTGTGAGGTGTTCTGGATGAACCTCGGCTGCTTTATTTCAGGAATCCCTTGCCAGGGCACGACGCCGAGTAGAGCCATCAACTGACAGCCATTGCAGATTCCCAGCGAGAAGGTGTCCGGCCGGTTAAAGAAGCGCTCGAACATCTCTCGCAGCCTGGGGTTTAATCTGATAGCGCCAGCCCAGCCTTTAGCGGCATCCAGGACGTCGGCGTAGGAGAATCCACCGACGAAGACGATTCCCCGAAAATGGTCGAGAGTAACTCTCTCCTCCAGTAAATCGGTCATGGTCACATCCCAGGGCTCGAATCCCGCCCAGAAGAAAGCCGAGGTCATCTCACGGTCACCGTTGCTGCCTTCTTCCCGGATAATAGCCACCTTGCGCTTGTTTTTTTGGAGCAGGATTTTCAGGGGTGTTGCCTCTGGCTGGAAGGTTAAATTATATCTGAGACCGGGACGGTCATGGCGTCGCGCCTGTTCTTTGGCTACCTTAGAATTCATCTGCTCCAGTTCCAGACGGTCGCTGGTCGCTTCCCACCAGGAGAGCAGTTTAGGAGTGCTGACATCGAGTATGGCCTTGTTGCGGTGGCGGATGATTACCTGCCGTTCCTTTTGAGTGCTGCCCAAAATACTGGAAGGCACGCCGTGTTCTTTCAGAATAGCCTTGATTTTCCTTTCTTTGTCTGGCAGGTATTCGAGGACTAATCCTAATTCTTCAGAAAATAGCTGGGGGATTGCCTCTTCTTTCTCAAAGAGTTGGATCGACATCCCGCAATTTCCCGCAATTGCCATTTCCACTAAAGTGGTGATCAGGCCGCCATCGCTGCGATCATGGCAGGCCAGAATTAAGTCATCATATAGCATTCTCTGGACTGCCTTAAATGCGTTGCTGAGAAGCTGAGGATTCTCTACATCTGGCGTTTCATCGCCAAGCTGCCCCAGAGCCTGAGCCAGGGCTGAACCGCCGAGACGGTTTACCTCTGCTGCTAGGTCTAGAAAAACCAACCGACTTTCTCCCGGCCTTTTAATATCAGGCGTTACTTTCTTAGTGATGTCGGGCATGGTGGCATAGCCAGAGATAACCAGTTCCCCAGGCGCTTTCACTGTTTCACTGCCCACTTTAGCGGCCATGGTGATGCTATCCTTGCCGCCGTCAACTGCGATGCCCAGCTCTATCATCAGGTCTCTCATGGCCACGGCTGCATCGTAAAGCCTGGCTCCCTCACCGGGTAGTTTGGCTGCCCACATCCAGTTGCCGGAGCACTTGATGTGGCTGAGGTCGCTAATCCGGGCGGAGACCATATTGGTCAGCATCTCGCCCACCGCCATCCGGGCCCCGGCTTTTTCGTCAATGAGCATTTTGATGGGTTGCTCGCCGATGGCGGTCGCTCCGCCGGTCAGCCCGAAGTGGCTTTGAGCCACTACCGCCACGTCAGCCACGGGCAGCTGCAGAGGGCCACAGCATTGTTGCTGTGCGATCAGTCCGGTGACGCTACGGTCAACTTTCCGTACTAGGAACCCCTTCGACCCCACGGATGGTAAGCGAAGGACGAGTCGCAACGCTTCTGCAACAGTCAATCCTGGAGGTAGCCGCAGAGGTTTCAGCTTTTTGGGAATCCTTTCCAGCGTAAACGGTTTTTGTGGCATCTCGCCGAGGATTTTGTCGAGAGGGAGGTTGACCGGTGTGGACTTATTTTCGTCATCGTAGACTACGATTTGTCCGTCTCCCTTAATTTCTCCCAATACTTCGCAGCTTACCTTTTCCCGTTGGCAGATTGCTATAAAATTATCTATTCTCTCCTGCTGAATCAAAAAGGCACATCGTTCCTGGTATTCGGCGCACCATATTTCCACAGCCGCCAGAGTCGGGTCACCGAGTTTAATCTTCCGAATGTTAATTTTGCCGCCGGCCGGATTGATAAGCTCGGCCAGAACATTAGCTGGTCCCCCAGCGCCCTGGTCGTGAGCAACGCAAAGTGGGTTACCGTTGCCCATTTCCACGCAGGTTCGGATTACACGGTTGAGCTTGTTCTCCATCTCAGCATTGCCCCGCTGGACGGCATTGAAGTCAAGCTCAGCAATATTTTCGCCCTGGATCATACTGGAAGCCGAGCCGCCTCCCATGCCGATCCTATAAGCCGGTCCGCCGACCTGCACAACCAACATTCCTTTTCCGGGTTCCTCTTTTTTGATATGCCGGGCATCGATTTGACCGATGCCGCCGGTAAACATAATCGGTTTTATCCAGCCCCGGCGTTCGCCGTTGGGCAGTATCTGCTCGAAGGTTCTGACATAACCCTGAATCAACGGCTCCCCGAACTTGTTGCCGTAATCAGAAGTGCCATTGCTGGCTTCGATTAAGATTTCTAGTGGCGAAGCTAGTTCAAAGGGATAGACAAGGCCATCAGGTTCACCGGGAATGGGATAATCAGGGATATTTAAGGCTGCCGTACAGTAGCCAGCCGTACCGGCAATTACCAGGGAGCCTCTTCCAGTAGCGTGGCCATCGCGAATCCTGCCGCCGGTGCCGGTGGTCGCACCCTGGAAAGGCTGGACGCCGCTGGGATAGTTGTGGGTTTCAGCAGTAAAAAGAATGTGATAGGTAAGCTGCTGGGGCATAAATGGCGAGCATGTTCCCGGATGCTGAGGTAATATCGTCCAGATTTCGTAACCCCGAATGGCGCTGGAGTTATCGCTGAAAGCGATGACGCTGTTCGCTGGATTGGCTTTGAGAGTCGATTTAACTATCTGGAGCAAGGTTTCTGGCACTTCCCGGCCGTCAATTTTCAGTTTGCCCTTAAAGAACCAGTGACGCGAATGCTCACTGTTGTTATTGCCCAGCATGAATAATTCCACATTGGTGGGGTTTCGATGCAAATCCCTGGTAAAGAGGGTGAAGTAAAAGTTAATATCCCATTCGTCCATACCGAGCCCCTTCTCCCGGTTGAACCTTCTTAACTCATCGATTCCTTTTTCGATCAGCGGGACAGGGTAGGCTTTTTCTGGGATAGCGCCCGTCTCAAATGTTTTTAGAGGCTCAGGATAAGGACATTCGGTCATGCGGTCGTGATTTTCGGCGGTGAAGCGTTCTCTATCAGTGTCCGGCGGTGGTAGATATCGCCTTGAATATTCCAGCCGAGTAACTTTACCCAGGCCACAAGCATGGCAAATAGCCACAGCATTAGTGGAGTAAGCTGTCTCGAAATTCAGGCGAGGGCCGATTTCAATTACGTTTTTGACTGGCTTAAGAAACGATTTTTCTCCAAAGGCGTCCGGCTCAAATGGCTCAGCGAGCAACCATCGCAGTGTTTTTAATTCCTTGGTAGTTAGCGGAGCCGATGTTTCCACATTGTAACAGTATTCAAAATCCCGCTTGGCCTTCCGATAAAAATGTTTCACTCCTTGCATGCTTTCACCTTTCGCCAAGCCCTCTTAATCCCTCTCCCTTGACGGGAGAGGTTAGGTGAGGGTGAATAGAGATATAAAATATCTTCACCGGAACCGAACTGTGTTTCCACACATTATTACTGGCAAATTATAACATGAAATGATGACCGTCGGGGCAACTCAACGCGGAGCGCAGATGATTAGGGCAGTCACAAACGGCATATATTAAGCGGTATTCACGAGGAAGCCCTTTCTCAGAGCGTCACGACGTTCCCCAAGGGCTTCTTTTTGAGGACCCGTATACAAAAGGGTGGTATGCAGGGCAATCTGATTGACACATGTTGATAACAGTGATATAAATCGGGCAGCGAAATCTTACATAAAGCAAGAAAACGCTATGGACCAAAAAGACAAACAAATGCCTGTAATGGAATGCTCTGTGAGTTACTCCCTCAGTGACCAGAGCGGGCAGGTGACAGCGAGTGGAGAAGCGAGGGCCCGCGTCGATGAAGAGAGCCTTGCCATTTTCCCAGAGACTGGCGAGACACTATTTTTCTCGCTAAGGGATATTCTTGAGATTTCAGAAGCTGACTACAAGATTCACCTGCCTCTGTCCTCCAGAGAAGGACTTACTCTCTTCAATGTTGGCTACCAGTATCAGGATTTGTTGAGGAACATTTCGCAGCTGCGTAACGAAATGCTGCTAAAAGATATACTCATGAATGAGAAACTCAGAAAATCAGGAGTGCAGGCAGAGTTTGTTTACCTTGATGAAACGGGCAAGGAAAAACAGAGGGGGAAATGTGAACCGCGTTTGTATGAAACCGGGATAGTGCTGATGCCGGAAAAGGGAGAGCTTACAAGGATTCCTTATAGCGATATTTTGGAGATCAGCGGCGAGGATTACACTTTCACGATGACCTCGGAATTTGGCGAGAAGCTCATTCTTTCGAAAATGGGCAGCCAATTCGATTCTTTCAGGAAAATCATCTCTGACTCAATCAACGGACTTGCTCTTAAAGTCCAATCTTCGCTCAAGGAATTATTTCCTGAAGCTGATCCGACCATAATAAGAAAAGCAGCTCGATTTATGAGAGAGGGCAAGGCAGCTAGAAGAAGTGACATCGAGTCACTTTCCCCGGAGCTGTGGAAGCGACTGGAAATGCAGTTGGAAATTGCGGGCCTGAAGGAAGAATTTGGTTTTCTGAAATCCTTATCGCAGCAGGACAGGATATGCATCGGATTCAAGCGCGGGCTCATGGGAGATTTGACTGGAGATTACCTCTGGTTTCTGATCCCTATCTACAGCACAAATTCGAAAGACCCGGGGAATGCGGTTGCCATGGAAGCGGCTTCGGAGGATGGCGGGGGCAAGGCGACATACTTTTTCAGGATAGTAAGTAGGAGAGATTACCCCAACCTTAAGAACATACAAGACATGCATAGAGAAGTTGACAATTTTATCAAGGTGATTAATCGCTGTATGCTTGCTATTAATTTCAGGAGAGAACCGATATATTTGTCAGATGAAAAACTGGCAGACCCTCAGTATACAAGATACAGGTTTGCGATACAGAAACTGCCGACGCTCCGGACATTGCGAAGCCTTTTCATCGGCAGGGTAATCCATTCGTCCCCGGAGCAGTGGAAACAAGATGTTGCGGATCTGCTCAAATTCAATGTAACCACGCTGGACGATAGCGTGAGATGGGCAAAAGCGATGACTAGTCCGGAAGCAATTGATGATATTGCGAAGCCAGCTCCCGGGCCTTAATGGTATAATTATATATATGGCCGCATATCAAAAAGCATGGAGGAGGTTGAGGCATGCCGGGATATAAGCATCCATGCCGCTTTTGCAATGCCTTGATTTCAGCGGATTCGAATATTTGCCCTGCGTGCGGCAGGGCAAATCCGGTCGGCCCCATCAGATGCCCGAAGTGTCGAAACCCAGTCGAGAAAGGTTGGAAGAGATGCAGCAATTGCGGGCTATCCCTGGATGTTACCTGCCCCAAATGCGGCAAGACCACTTTCTTTGACGATTCGTGCGAATACTGTAATGCCCGACTGGTGGTTGTATGTCCCAAATGCAAGTTGGAGCAGCCGCCAATCGGAGAGAAATGTATAAAATGCGGCAAACCATTAAAAAAATAGGTGTGGATTGAGAAAGGGGGAGACATGGCATTACAACCATTTACCAGAAACTTTGCAGACAATAGCACAGATGCAGGATTCCAGTTCACCTTCTTCTGTGACATCTGCGAAGACGGGTACAAGACAAAATTCACGGAGGCGAAAACATATAAGAAAGGGAGATTCTTCCGCGGTCTGGGAACTGCAATCTCAATAGGTGCGGAGTTGGCCGGAAAGTCCGGGGTAGGATGGACCGCTGAGAGGGGTGCAGACGTAATCTCAGAGAAATTTCGGGGGATGACTCCGGAATGGCATAAAGAGCACGAATCAGCCTTTGAACTTGCCCAGAATGAAGCCAAGGGACACTTCTATCGCTGCCCCAAATGTAACAAATACGCATGCGAGAACGACTGGAACGAGCAATTAGGGCTGTGCGTTACAGACGGACCACGGATGAATGTTGAAGTAGCTGCTGCCAGGGCGGAGAAGATGACCGCCGATATCAAAGACAAAGCAGCAGCAACACAAGTATTCACTGGCGAGATAGAGAGCAAACAGACGCTCTGCCCACAATGTGGCAAACCTGCTGGGGAAGGCAAGTTCTGCAATAACTGCGGTGCGCCACTTGGCCTTATACAATGCTCTAAGTGCGGTGCCAAGAGTCAGGCTGGGACACGGTTTTGCGGAGAGTGTGGCACAAAGATCGCCTAGGCACGATACCATCGCGTTAAGTTGAAACCTTGCTGGGCAGCGCTTAAAGCGCCAATGGGCGAAGGCTTGTTAAAGATGATGGGGTGAGCACCACTTACACTCTGATAACCTATTCGATGAGCGCTTCAAGGGTCGAGCTTCTGATAACGTACTTCTACCTGCCCACTGGGCAGCAGTTCACGCATTCGTAACAGGTGTATAGCAATGTCACGCTTTGCGCCTGATAAAGATTCCAGTATTCGGGGCTGCGCAGCATCACCTTCTGTTGCTCCAGCGGAGCTTCCAACAGCTTTTGCATAAATTGGACATGAGCAGCCATGCCCCATTTCTGTTGCTTACCAAGGCATTTAACAGCATCTTTCAGCGTATGTGTATCAAGCGCCTGCGCCGGGCAGGATTGTACACACAGATCACAGTTATCACAAAATCGTTCTACTATCGGTCGATCAGATTCCAGCAAGGCGTTGGTAACTACAGCTCCTAATCGCACTCTGGGCCCCCATCTACGGGTTAGCAGTAGACGGCTTTTACCTATCGTGCCCAGACCAGCACCTACAGCGGCATGACGGAGAGAGATATCCCCCAACAGCCCCTTTGTAGCGCTACTCATTTCAATGGGTGACGCAGGTACTATCATGGCAGCCCGATATCCACGCTCCTCCAAGAGCCTTCCCAACCTGAGTGTTAGTATTTCCATCTCTTTGTAGGCAGCGTGCGTAGATATCATGGCAGAAAATATACTTGGACTTTCTATCGATCCTCGCAGCATAGGGATCGCGAAAACCACCACACTGCGCGCTTCTGACATTACTTTGGTCACCGGCAGCGGAGGTGTACAGGGAGGAATTGATTCAATAGCTGTCACTCCAACTAATGCTGCTCCATTAGCTATCGCTGTCGCCTTGATTTCTTTGGTAAATTCCTCTGCTGAGAATGGGCTGCTCATCAGGATATCTCCTTCATGCAAATTGATTGAGTCCAATGACCTCCCTCATATTATTGTACCATGTCTAGAGTTAGAGCTATTGTCGTAGATTTACGATCTTAGCTACTGTCCCACAACCAAGTCTTTTTCGGGTAATCTGTTAGCAGTAAATAGCGAATATTCAGGATTATATACACCTTTTGAAGCCGTTGTGGACTGATCGTATCGTGAATGGAAGAATAATATTAGTGGATCAAGGGTTTGAGTAAAAGGAAAGGGAACAACTGGACAAATCTACTGCTTGCCCCTTTGTTCCCCTATCAAGTTCCTCGTGATTTATTGCTCAGCTTATGGTGCCGCTGAGCAGCCCTATTACTATTTCATTTATCGCGCTGCCCTCAGCTTTCCCCTTCAGTTGAGGCATGAGCTTCTGCATTACCTTGCCCTTATCTCCGGGCCCCTGAGCGCCCACCTCTTTTATCACCTGACGGGCAGCGGCAATGATCTCCTCGCGTGAAATCTGCTGAGGGAGATATTCCAGGAGGATAGCTAGCTCAGCCTCCTCCTTAGCCACCAGGTCCGGGCGGTTGCCTTTCTTGAACTCTGCGATGCTTTCTCGACGCTGCCTAGCCTCTTTGGCGATGACGCCAAGGACGCCTGCGTCGTCCAGCGTCTTCTGTTGCGCAATCTCGGCGTTCTTGATACCTGCCCTCGCCAACTGGATTACCAGCTGGCGCAACCTATCGCGGCCCTTCATCGCCGCCTTGAGGTCGTTCATCAGCTTTTCTTGCAGCATCAATACTTACCCTGTTGCTACCTGTGCTAGCGATGGTGTTCAGGAACTTCTGGAACTCCTGGCTGTACCAGCTGAGCTCCTGGCAGTCTTCCGTTTCTTGGTAGCCTCTTTTTTCTTGCGCTTTATGCTCGGCTTCTCGTAGTGCTCTCTGCGGCGCGCCTCAGCCAGGACGCCATCCTGCTGCACCTTCTTATTAAAACGTCTAAGAGCACTCTCGAAGGGCTCATTGTCTCCAACATTTATCTCGGTCACACATATCCCCCCCCTTCTGAACTCTTTCCCGATGATTATAGCTTGTGGGTAGACCATGTGTCAAGGAAAATTGGCAAGGCTTGTAGGGTGAGAAGTAGGATTTTCAAACCTCCTCCGACCGAGATTGTTTACCAAAGGGGAGTGCAGAGGGTCCGCCTCAGGCGGATGCCAGGGGTCAGGGGGTGTCCCCCAGTTCTAAAATTCCCCCAAGACTGGGGGATATTAGGGGGTTGAAAAAAGATTAATAAACAACCTCTCCAACCACTTCTTGCAAAAGCAGGGAGGTTGTGTTATGTTATGTTGGCTTGTTCATTTGTTTTAAAATGTTGTCTCATCTGCTGTTGGATTCAGATGAGCAGGAGCATGGAGGGGTGTGGTGTGGTTGTGCTTATCGACGATACTACTCTGAGGGATGGTGAGCAGACCGCCGGAGTGGTGTTCAGCAATGAAGAGAAGGTTCACATCGCCAGGTTGCTCGATGAGATAGGCATGCACCAGATCGAGGCCGGTATACCCGCAATGGGTGGGGATGAAATGGAAGCCATCAAGGCCATCATAGCCTTAGGGCTGCGAGCCAGTATCATCACCTGGAATCGGCCGGTTCTTGCCGACATAGATGCTTCGCTGGCATGTGGCACTAAAGCGGTTGCCTTAAGTATCTCTGTCTCGGAAATCCATATACA
>Ga0031655_10001277_pt1 | contig 15057 bp, 12 predicted proteins | sample FrelakmetHBP12HB_FD_55187 | JGI IMG/M metagenome (GOLD analysis project Ga0031655, IMG submission 55187) | Freshwater lake sediment microbial communities from the University of Notre Dame, USA, for methane emissions studies -HBP12 HB | ecosystem: Environmental > Aquatic > Freshwater > Lake >... | reverse complement strand
TCCGCAAGTACCAGTACCATTACATTCATTATCGGGATCTTGATTATTGGGAATATTCCAACAAGTTCCTAGAGATGCCGGCCAACTAGTCTGATTACAAGATTGACAAACTTGAGAACAAATTGAATTACAACAAACTCCATCTACGCAATAACCAGAATTGCATTCGGCATTATTATTGCATGAATGACCATTCACGTATTTAGCAACACAATTTCCAATACCATCGCATTGTCCTGTCCCACCGGTCGTAGGGGTACAGGAAGTGGTAGTACCCAGATATCTGCAAGCGCCGTTTCCATCGCAAACTCCCCCGCAAGTAGTACCTTGATTAATGCATTGTTTGGCTGTGTTTAGATTAGTACTGCCATTGGCAATAGGCCAGCAAGTTCCTATGTGACCGCTTAGATTACAATTTTGACAAGCAGCAGAACAACTGTTATTACAACAAACCCCATCTGCGCAGGCAAGACTGCCACAACACAAGTGGGTAGCATCGCAAGAAGTACCTTGTGTTTGACAGGTATTAGCCACGCATTGCCTGGTCGCTGAATTCCAAGTTTCACCAGAGCAGCATTGGTCGGCTGAAGGTGCATACTTACCAGCATCAGCACAACCATCTTGACAAGAGTAATTTCCTGCTGCAGAACCCCAACAATTAGTAAATCCCCATGATGAATCGCATTCCGAAAAACAATCACATCTTAGATAATATGGGCTTGTAGAATCGGAGTGACAACAAGTAGGTGATGCATCACCACAAGACCCATTTGCACAAAGGGACATGTTACAACCTGTTCCGATTCTTGCAGATCCGTATACGGTTGAAAAATTTGTACAGTCATTGGGTGGAGAAGAATAATTATATCTAGTCGCAGCGCCAAGGTAAGTACTATTGGGATATAAGTCTGCAAAATAACCAGATGTTAATCTAATAGAATTAGCCCTGCCGAAAAAGTCCAAATTTGTTGATGTACCAACGCCCAAAGTCATATAGTGGCCACTCGTAGAGTCGCTTGCCCCCTCATTTTGCCAAATCTTTGCGTAGCCGTCTGCTGCCGCACAGGTTAGGATCGCTGATTGGGCAGCATCGTTAATATTGTAGACAGAGGATGAGGCGCCAGGACCAAGGGTAACATATCGACTACCAGTACAGTTTGAATCACTGTTGGAATACAATGTAACGGTACAACTAGAAGGACCTGCAATTTGAACCGAGCTTGCGTTTCTAGCGGTAAGAGTATGGCAATTACCATCAAAAGGTATGCTAATGGGAGATCCTGGCGATGGAGAAAGCTTTTCCCCGCTAAACATAGTTACACTGGTGCAGCTAGAGGAGACTTTGGCGGAATAGGAATTATCTACATTAAGGTAGGTAGAAGTACCAGGACCAAGAACTATTTGATTTTGNCTAGTGGGGTTGGGGATAGCTCCTGTATTATCAAATAATGTTAAAACGCAGCCCGAAGATACGTAAGCAGAATCTGGGTTAATTAAAGTTAAATCATTAGTATCGTCTGAGCCACTATTCCCCAGCACTAAAATCGCCGTGTCGCTTGGTGAGCATCCCGAATTATCATACAAAGTGGCGGTTTGTGCTTTAGCCGAATCCAAAAATACAAAAATCCCAATGAATACTAAAATTGCTAAAAATAATAGAAAATATAATTTTTTCATCTTTTATTAATTATTAAAGATTAATCCATTATAATAAAGAAAAAATCCTAGCACAATAGCTAGGACTTAATAAATATCAAACCGTAATGCTGGCTACCCGCAGAAAATTCTTTTTCAAGCTTTAAACCAATTTCTGACGCCAAATCTTTTACGAGTTCTGTAGTTACCCTGCCCTCTTTCGGGCCCAAGGGAGAATTTTGCTCCCAATCAACAACCAGGATTTTTCCCCCTTGTCTCAAAAATCTCTTCCCCGATTCTAAAACCTTTTTTTTGTCTTCGACTTGGAACAAAAGATTAGTCATTAAAATAATGTCCATACTTCCCTGCGGCAAATCTATACTTTCTTCAGCATCTGCTAAAATAGTCCTTATATTAAATATTTTTTCAGAGAGAGCTTTGCTTTTTAAAACAGAAAGGGGCTCTTCTAAAATGTCTACCGCGTAGACTATGCCATCTTCCAATTGTTTAGCTAAAGGGATTGCCCAACCGCCGCTGCCCGAACCTAAATCCGCAGCCGACATATTTTTTCTTAGCTTTAAGTTCTTTAAAACTTCTTCTGGGTTTAAAAAACCTTCATTCATATAATTTAAAATCTATAGCCCAATTCGTTTTTAATTATTTTAAGGTTATAAACTGCGAGTTTCAAGCTCTAAGATTTAAATGCAGGTGACTGATGCTACCTTGTCGCCTATTTCCAGTTTCATTATTCTTACTCCTTGGGTGGAACGACTCAAAATTGAAATAGTTGGAATCGTTGTTTTAATTACTTGCCCTCTCTTTGAAATTACAATCAATTCTTCTTCATCGTATAAAACCCTTGAAGCAACCACCTCTCCGGTTTTGGGAGTAACATTCATGCTCTTTATCCCTGACCCCCCTCTGCCCTGAATCCTATATTCTTTTAAATCGGTTCTTTTGCCAAAACCATTCTCAGCCACAATCAACAAGTATTGTTTTATTTTTTCGTCTTTTTTAGAATTTTGGTTTTTGGTTTGGGTTTGGGAATTAGAGATTATATTCATTCCGATAATTTCGTCTCCCTTTTTAATCCTCATGGCTTTTACGCCGGATGCTCCTCTCCCCATGACTCTGATTTGTTTTTCTTTGAATCTTATGCCTTGTCCCTTTTTTGTCGTTAAAATTATTTCATCTTCACCGCTTGTTTTTTGAACCCCTCTTAGAATATCGCCTTTTTTAAGAGTAATTGCGATTAACCCGGATTTTCTGACATTATCAAATTCGTCCAAAGCTGTTTTTTTAATTATACCATCCTTGGTTACCATTACCAGATATTTAACGCCGGATTTTTGGTCCTCTTTTCTTAAGGCAAAAAGGGATAAAATTTTATCCTGGGGAGTAATTTCAATAAAATTCAAAAGCCCCCTGCCCTTTGCCACCCTTGTTCCTTCCGGAATTTCATAAACTAGCGCTTTAAAGACTTTCCCGGAATCAGTAAAAAACAGAAGTTCGTCATGGGTATTGGCCGAAAGAAAATGTTCGATAATATCTTCTCCTATTGTTTTCATTCCGACAATTCCTCTTCCGCCTCTTTTCTGAAGCTTATAATCATCGGGGTTTATCCTTTTGATATAACCCCCCTGCGTTAAAGTAACAATTGTTTCTTCGGCCGGAATCAAATCTTCTTCGGCGATTTCTCCGACTTTTTGAGGGTTAACTTTTGTTTTTCTTTCGTCTCCAAATTTTTCTTTTAATTCTTTTAATTCTTTCTTTATAACCCCTTTTATCCTTTGCGGACTTTTTACAATGGCCGTCAGATCTTTAATCATGGCTTTTAGCTCTTTTAATTCGTCTTCAATTTTCTTTCTTTCTAATTTTGCCAAGGCCGCAAGTTTTGTTTCCAAAATGGCATTCGCCTGAATTTCAGTCAACCTGAATCGCTTCATTAGTTTAACCTTGGCATCTTCACGACTTTCTGATTTTTTAATAATTCTGATTACCTCATCAATATTAGCCAAGCACTTGTGCAACCCTTCTAAAATATGCTCTCTCTCTTTTGCTTTTTTTAATTCATATTTTGTTCTTCTGAAAACAACTTCTTTTCTGTGCTCTATAAAATAAAGAAGCACTTCGCTCAGGTTTAAAATTCTCGGCTGGATTCCGTCAACCAAGGCAAGCATATTCAAATGAAACGTTCTTTGGAGATCGGTAAATTTATAAAGCATATTCAGAACCTTCTGGGGGTAGGCATCTTTATTAAGCTCAATCAAAATTCTCATTCCCTCCTTATCGGATTCGTCCCTTATATCCTTAATACCCTCGATCTTTTTTTCCTGAATTAAATTGGCAAATTGCTCAATCAAGGTTGTTTTCTGAACCTGGAAAGGAATTTCAGTAATCAATATCTGTTGGCGGTCGCTTTTTTCCTGTTCAACTATTTCTGCCTTTCCCCTTACCATAATCGGGCCCTTTCCCTGACAATAAGCCTGGATAATTTCTTTCTGATCAAAAATTTCTCCGCCCGTTGGAAAATCAGGGCCTTTTATAAACTTAAAAAGATCTTCTGTATCAGATTTTGGCTCATCAATTAAATAAATAAGGGCGTCGCAGACCTCATTCAAGTTGTGAGTAGGAATATTTGTTGCCATTCCAACCGCAATTCCCAAAGATCCATTTAAAAGAAGCTGGGGAACGGGCGAAGGCAAAACAGTCGGTTCTTTTTTTGTGCCGTCATAATTATCCACAAAATTCACCGTATCTTTTTCAATATCCTGCAGCGTTTCTTCTCCAATTTTTGACAGCCTGCATTCCGTATAACGCATAGCAGCATATTCCGAAGAATCATCGATAGACCCCCAGTTTCCCTGCCCGTCAATCAGGGGATATCTCAAAGAAAAATCCTGCGCCATTCTCGCCATAGAATCATAAACCGCAATATCGCCATGGGGATGATAGCGTCCCAAAACAGAACCGACAACCGTCGCCGATTTTCTGAATTTCGTATCGTGCCTTAATCCATCTTCATACATTGCGTATAAAATCCTGCGGTGCACCGGCTTAAAACCGTCCCTGACATCAGGGAGCGCACGAGAAACAATTACCGACATCGCATAATCAATATAGGATTTTTTCATCTCTTCGGTAATTTCTTGAGATTCAACATGCCCTATTTCCGAATTTACTTTTTTTGGAATATCTTTTCTCATTGATTATTTGGCGTTTGAACTTCTGGAATATTTTTAAATTCTTCTTGAAAGTTTGGAAGATTAATTTTTTCCATCTGAAAATTTTTTATTTTTTCCTGAAAATTTCTGATACACATAAATACCAATAAAATCCCTAAAAGAACCAATGCTACCCATAAAATAATTTTTCTTGTGAAAAGCGGCAAACTCTGAATTTTTTTTAAATTAATCATTTCGGGCTCAAAACTAATATTTTCGCCTCTTCCGGAACAAGATCTTTTTCTTTTATCGTTAGTTTTGCTTCGGGCGTAATCGACTTTAGCCCTAAAGCTTTCAAAAATTTATCAACTCCGTCTAGCTTCATTTTCAATTTCGGAATCTGATAATGCATAGGAATTGTAATTTTGGGTTCAATCTGGGAAATTATTTTTATAGCTTCTTTTGCGGAAATTGTCTTCTCTCCACCAACGGGTATCATTAAGATATCAACTTCCCCAATCTGCTCTAATTGCTCGCTTGTTAATTCTTTTTGGCCGACATCTCCCAAATGGCAAATTTTTAATCCTTCAACGTCAATAACATAAATTGCCGTTTCTCCTCTTTCCTTGCCATCGGACTCGTCATGTGAAGCAGTAAACCCCCTAACAAAAACTTCTTTTGTTTCGTACTCGCCAGGACCCTCAATCAAAAAAGGCTTTCCCCCTCCTTCGGAAGAGGTACCCGACACTGCTTTAATATTATTATGATCAGGGTGCTTGTGGGTTACCAATAAAATATCCGCTTCAAGTTTTGGAATGCGAAGACCCGTTTCCTCTCCAAAGGGATCTATAACAATTAATATCTGTCCGTTTTTATTGCGGTTAGCTATTATTTGAAAACATGATTGACCGTACCAAACAATTTGCATTTAAATAATTTTCAAAACAACGCAGTTCGAATGCCAAATAAAATTTTGGCATTCAAATTTTGTTATTTGAATTTTAAAACTTATATTATTTTATCATATAATTATTTATCGCTCAACCCCTCAAGAATCTTTGACAAACTATTGCCCATATGGAAAATATATGTTATATAAAAAGATATGGAAAATTTAACAGAAAAAGACATCTCTATAAAACCCCCTAGAATCGGGGAAATTATGGATGGCAAAATCGTTGGCCGAGGACGCTCAAGTGTTTATGTTGACTTGGGCGCTTTGGGGACAGGAATAATATATGGAAAAGAATTTTACGAGGCAAAAGAAAACTTAAAAAGCCTTAAAATTGGAGATCAGGTTTTTACAAAGGTTATCGATCTTGAAGATGAAGACGGCTACATTGAACTATCTCTAAGCGGAGCATCAAAAGAGCTAACTTGGGACGCTTTAAAACAGAAAAAAGCAGATGGAGACATTATTTCGGTAAAAATTTTAGGAGCCAACAAGGGCGGATTATTAGCTGAAGTTTCTGGCATCCAGGCATTCTTGCCCGTTTCACAGCTTTCGCCAGAGCATTATCCCAGAATTGAAGGAGCAGACTCCAACAAAATTTTAAAAGAATTGCAAAAATTTATAAATCAGGAATTGGCAGTAAAAATATTCGACCTTGACCCAAGAGAGGGTAAATTAATTTTATCCGAAAAGGCAAAAGAAACTGAAAAAATAAGGGAATTGCTAAAAAATTATAAAGTGGGGGATGTTATTGACGGAGAGATTACGGGCATTACTGATTTTGGCGCCTTTATCAAATTCTCATCTTCTGAAAATTCAGCAAAAGATGATTCCGCCGCACTAGTAGTAGAATTGGAAGGCTTAATCCACATATCCGAGCTTGATTGGCAATTGATTGAAAATCCGGCTGAAATTGTAAAAACCGGGGAAAAAGTTAAGGCTAAAATTATTGATATTTCAAATGATAAAGTTTCTTTATCTTTAAAGGCGCTTAAAAAAGATCCCTGGATAGATATCGAAAAAGATTATAAGAAAGGCGACCCGATTAAAGGGTTAGTAACTAAATTTAATCCCTTTGGAGCCTTTGTAAAAATAACTCCCGAGATACAAGGGCTTTGTCATATTTCTGAATTCGGAACAAAATCAAAAATGGAAGAATTTTTGAAAATTGGAGAAAAATATGATTTTCAGATTTTGGAAATACGTCCCGAAGATCATAAAATGAGCTTAAAATTAACAACTAGTAATCGGTAATTAAATAGTATTCGCAATGAGCCCCTTGCGACTAGTTACGCTAGTCGCAAGGGGCTCTATTCGTTTTTAGATTTGAATTTTAAATATCTTTTTGATATAATTTGCCTATAGTGAAAATACAATGAAAAACTTAGCTAAAAATTTTCTTTTTATTTTATTGATCTTTTTTGCGATCTCCGGTCTTTTTGCTTTATTGTCCCAACCTTTCGAAAAATCTTCGCAAATATCTTTAACGCAAACAATTCAGGATATTAACCAAAATAAAATTAAACAAATTACGGTTTCGGGAAATAACCTTCAAATTGTTTACCAAGACGATTCAAAGGCAGAATCAATAAAAGAAAGTGATTCTTCCTTGTCCCAATCTTTAACAAATTTGGGCGTAAGCAAAGATAGTTTAGATAAAGTTGTAATTACAAATAAAGAGCCNAGTAGCATATCTAACTGGCTGACCCCAATTTTGTTTGGCGTGCTGCCACTTTTACTTTTTGGCGCTTTTTTCTTCATAATATTCAGGCAGGCAAAAACAGGAGCAATGCAAGCCTTTGATTTTACAAAAGCAAAAGCCCGCCTTTTCGGGGCAGAAGGACAACCAAAAGAAAAAATCACTTTTGGTGATGTCGCCGGTTTGAAAGAAGCGAAAGAGGAATTATATGAGGTGGTTGATTTTTTAAAAAATCCTAAAAAATATCTGCAAATGGGAGCAAGAATCCCCCGAGGAGTATTATTAGTTGGCCACCCTGGAACAGGTAAAACGCTTTTAGCAAAAGCTGTAGCGTCAGAAGCCAATGTCCCCTTTTTCTCAATCTCTGGCTCTGAATTCATTGAGCTTTTTGTGGGAGTTGGCGCCTCAAGGGTAAGAGATTTGTTTAACACAGCTAGAAAAGCTGGCAAGGCAATTATTTTTATTGATGAAATCGATAGTGTCGGAAAAGTAAGAGGAGTAGGAGTTACTGGCGGGCACGAAGAAAGAGAACAAACTTTAAATCAAATTTTAGCCGAAATGGATGGCATCGGCAGAGAAGAAGGATTAATTGTTATGGGTGCCACCAACAGACCAGAATATCTAGATCCTGCTTTATTGCGACCCGGCAGGTTTGATAGAAGAATTGTTTTAGATCTTCCCGACGTAAACGACAGAGAAGAAATTTTAAAAATCCACTGCCGAGGAAAGCCCTTATCCGTTAACGTAAATCTTAGAGAAATTTCAGAAAGAACTCCCGGATTTTCGGGAGCTGATTTGGCAAATTTAGCCAACGAAGCCGCGATTTTAGCCGCCAGAAGAAGCAAGCACCAAATTCTCCAAGAAGAATTCTTGGAATCAATAGAAAAAGTTTTATTGGGGCCCGAAAGAAAAAGCCATATTCTTTCGAAAAAAGAGAAAGAAATCGCCGCCTATCACGAAGCAGGACACGCTTTAACTTCAACTTTTTCACCCGGAGCTGAGCCAATCAGAAAAATATCAATTATAGCCAGAGGAATGGCAGCTGGTTATACTTTGAAAATGCCGGCGGAAGAAAGAAAAATAAAAACAAAAACAGAATTTTTAACCGAATTAGCAACATTATTAGGAGGATATACGGCGGAAAAAATAAAATTTAATGAAATTACCACCGGCGCCTCAAATGATCTAGGACGAGCTTCAGAATTAGCAAGAAAATTAGTAAAAGAATACGGCATGTCATCTTTGGGTCCTATAGCTTTTGGCGAGAGAGAAGAATCGATATTTCTGGGAACGGAATTCGGCGAATATAAAAATTACTCTGAAGAGGTGGCCTACTTAATTGACAAAGAGGTGGAAAAGTTTATAAAAAAAGCTGAAATTTCGTCAAGAGATATTTTGAATAAAAAAAGAGCACTATTGGAAAAAGTAGCGAAAAGATTAATCGATAAAGAAACCATTGAAAAAGAAGAGTTTGAAACTATGGTAAGCGGAAAAAACGAAAAAGAGGAAGAAAAAAAACCCGTTAACAGAAAATCCATAAAGGTAAGGATTAAGAATGTCTAGAATCCAAGAAATAACCTCATAAAAGTATGGGCGTGTAGCTCAGTTGGTTAGAGCACAGCTCTTATAAAGCTGGGGTCATTGGTTCGAATCCAATCACGCCCACTCTGCATAGCTGTCTCCGAGATATATGTTTGTTTCCACGGAAAACAAAATATAAAGTTGAGGTCGAAGGTTCAACCCCTTCCACACCCACAAAACAAAACTTTGCAAAGTTTTTCCAATAATATAAAAGACCAGTTATGGGCGGTTAGCTCAATGGCAGAGCGCGTACTTGACGTGTATGAGGTTATAGGTTCAAATCCTATACCGCCCACCAAAAACAAAAAATGAAAAATGAAAAACNGGATTTAATTTACGAGGACGATGATNTATTGGTCATAGATAAACCTGCAGGATTAAACTCTGATGATTTTGAAAGAAGAGTCCACAGATTAGATAAAAATACTTCCGGAGTGCTGCTTGTTGCTAAAAATGACGAATCTCTGAATTTTTTCCAAAAACAATTCAAAAACAGGCTGGTAGAAAAAAAATATANCGTATTAATTGTCGGNAATTTAAAAAAAGATCACGGGGANATAGAAACATTAATCGGCCGCTCTCCACAAGATAGAAGAAAACAGAAAACTTATTTATTTTTAGAGCCGNGTTCCAGGGGAAAAAGGGAAGCAATTACCAANTACAGAATATTGCAAAAATTTAAAAATTATGATTTGATTGAGGTTGAACCTAAGACCGGCCGTAAACACCAAATAAGGGCACATTTTAGTCACTTAGGCCACCCCATAGCTGGAGACAAGTTGTACGGTTTTAAAAATCAGCCTTGCCCGAAGGAATTGAAAAGACAATTTCTCCATGCAAGCTACCTTAAAATAAGATTACCCAACGGTGTAGAAAAAGAATTCCAATCAAATTTGCCAGAAGACTTAAAACTAGCATTAAAAAACATTGAAACTTATGACGAATAAAATAGAAAATTTCACAAAAAAATTCTTAAAAGAATCTCTACCCGAATTAAAATCAGGGGACACTGTTCGAATTTATCAAAAAATTCAGGAAGGAAAAGAAAAAAAATCTCATATCATTGAAGGACTTATTCTTGCAAGAAAACACGGCAAAGAAATGGGCTCGACCATTACCGTCAGAAAGGTGGTTGCAGGCATAGGCACAGAAAGAATAATCCCTCTGCACTCCCCTCTTATTGAAAAAATAGAGATTCTGAAAAGGGGTAAAACGAGAAGATCGAAACTTTATTATTTAAGAACAGCTAAAGGAAAAAAAGCAAGACTAAAAAACGAAAGCTTTAAAGAAGTCCTAGCCGAAGAACCGACTGTAGAGGTAGAAACTCCTAGCTTAGACGCAACAAAAGAAAAAAAGGAGAAATAACAAAAATAAGCCCAGGTGGCGGAACTGGTATACGCAACTGTTTGAGGGGCAGTGCTCGCAAGAGCGTGCGGGTTCAAATCCCGCCCTGGGCACTAGGGCTAGGGCGGTTAGCTCAGTGGTAGAGCGTCTCGTTTACACCGAGAAGGCCGTAGGTCCAAATCCTGCACCGCCCACTTCAATTGATCAGCCCGGACAATTCGATTAATCTGCCCAGGTAGCTCAGTGGTAGAGCACATCTCTGAAAAAGATGGGGTCGAGGGTTCGATTCCCTCCCTTGGCACACAAAAACCTTCTGCGGGATTAGTACAGCGGTAGTACGTTACCTTGCCAAGGTAAGAACGCCGGTTCGACTCCGGTATCCCGCTCAATTTATAAACTAAATCTTAAAAACCGGTCAAAAACCCGTTTTTTGCTCTTGACAATTACGTCCGAATAAGATAGGATAGTAAAATCCCCGTTAAAAGGGGTTTTAAAATGATTGACGATAAACAGACTCAAAAAAAAGCTAAAAAAGCTTTAATTTCCCTGATATCTACTGTAGTTATAGGAGGATTCTGCTTTGCATGGCAGAACAAATCGCAAATAGCCGAAGCCGAGCTTAACGGCTTGTTTTTGGGCCCCAATCAGGATGAATTAGTTATTCTTCAAAAAAATAGCCTAGCTCATATCTCTAATCCTACCGACCCTCAACCCGAAGTAATCCAAAAAATAAGCGTAATAATTACCGCTTATTCTTCTACGATCCAGGAAACTGATGATACTCCTTATGTTACGGCGGCCGGAACAATGGTCAGAGATGGAATTGTAGCTAATAACTACCTACCTTTCGGAACTAAAATAAGAATCCCTGAACTCTACGGCGACAAGATATTCGTAATTGAAGACAGAATGAACTGGCAAAAAAGCAATTACCATTTCGATATTTGGTTTCCCTCTTACAATGAAGCCCTAAATTTCGGGGCAAAAAGAACATACGTAGAAATTTTAGAATAATAAATCTTCTAAAACTTATAGATAGAATAAAAAGTCCACCCGAAAGGGCGTCTTTTTGTTTTGTACTTTATTCTAAAAATGGTCCAAACTCATAGCGACGGCTTTAGCTCCTATGTCTTTTCGGAACTGCATGCCCTTGAACTTGATGCAACGAACTGCTTTATACGCCCGGCTAAGCGTTTCCCGAAGAGTTTTGCCGGTTGCCGTAACTCCAAGAACGCGTCCACCGAAAGTTCGAAGTTGATCGTTATATGTCGTGCCAGCATGAAAAACAACAACACCAGGAACTTTTTCCGCTTCATTAATACCAAATATAGGAATTCCCTTTTTATATTTCCCAGGATACCCCCNGGAAGCAATAACAACGCAAATGGCAAAACCAGAATACCATTTAATCTTGAGNCCGGAGAGTTCGCCATCAACGCATGCGTCCAAAACATCAAGTAAATCGGTTTTGAGTAAACGCATATAGCTTTGCGTTTCAGGATCACCAAATCGCGCATTAAACTCAAGCACTTTCGGACCATTACTCGTCATCTTAAGCCCTGGGTATAAACAACCGGTAAAAACTTTTCCTTTTTTCGCAAGCGATTGCAAGGCTGGAGAAACGATTTGTTCATTCACTTCTCGCAGAATTTGATCTGTGATCCACGGTACAGGCACGATTGTCCCCATACCACCAGTATTTTTACCCCTATCGCCATCTAAAATCGTTTTATGATCTTGCGCGGTTGGCAATAGAATTGAAGNTTTACCGTCACAAAGCGTATGAATGGAAATTTCTTGTCCATCTAAAAACTCTTCGACAATAACTTCATCCCCAGCTTCTTTACAAACACGATCAAGCATAATTTCTTTCAAAGCTCTCTCCGCTTTAGCTAATGTTCTGCATGGATAAACACCCTTGCCAAAGGCTAATCCGCTTGCCTTTACAACAATCGGCGCGCCATGTTTACGTATGTAACTTAAGGCACTGTTATATTTTCGAAACGTCCGAAAGNTCGCAGTAGGAATACCATTGTTATACATAAGTCTTTTAGCAAACGCCTTAGATGCTTNAATCTNTGCCGCGGCACGAGTTGGCCCGAAAACTCGTAAACCACGAGACTGAAAAACATCCACCACGCCAATCGCGAGTGGATCGTCAGGGCCAATCACCGTTAGATCAATTGAGTTTTTTTCGGCAAAATGGGCCAATTCTTTAATGTCTGTGGCTTCAATTGCGATGTTTTCAGCAATATCACGAGTACCACCGTTTCCGGGCGCGACATACAATTTACCAATACGAGAAGATTGAGCAAGCTTCCAAACAAGCGCATGCTCTCTTCCGCCGCTACCGACAACTAAAACATTGCTTTTTCTTTTTTTATCAAAACACAATTTTTTTCTCTTAATCATACTTAGCTAAATTATAGTCGAAAAATAAAAAAACCGAAAATTAATTCGGGATCAAATATAAAAATTTTTATTTTTTTCTTACTGGTGGGCGAGGTGGGAGTCGAACCCACATGGCCTCACGGCCGCAACATTTTAAGTGTTGTGCGTATACCATTTCGCCACTCGCCCCTATCGTTGTAAATACACATTTTTGAGACACCTAACTTTCCCGAGGCCAGGGTGGGAATTGCACCCACGTATAACGGTTTTGCAGACCGTTGCCTTAGCTACTTGGCTACCTGGCCATAATTTTAAAATATATTATTTTTCTTCATTTTTCAAACTCTCCAAGATTTTTTCTATCTTTCCAGCCTCAACTGTTTCTCTTTCTTCTGCAAATCTTATTTTCGGAATAGGCCTCATTCTCAATCTTTTATTAATTTTTTGCTGTAATTCGTAAATTTTTCTTTCTAAAATCTTCAGGATTTCTTTACTTTTATCTTCCGGCATAGTGCTAATATAAATTTTACTGTCAGCTAAATTCGGAGAGGTATCAACCCTGGTAACCGTTACCAAAACATCACAAGGAAATTCAATTTCCCTTAAAATAATCTGCCCAAATTCTCTTTTTATCAATTGATTAACTTTTTGAATTCTTGCTGGCACGATTTTTATGGTTTAAAGTTCAGCTTTTCTCGTTTCCTCTTGAAAAACAGCTAATATATCCCCTTCTTCTACTTGTGTCGCCTTCGTATAGCATACCGCACTCATCTCCTCTTTGAACTTTATCTGCGTCTTTTTTGTTTCTCTGCAAATTAATTAATTTCCCCTTTCCCGATAACTTCCTCCCCTCTTAAAACCTCGACTGCGGCTCCTTTTTTGATCTCGCCTTCAGCTACTTTGCCGCCGATTATCTGACGATTTTTTTCATTTAAAAACACTGCTAAAATCTTAATCTTTCCTAGGTTTACCTTAACCGTTTCTGGCGTCATAATCTTTTCCATAAATTTTCTCACCCCTTCAACTAATTCATAAATTATCTCAAAAGTCATTATTTTAATTTTTTCTCTTTCAGCCAAGGTTTTTGTAAATTGGGGTATTTTTACCCTAAATCCCAAAATTAAGGCCCTGCTAGACCTGGACAACTTAAGATCAGCTTCGTTTATGTCTCCGACTCCTGATCCTAAAATCCTTAAAATTATTTTACCTTGCGGTAATTCTTCCAAAACTCCCTCTATCGCTTCCAAAGACCCAAGGACGTCTGTTTTTATAACTAAATTTAGAACTTTTTGGTCTGGCCCGACTTCAATATTTTTATTTTTTTCTCTTTGCTCTTTGGGTTTAACAAAATTTTGGGCATCTTCTGTGCTGGAAAAAATTTGGAAACTTTCTCCGACTTTCGGAGAGTTTTCAAACCCCAAAATAATTACAGGGTCTGCTGGTAAAGCTTTTTCTATTAGTTTTCCTCGAAAATTTTCTAAGTTTTTAACTTTGCCAAAAGCCGATTGAGTACCAATAATATCTCCCGCCCTCAAAGTTCCCTCACTCACAATAGCTGTTGATATAAGTCCCGTTTTACTCTCCAGGTACGACTCAATAATTGTTCCCTTAACTGATTCCGAGATATCGGTTCTTAAATTTTCCATTTCAGCTATCAATAATATCACCTCCAAAATATCTTCTATACCCTTGCCGGTTTTTGCCGAAATTTCAACGGAAGGAACCTTGCCCCCCATTGATTCGACTAAAATTCCTTCTTTGCCAAGTTCTCCTTTTGTTTTTTCGATATTCGCTTCAGGTCTGTCAACCTTATTTAAAGCTACTACTAATGGAATTTCTGCTTTTTTAATATGAGAAATTGCTTCTTTTGTTTGTTCCTCAACCCCCCTACAGGTATCTATAACTAAAATAGCTATATCGGCAATTTTTGCTCCTCGCGAACGCATTTGGGAAAAAGCCTCGTGCCCGGGAGTGTCTAAAAAAGTAACTTTTTTATTATCTTTTTCTATTTGATAAGCGCCTATATGCTGAGTAATGCCTCCCGATTCTTTGTCCGCGATATGGGTCTTTCTAATTGCGTCCAAAATAGAAGTTTTTCCCGAATCAACATGCCCAAGCACAACCACCACCGGCGGTCGGGTTATAAAAGAATCTCCTTCTTTTTTTGAATCATTATTGGATTTTGGTTTTTGAATTGTTTTTTCCATGATTCAAACTGGGATTATTATCATCCAATTTATTTTTTGCTTTTTCTATGGCTTTCTTTTCTTCATCTGATAAATTATATTCTG
>Ga0031655_10001274_pt1 | contig 15086 bp, 14 predicted proteins | sample FrelakmetHBP12HB_FD_55187 | JGI IMG/M metagenome (GOLD analysis project Ga0031655, IMG submission 55187) | Freshwater lake sediment microbial communities from the University of Notre Dame, USA, for methane emissions studies -HBP12 HB | ecosystem: Environmental > Aquatic > Freshwater > Lake >... | reverse complement strand
GGGCATGATCATGAATTCCTGAATATCAACATTGTTGTCCGCGTGCTGACCGCCGTTAATGATATTCATCATGGGGACGGGGATATCCTTGGCGATGATGCCGCCGATGTATTTGTAGAGGGGCAGTTCCATGGCTTCCGCAGCGGCCTTCGCGCAGGCCATTGATACGCTTAGAATGGCGTTGGCGCCGAGGGCGCCTTTATTCGGCGTGCCGTCCAGAGAGATCATCGTGTAATCGACCTCCCTCTGATTGAGGCTGTCCATGCCGATAACCTCCGGCCCGATTTTGTTGATAACATTGCTGACAGCCTTTAGTACACCTTTGCCCAGGAACCTTTTTTTGTCGCCATCACGGAGTTCGAGCATTTCGTGCTCTCCCGTGGAAGCGCCTGAGGGCACGGCGGCACGGCCTGTAATTCCCGAAAAAAGGGTCACTTCTGCCTCAACTGTTGGGTTGCCCCTTGAATCAAGAATCTCCCTCGCGTATACGTTGATAATTTCAGTCATATGGCCTCCTCTTGTTTATGTCGGTATGTTCCTTTCAATATACCAATCCGGCTTAAAATTCAAGGACGTTGTAGTAAATATGTGAACGACCTTGATAAAATAGGGAAACTTGTGTAGATGAAGAAGACTTGCAATTAGGAGATGCGCTGGCAGTGTTGCGGAAGAAGGGAACGAAACTTTTTCTCCATCTGAAAAAATGGCTGGAAAAGGCTGTCCTGGATTATAATATGATAGAAGAGGGGGACAGGGTCCTTGTCGGTGTCTCTGGCGGTTCAGACAGCCTTGCTCTCCTTGACCTTCTCAATACTCCCATGGTTTATGTGCCGCCGTTCTCCATCTTCGCCGTAAACATTGACCCAGGGTTTGATCCGACGTATAGTGACTATGATACCCTTGAGAAATACCTGAGAAAAAATAACCTCAACCACTATATGGAAAAGACGAACATCGGGCCTCTTTCCCACAGCGATTACAATAAGAAAAACCCCTGTTTCCTCTGTTCGCGGTTGAGGAGGAAGAGAATCTTCGAAATAGCAGAGGAGTTGGGCTGCAACAAGATTGCCTTTGCCCACCACAAGGATGATATTATAGAGACGCTTCTCATCAACCTCTTCTTTGGGAGGGAGATCAGCACCATGATGCCGAAGCAAAGGATCTTCCAGGGGAGGCTTCATATCATCCGTCCTTTCGCTTATATCGGGGAGGACCTGATAAAAAAATATGCGAAGGAACAGCGTCTGCCGTCGGCCAAGAATAAATGCCCTACGAGCAAGATTTCCCGGCGGATATACATCAAAAAACTCTTGAAAAAGATGGAGCGTGATAACAAGAACATCCGTGATAATATCTATAAGGCATTGAGACACATCAAAAGCGATTATCTGCCGCAGGATATGAGGGACATGAAGTGACAACCGATAGTATGATATCGGTGTCATTCCGAGGCGCGGAGCAACGAGGAATCTTGTCTTACCTAAACGTGTCATCTATGGTTGCAAGAACATGGCGAAAAAGAAACCAGCAGGAGAAAAAATAATCGCTCAGAATAAGACGGCGCGTCTGAACTACTTCATAGACGACACCTATGAGGCAGGTATCGCCCTTGTAGGTACGGAGGTGAAGGCTCTCCGGGAAGGGAAGGCGAATCTCAAAGACAGCTATGCCCTGGTAAGGGACGGAGAAGTCTTCGTTCATGAAATGCACATCAGTCCTTACACCTATGGCAACAGGCAGAATCATGATCCGCTGAGGGTGCGAAAACTTCTGCTCCACAAGGGGGAGATCAAGAGGCTTTACGGAAAATCCATGGAAAGGGGGCTCGCCCTCATTCCGCTGAAATTGTACTTTAAGAGCGGAAAGGTGAAGATAGAAATCGGGGTCGGAAGGGGCAAGAGACTTTATGACAAACGGGAGAGCCTGAAAGTCAAGGAAGATCGGAGGGAAATCGAGCGGGGAATGCGGCGAAAAGATTAAGATAAGCCCGCCTCAATTCACCCCCCATGTCATTCCCGTCCCCGATAAGGACAATCGAGGACAGGCTCCAGCGGGAATCTAGAATTAGGGCTCTCAATTCACTTGACTAAAACTCTATCAAGACCTATATTAAGACACAGTCTATATCCACTCCATTATGGGGGCGCAAAGGTTTCGACGGGGATATGGAAGCTGTAGTGGCATACCGAGGTTCCTACCAGGCCTCGTTAAACAGGTAGGAAACATTTAAGCGCAAATAATTACGATTACGCTTTAGCCGCATAGACGGCTACGTCCTACTGATTTCGCCTGTCGAATCAGATCAGGGCGTCATAAAGGCAGGATAGCTGATTTCACTTTCCCGAGGTGAAAGGGGCGAAAACCAAAAGGGATGGCTCTCGATAAATCCTGCCTCCGGGAGTTGTTGAGAGCGAGATTAAAACAGAGGACAAGTATGTAGAAGCTGCAGTGGAATATTTTCGGACGCGGGTTCGATTCCCGCCGCCTCCACCAAGACCTAATCCAATACGGTCCAAAGAAGTGCAAAACCCGTTAGAAATAGCGGGTATTTTCTTGCTAATTGTCCAAAGACGAGTTATAAAATCTATTAGCATCTAACAAATTTACGGGTATATTTTCAGAAAATACCCGCACGACTGGAAACGATACCCGCAAAGAAGGGGAAAAGCCATGCACGGGAAAATTGATAATCTATCTGATACCGAAGTAAGGGCAGCAAAATATGAAGACAAAATTTACAGACTTTATGATGGTGGCGGGCTTTATGATTATGGTAAAGGGAAAAACTCATTATACGATTGTTGATGCTGCTGAACGGTTGGGTGTCTCAGCCAAAACTATCAGGGATTATATTCATAGGGGTATTATTCCCGAACCGCCGGAAATCAAGTACGGCGTGCGGATATTGAAGCAATTCCCTATTGATTACATCAATTTGGCTAAAGTTCATTTAGATAATTACCGAAACACTAAGAACGAGAAAAGGCGCTAAGAGACACTGTCCCTGCATAGTGATACGATTTGCAGGAGGAGAAATAACTTAAAGAGGAGCCCTCCCTTGGCCCGTTTGAAAGAGATCACTTCCACAGAACGACTTCTTGATATCATTCGCAATAAAAAAGATGATATCAAGTCTGAACGTCTGGATACATCTAAGATTGATCCGCCCAGAAAACTATTCAAATTCACTTCCCGAAAAATTATTTCCGGCGAGAAGCCGGTGACTATTGGCATCGATATCGGCCATGAATATTTGAGAATGGTAAAGACGGCAAGATCAGCCGATAAGCGCTGGGAATTGCTTGATTACAAGAGCGTGCCATACGCCCATATAACCACGAGGAAATCGCCTGATTTCAGCAATTTCTTAAGCTCTGAATTGAACAAATTTTGCGGTAGCATCAGAAATGCGAATCTGTGGGCTATCATGTCCGCAGCAAGGGTGAATGTGCGCCACATCAATATCCCTAAGGTGGCCAAGAAACAAATTGAGAATGCCGTTTATTGGACGATTAAAAAAGAAACGCCTTTTGACGATAAGGATACGGTATTCGATTTTGAAATTCAGAGGGAAGTCACCGAACAGGGTGTGGGCAAATGGCTAACTATGGTTTACACCGCCCCGAGGGCGGAAATTGAAGAATTAAAGGGGCTGTTTTTGCAAATCGGGTTGCCGTTAACCGGCATATCCATCACGCCATTTGCAATCCAGAACTTATTCAAGACGGAATGGATTCCTCCCGCTGTTGAAGGCACAGTGGCGAGTCTTTTTATTGGTAATGATTTTTCCCGCATCGATATATTTTCTAAAGGGAAGCTTATCATGACCCGCGGCATAAAGGCCGGCATAAACAGCATGGTTGAGTCATTGATGGAAAGACTTGGAATAACACGTAATGAAGCAGCAGGGAAGGATAGGAGCTCCCCACCAATAAGCTTTGAACAGGCGAAAAAGGTGCTCTTCAGCCTCAGTCCCGACTCTCCCCCTTTAACGGAGAACGATATCGGCTTCGGGCTTGCGGATGAAGAAAAATTCGATACCATTCTGCCTGCCTTGGAGAGGGTGATCAGACAGGTGGAGAGAACCTTTGAACATTATACGGGCGGTCATAATTATGACATGGTTACCAGAATCTACGTATCGAGCGCCATGAATATTTCACAGCCCGTCATAGAGTATGTAGGTAATCAATTGGGAATCAAGAGTGATATATTAAATCCCCTCAAGTCTAAGATACCCAATATAGGCAAGAGCATGGAAAAAAGCAGTGTCTCCGAAATACTTGCCCTGATTCCAGCTTTTGGGCTTGCCCTTTCCGATAACGCTTACACGCCGAACCTGATGTTCAAATTCAAGGACAAGGAAAGGGAAGCTAACATCACACGCGCCAATCGAATCATTTTTGCCGTATTTATTTTTACTGTGGTCGTCTGTTCGGGTTTCTTGCTACTTGAAATTCAAAAGGTCCGTGAAAGAGAAACTGTAATAGCCCAACTTGAACAGCAGTTGTCGCAGTATAAGCCACGGGTCGACCAGAACCTGATATCGGGAATGCTCTCGAGTTCAAGCAGGCAGCAGCAGCTCGCGAGGACTTACGTAGACAGATATCTCGGCATGGCGGTTATCAGTGAATTGTCTTCGATGACCCCGCCAAATATCCGTCTCATTGACCTGAAGGTGCGCACGGGAGCCGTTCAGTCTGGCAAGATACCGGCGAAAGAGCCTAAGAGGGAGGCCGCTGCTCCAAAGCAAGAAGGAAAGAACGTCACGGTTGAGGGGGTTGTTTTTGGTGATCGGAAAGCACTTGAGGCATCATTGGCCGGATATATAATGAAGTTAAAATCGTCACCGATGTTCAGTAATATCAGCGTACAGAAAAACAGCATAGAACCTCTTAGAAAGGATGAGGTCCTTTATTTTGTTATTGAAATGAAACTGGTATAGAACTTATTTATGGAAAAGATATACGCAATAATTCCGAAGCGAAGCATCGTCATCTTAGGTGCATGCATATCCTGTGTGCTTCTCATCGTTCTTGCCGGCATCGTGCCGCAGCAGATGGCCGTAGCGCGTTCAGATAATAAAATTGCAAGTATTCAATTTCAGATAGAGGAGCAAAAGAGGCTTCACCCCTATTATCAAATGCTGCACGCGGGGCCCCCTTCCGGCAAGTCGAAAGTCCTGCCATTCCCTGCAAGGAGCCCCCTTTCACGGATGAAGATAGATACAGTGCCCTCGATTATCAGAGATCAGGCGCAGAAGGCCCATATCGACATGGTCGCTGCTTCTCCGGATCTGAATACTTTAGGCGGTGAGCAAAAGTTTCTTCTGGTTAATGCGACTCTCAAGGGTGATTTTTTGAATTTTCGTAAATTTCTCATCGGTCTCGGGGAAGTGCCTTGTCTGGAGGGTATTGAGGAAATCCGCATCCAGCAAAATGAGGACAGCATGGAATTCAGGATGAAGTTATGGCTGGCCATTGCGTAGTCAAGCGAGGCCGCGGCCTATCAGAAGGCGTTGAAAAACACGGTTTTCAACAGCCTGTAAGGGATTGAAATGCCGAAACTGACAAGACAACAAATCATTATACTTTCCATAATGGCTCTCGTCATAGTGTTTGGCGTATATGATTTCCTCATTGCGCCGCGCACAAAATCGGGGCTGATTGATATTGGGAAAAAGACTTCCGAATTGGAAGCATTTTTAGCTGACATTACTTCAAAGTTGCCAAAAGGGTCACTGCCGACCGCTGATGCCTACGTACTGAGCCGCGCCGAGTCAGGATGGGTGCATGATCCATTTTATGAGAGAAAATCCATCCGGGAATGGGAGAAGCGCAAGGAACGGGCCAAAGCGGGCGGCGGAATGTCACAAAGAGTCAGCTTCAGCTATTCCGGATATTTAAATGTCAGCAATAAAAATTTGGCAATTATAAATGGTGTAGAGTACGAGGCGGGAGATCGGCTGGAAATTGAGGGATACGTCCTGAAAAAGATTTATCCGGGCAAAGTTGTAATTGTTAACGAAAAGAGTGGAGCAAAATTTGATGTTCCTTTGCAGGAATAACACAGGTAATGGAAGGGGGGATAGGCCTTGACTTGTTTTCACTATAAGAAGAAAGTTCGCTGCTTGACCGTTGTCCTTTTCCTCGGGATGTTTATTTTTGCCGGTTGTGCGGGCGACAAAATGACAAAGAAGGATCCTTTCTTCGAGAAATGGGAAAGGATGGCTGACATATCAAAGGGACACTCGCCTGTGCCCAGGTCTCGTGAAACAATTAGAGATTTAGTGAAAACGGAGCAGGAGCGTCTGAAGGCGGAAAAGGAACGTGTTGGCGGAAGAGGCCTGCCTGACACGCCGATCAGTCTGAAGATCCGCCAGGCTGATGTAAAAGTGGTCCTTCGATCCTTGGCGCGCATCGTGAATCAGAATGTATTGATAAGAGATGATATAAAGGCAGAAGTGAGTATTGATTTCAAGAATACTCCCTGGGACCAGGCATTCATCAGTATTCTCAAAAATCAGGGTCTGGCATATGAGTGGGAAGGCAATATTATGAGGGTGATGACAATAGCGGACAAAGAACAGGATCTGAAGCGGAAAACCCAGGACAAAGATGAGAAACTGGTGGAGCCGCTCATCACAGTGTTCATTCCGATTGACTATGCGGGCACAAAAGACCTGAGAGAAAATCTTAATGATTTGCTTACAAAAGATAAGGACGGCAAACCGCGCGGATCAATAAGAGTGGATGAGCACAGTCATGGCCTGATTATCAATGCCATACGCAATGATTTGGAAAAAATGATACCCATCATTGAACAGATCGATAAACCTACCCATCAAATTTTAATCAAGGCCAACATTGTGGAGACCACGAAAAATACCGCGAGAAACCTGGGGATCCAGTGGGGTGGGTGGTATAATTCAGGTAATTTTTATGCGACGCCGGGCGGAACAGGACCCACTCCGGGTACCCCCGTCTCCGGCGGCCCTGGCCTGAGCGGTTATGGTTTCGGCGTGAATTTCCCTGCACCGAGTTCAGCAATGGCGGCTGCCGGCGGCGCAGGTTCTCTTGGACTCATGTTGGGAACAATTGGCGGCAATATTCTTGAATTGCAATTGAATGCCCTTCAGCAGGACGGCAAATTGAATATCCTCTCCACCCCGTCGATTACCACCATGGACAATCAGATGGCTTATGCGGAAAACGGGGAGCGCGTGCCATATGTTACACAGTCAGTAAGCCAGGGTGTTGTGACCAATACGGTAACCTTTGAGGACGTTGTTCTCCGTCTGGAGATTACACCCCATGTAATTGACGGGCAAAATCTCAGGATGAAAGTTCTTGTGAAGAAGAATGAAATAAATCCAGCGCGCAACGTTCAGGGGAACCCGGGCTTCTTCAAGAAAGAGACAAGCACCAATCTTATCGTCAAGGACGGGGAAACAATAGTCATCTCAGGGTTGACCAAGCAGACAGCGCAAGATGGGGAAAGCGGACTCCCCGGGCTTAAAGATATACCGGTTTTAGGATGGCTTTTCAAGTCAGCGAGCAAGAGCGATGCCATGGAGGAAGTTCTCATTTTCATTACTCCCACGATATTGCCGCTCCAGACGGCTGCTTCTGTTTCAGGGAAGCCCGTAAAAGGAACTGAGGAATCACCTGTGCAGCTATCTCCGGCCATGCCTGCGCAATGAAAGATTTATGGATTATTTCAAGATTCTAAACCTGAATAAGGAGCCCTTTTCCAACTCTCCGGAACCGGAGTTTTTCTTCCAGTCGGTCAAACATGTGGGCTGCCTGCAAAAGTTAGAACTGGCCGTGCGTCTCCGCCGGGGCTTGAGCGTTGTGGTAGGGGAAGTGGGGACGGGAAAAACCACCCTGTGCCGCCAGCTCATCTTGAAATTTGCTGCATCTGAAGAAGATAGAAAGCAGATCGAAACGCATCTTATCCTGGATCCATCGTTCACGAATCCCCTCGAATTCTTGTCAACGGTTGCGATGACGTTTGGCGTAGCCAATTCCGACGGGACCAGCGAATGGCAACTTAAAGAAAACATCAAGAATTATCTTTTTGGCAAAGGTGTTGATGAGNGCAAGATTGTTGTTTTCATCATAGATGAAGGACAAAAACTTCCTGACTTTTGTCTCGAACTGCTGCGTGAATTTCTCAACTACGAAACAAATGAATTTAAATTGCTCCAAATAGTCATATTTGCCCAGAAGGAATTTGAGGATATTNTTAAGAAGCAGAAGAATTTTGCCGATCGGGTAAACTTCTACTATCTTCTTGGGCCTCTCAATTTTCTGGAGACCCAGGGTATGGTAAAATTCCGCATAGCGAAGGCGAGCGACACAGATAAGGCCCCATCGCTTTTCTCGTATCCGGGGTTATGGGCATTGTATCTGGCTACGGGCGGCTATCCCAGAAAGATTGTGACCCTCTGTCATCAGATTGTACTTGCACTGATTATTCAGAACAGATCGAAAGCCGGCTGGTTCCTTGTCCGTTCGTGCAGTCACAGGGTTCCTGCTCATCGAAAAAGATTTCTTAAATGGGTTACTGCAACGGCTCTCACTGCCATTATTATTTTCGCAGGAGTGGCAGGATTTTACCCTGGGTTATTATTTGAAATCTGGCCTGGCAATGAGACATTGGGGATAATGAAGACTGAGGCCATATCGTCATCGGGATACTTTTCTCCCGGCCATCGAGGTCAGACTGCACCGACGCCTGTTGTAGCGGCGAAAGCATTAAACCGGGATGACATACAGTTAACTAATAAGGCAATGCCGGACTTTTTGGGAAAGGTGGAATTGAAAAGCGGAAGGACCATCTGGCGGCTGCTCAATGACTTCTATGGCGATTTCGACAGGGAGCAACTGAAAAAAGTAGCTCGTGCCAATCCGCACATCAAGAACTTAAGCAGGGTAAGCGCGGGTGAGATAATTGAATTGCCCGCCATTCCCGCCAAGTCGAATCCCCTCGCATCGGGGAAATGTTGGGTACGCGTGGCAAGAAGTGAAAAAATTGATGAGATTTATGAATTATACAAAAATTATCATTCCACTTTGCCGTCTCTGAACTTTCTTCCATACTGGAATAGCAGAGAGGGTCTCGCATTTACCATTGTCTTGAAAGATGGCTTCTCGAGCATGGAAGATGCTCTGGGTGCGGCCAGAAGGTTACCGCAGCCACTTGCGGGAAATGCAGAGGTTTTTGTAAAAGTGAGCGATGATACGATCTTCTTCAAAAGATAGGGGTCAGGGAACAGGGGTCAGGGAGTAGGGTTCAAATGGCAGTTAAAAAGAAATTGGGCGAGATGCTCATTGAGGAGCAACTGCTGACAGAAGAGCAACTGAGGAAGGCTCTTTCCGGGCAGGAGAAGGCAGGACTAAAACTGGGTCAGCATCTTTTCCGGCAGGGGATCGTAAGCGAGCAGCAAATAGTAGATGTTTTATGCAGGCAGTTGAGACTGAAGAGATATCATCCTGAAACGTTTCCTTTCGATATTGGACTGGCAAATTTAGTTTCTTTTGATGATGCCCAGAAGTATCAGGTAGCACCCTTAATGAGAAAGGGTCGTCTCCTGACCGTCGCAATGCTGGATCCTCTGGACATAAACGCCCTGGACGTCCTGGAAATAGTTGCGAATTGCGAAGTGGAGGCCGTGGTTTGCACAGAACGTGAACTGAACCAACTGATAAGCAGTGTATATGGCAGCCAATCGGGTATGGAAGGCATCCTGGAGAGTATGGATATCGAAGCGCAGCCGGCTAAAGAAAAAGAGGATGAAGAAGCAGATGTTCAGTTGGCGTCACTTCAGAATATGGCTGGTGAGGCGCCTATTGTCGTACTTGTAAACTCTATCTTAGGTCAGGCAGTTCGTGAAGGGGCCAGCGACGTGCATGTCAGTCCCCAGAAGAACAGCATCCAAGTTCGGTTCCGCATAGATGGCAAGCTCCATGAGGTGCCGTCTCCCCCCAAAACGCTTTTTTGGCCCATTGTTGCCAGGATAAAGATCCTCGCCAATATGGACATTACAATAGCAAGAGTGCCTCAGGACGGGCGGTTTACCGTCAGGATGGAAAATAAGGAAATAAATGTCCGTGTATCTTCCATACCAACGATTCATGGTGAGAATGTCGTCCTGCGGCTTCTGGACACAAGCTCCGGCATCTATGCCCTTGACCTCCTTGGAATGGTAAATTCAGACATAGAAAGGGTGAGGTCTATGATACAGAAACCTTACGGCATGATCTTAAGTACGGGACCTACGGGATGCGGAAAAAGTACAAGCCTTTATTCTATTTTGAATGAACTCAACAAATCGGACAGCAATATCATGACTCTTGAAGATCCTGTTGAATACCGCATGGAAAACATCAGACAGATTCAACTGAACCGGAAAGCGGGAATGACTTTTGCCGGCGGTCTCAGATCCATACTTCGTCAGGACCCGGATATTATCATGGTAGGAGAAATTCGTGATGCCGAAACAGCCGCTATCGCAGTGCAGGCGGCGCAGACCGGCCACAGGGTTCTTAGCACCGTACATACCAACGATGCGGTGGGCGCCATAACGAGATTTATTGATATGGGAATTGAACCTTTTCTTCTTTCTTCAACGCTACTGGTATCCATTGCTCAGCGCCTGGTGCGGACTGTCTGCGCGTATTGCAGAGAACCTTACAATCCGCCGGAAAAGATACTTGCATCATGGGGCCTGGAAAATTGGGAGTCCGCAAATTTTCAGCGAGGCAGAGGATGCANCCAGTGTTTTAACACCGGATATAAGGGGCGTACCGGTTTGTATGAGGTGCTTGTTATTGACGAGATGATTCAGGATATGATCATTAAGAAAAAATCGGCCCATGATATTACACGTAAAGCTGTAGAAGCGGGTAACCTGAAAACCCTGAAATATGATGCCGGCAACAAGGTACTCAGGGGTATCACGACCCTTGAAGAGGCGAGTTCTGCAATCATGATGTAGGAGAGGGCCAAGCGCGGAGCAGCAGGTAAGCTAATCATGCCGAGTTATACATACCAAGCCATAAATGAGCGGGGAGCGACCATAAAGGGTGATATCGACGCCGAGTCACGCGACAGCGCCTTAACCATGCTGGCTGACAGGGGATATATCCCCTCGAAAGTCAGCGAGAAAGGGTCTGGTTTTGCCTTCGGCCAGTGGTCAAGAAAGCTACTCAAGAAACCTGTCAAGCATGCGGATATCATACTATTCACTAAACAGTTTAATTCGCTGTTCAAGGCGGGAGTGCCTATAATCAGAGCGTTTCAGGTGCTGGAGGCACAAACACAAAATAGTACTTTAAAAGAAGCCATAGCTTCCATGTCTCAGAAGATCAAGCAGGGGTCTTCTCTTTACGGGGCCATGGAAAGACATGGCACTATATTCTCGCCATTATACGTAAGCATGGTAAAGGCAGGCGAAACGAGCGGCACCGTTACAGAATCGCTCGAGCGCCTGATCTATATCATCGAACATGAAGCGAAAATCAAAGCTGATATCAAATCAGCAATGCAGTATCCTATTATGGTGACCGTTGCCCTCNTCGTTGCTTTTTTTGTACTTCTGACTTTTGTCATTCCCAAATTTGCGGAGATGTTNTCCANGTCTGGCATTGATCTTCCCGTGCCGACGAAGATCGCCATCATGCTTTATAATTTCTTGGCAAACTATTGGTATCTGATAATCGTTTGCATCATCGGGCTTTTCGCCGGACTGAGAGTCTATTTAAAGACGGAAAAGGGGCGATATGTGAAAGACACGCTTATCCTCCGCTTGCCTGTTATTGGTCCTCTATTCGTGATGGCGGCCATGTCACGCTTTGCCAGCATATTTGGAATGCTGCAGTCTGCCGGTGTTCCGGTTATGACCGCCATGCGGGTTTTGTCAGGCATCATCGGCAATGCAGCCATCGCCCGTGAATTTGAGCGTGTAAGGGAGTTGATGCACGAGGGGCGTGGTATCGCTACGCCTCTCAGTTCTGCGAAGTATTTTCCTCCCATGGTTGTNGACATGGTTGCCATNGGGGANGAAACAGGAAATATAGAAGACATGCTCCGTCAGGTGTCGGCACACTACGATGATGAGGTCAGTTATGTTGTGAAAAGGCTGTCGGATCTCATCGGTCCGATACTGNTTGTGGGGCTTGCAGTCGTCGTCCTGTTTTTCGCGCTTGCCATATTTTTGCCCATGTGGGATTTGACAAAAGNAACTCANACAATGAAATGAAGAAAAAATATATTCAAGTCAGCCTTTATATACTGATTCCGTTTACCTTCAGCGCCATCTCCCTGCTGTGGGTCATCATGACCGACAACTTCGTTCAATATTATATGAAGGCAGTACGGAATCATACATGGTCCTTCGTGCTGTGGGTCATGACCGTTTTCTTATTGACGTACCTGATAGGTCTCCTGATTACAAAAATATTACTCAAACCGGTGATGGCGTTGGTCAAAAAGGCTGAAAGTCTCCCGGCATTCTCCGAACCAACAGTCAGCGATGACAACGCAAAGAGTGACGTAGAACATTACGCAAAGGTGTTTGACAAGATTGCCGCTGTTTTGAGCAAAGTTGAGGCACAAGAGTTCTTCCCCGGCATCGTGGGAAACAGCAGAATCATGCGGGAGATATTCGCGCAGGTAATGAAGGTGGCGCCCACGGATTCTACAGTGCTCATAATGGGAGAAAGCGGGACGGGAAAAGAACTTGTGGCTTCCGGTGTCTATGAACACAGCCTCCGCAGGGGAAAACCTTTTGTAAAAATTAACTGTGTAGCCATACCGGAGAGTCTTCTGGAAAGTGAACTTTTCGGCTATGAAAAAGGGGCATTCACCGGCGCCACGTCTCAGAAAATCGGCAAATTTGAAGTGGCAAACGGCGGCACTCTTTTTCTCGATGAAATTGGAGACATGACTCTGGCAACGCAGGCGAAAATGTTGCGCGTGCTCCAGGAGAAGGAGTTTGAGCGGGTCGGTGGCACTGCAACAATCAAGGTTGATGTCCGCTTTGTAATAGCTACTAATAAGAACCTCGCCGAGATGGTAAAGCAGGGTCTGTTCAGGGAAGATCTCTATTATCGCATAAATGTATTTTCTATTTATCTGCCACCTTTGAGAGAGCGGAAGGAAGACATTCCCCAACTTACAGAATATTTTCTCGACAAAAGACATAAACCGATTAAGCTCTCCGCCGAGGCCACTCAAATGATTGCCGGGTACTCCTGGCCGGGTAATGTCAGGGAACTGATGAATACCATCGAAAGGGCGGTAGTCCTCACGGATACAGGGCTGATTGAGCCGGGGAATCTGCCTGCAAATGTAACGGGTGTCAGGAAAGATCATATTTTTCAAGCTTCGGAAACATCTGATTCTCTGACTATTGACAAGCGCCTGGATGAAATTGAGAAAGGTTTGATAATAGAAGCCTTGACCCGCGCCGGTGGCGTTCAGGTAAAGGCGGCTGAGCTCCTCGGCATCAATCAGCGAAGTCTCTGGCATCGAATAAAGAAATATGGGATAGATACTGAATCCTTTAAAAAGCTACAAAAAATGTAGATTATCCATCAATCCGTGTATGATTTGAATTATTGAATGTTAATAACAGATTATAAAATTGTTTTTATCGTTCTTTTGAGAATAAATAATATCCAATAAATACTATATGTTATTATTCATCATGCCCGCACCCCGCACCCCGCACCCTTCAGCCCTTTTATCATGGCATGAAAGATGCTTTTAATCGGGACAAAATCTACAGTCTTTTATAATAGTATGCAAATAAAAAGGAGGTTTTAAAATGAAACTAAGAAAGTATATCCGAAATCAGCAAGGTTTTACCCTGATCGAAATCATCGCTGTTCTCGTTATTCTGGGGATTTTGGCTGCGGTCGCCATTCCGAAATATTTGGATATGAGACAAGACGCTGTCATAAAAGCAGCAGGGACTGCCAGCACCGAATTGAACGCCCGTGAAAGGCTGGCGCTTGCGGCATGGAAGCTGAAAGGTTGTAGTGGCGTTTATCCGGACCTGACTGCTACTGGTACGCCGGATATGTCGACGTGTGATGCTGGTCAAACGACTTGGAACGCACTTGGGACTGACTTGGGATCAGATTGGCCCGGTAGTGCTGGTATGACTTCGCCCGCCACAATCACATTTCAAGGGAGACAGGTAACTTTGACCAGAACTCCACCAAGTGAGACGCCTACGACTCCAGGAACCAATTTACCCTTTTACTGGACGGTAGCTGTTTCCTAACTGATTTAGCTGCTCAAGAGTATAAGTCGATTCAATGCTGAGTATGGCCCCATTGGCAGGGAGAAGACTTAATTTGAAAAATGTTTGATTCACAGCATGAAGCAATGCCTTTAAATCAGGGGAGTATGCAAGCTCCCCTGATTTGTTTATGCCCTCTTTTCTCTAAATGTTATTACTCCAGCAAATAATTATATCAATAGACTTTGCAATAAGGAAAAATGTCATTCTGAACTTGATACGCCTGCCCCGTATCCCCGCCTCCGCGAGGACAGGCTTGATACGGGGGAATCCAGACGCACTGTCTTTGCTTTTTTGCCTCCTTTGACAAAGGGGGCAACGGGGGATTTATAATAGTGGAATAAAATCCCCCCGACCCCCTTTTATAAAGGGGGTGAGAAGGAAATGACAAAAAGAAAATTGCGGCACAGTCTCCAAGTCCGGAATGACGAATAGAAGAGTTATGCAAAGGTTTTTGTTTATGGTTTGTCCCCACATATTCTAAGATGCAGACCAATGACAGCGGTTATGAATTGCATATCCCTTGGCATTTTCCTAATCTGAGGAAATATGCTTTTTTCTTTATTTCCCTCCTGATATTGCTCCTCGCCGTTTATGGTAACAGCTTTCATGGGGAGTGGCATTTTGACGACATCCCCAATATTGTTGAAAATCCCAATGTACATTTAAAGAATCTTTCATTAAGAGGAATTTATAATGCGTTCCACTTCCGGGGAGATCTCTTACGCCCGGTATCCTATCTCAGTCTTGCCATCAACTATTACTTTGGCGG
>Ga0031655_10001272_pt1 | contig 15089 bp, 14 predicted proteins | sample FrelakmetHBP12HB_FD_55187 | JGI IMG/M metagenome (GOLD analysis project Ga0031655, IMG submission 55187) | Freshwater lake sediment microbial communities from the University of Notre Dame, USA, for methane emissions studies -HBP12 HB | ecosystem: Environmental > Aquatic > Freshwater > Lake >... | reverse complement strand
GCATTGCACGCGAATCCGCGGATCAACCTCCCGGGCAAAGGCAGTAAATTCTGCACGGTGCATCTCACGGCAGAGATATTCACCCTGGCCCCGCCTGAGTCGTGCTTCCTGGGTAGGACAGGATGGTACCGATATAATGACTTCATTATCCTTTTCATCAATAGTATACCCAACAATCATTGCCCAGGGGAAATGACGAAGTGCCCTTACAAAACCACGGAGCCCTTTTTCTGTAATATTGAACCGGTTTATAATATCTCTGGCCGCCATGCCGGCAACACGACCCCAGACCTGTTCGTTGACGTGCTCTGCAGCAGGCTGGCCGTATTGTCCGGCGATATTGATAAACCAGAATGCGTCTACTACCCGGTAATGCCAGAGAAGAAATTCCAGGTACTGGTGTTTCAATTCGTCAGTCATACCGTCGAATAATGCAAGATCCATGGTATTCCTGCCACTCTGAGAGATCATTTCAGGGAATGCAATATGAAGGTAGTGTTTCTGAGGCAGGTGACGATAGGTAAACTTCATTTTTTCTATGAATCATATAAACATTTATAAATATTTTTGTCCTATTAATTATACACATAAATTATTAATAAAACACTAGCTGTTGCGATCATTTCAGAGAATCGTTGAAAATTGTATGATGCATGATTACCCGCACGAACTCTCCGTGATTAAAGATCTTCTCAAGAAGAATCCCGAAGGGATGAGTGTTACCGATATTTCAAAAGCCCTTAATAAAAACAAGAACACTATCGGGAGATATCTTGATATCCTCCTCATATCCGGGCAAGTGGACATGCGGACCTACGGGATGGCAAAGGTATTCACGCTTTCCCATCGTGTACCTCTTTCCGCAATGCTCGGTTATTCCAGAGAACTTATCATGGTCCTGGATAACGAGTCACGCATCATCGATGTGAATGACAATTTCTTAACCCTCTTGAACCTTTCGCGACAGGATACTCTCGGGAAGAATGTCGCGTACCTCAGCCCACCGGATATCGACGTTCATGAATTGCTTGAGATGCTTACGACCCGGTTTGAAGAAAAAGAGGATACTGTCACATTCCGGGTAAAAGATCGGGAGAAACGGATCTTTAAACAGAAATCTGTCCCAACTGTTTTTGAAGATGGCCAGAAAGGCTTCACTATTATCCTTGAAGATATTACCGAACATATTCTTGCGGAGCGGGAAATCCGGGAAAGAGAAGAACGGTTCCGGATGATGGCNGAGAATATCCATGACGGCCTGATCATTATGGAAAATGAAAAAATTGTCTTTGTGAACAGGCGTTTAGCTGAAATTACCGGTTATTCCTTTGAAGAATTGTGGAAGATGCAGCCGCTTTCGATTATCTCACCGGAGGACAAAGAAGAGGCCGCATGCCAGATCCAGAAAATGGAGAACGGCAATCACGAGCTTAATGAACTCCAGCTGTGGATACAGCGAAAAGATGGCCAGCGTCGGTTTGTGTCAGCCCGTATCTCTGACGTGCAGCATGCAGATACCCGCTATGCTTTTGTTATACTGACCGACATCACGGAGCTTAAGGCCAAAGAAGCCGCATTAAAGCAAAGTGAACAGCGCTTCCGGACCATGGCCGAAAATATCCAGGATGGACTCATCATTGTTGAAAACGGGGATGTGGTCTTTGCCAACCATCGTATAGCGATTATCACAGGATATTCAAATGAAGAACTCATCAAGATGAAATCAGCAGACTTGGTATCTCCTGAAGATCGCGACAAGATTGAAAAGATGGTGAAAAATATCCAGGCGGATTCTGAGAGACCCGGAGAGGTAACAATCTGGATTAACCGGAAAGATGGCAGCCGCCGCTGTATTCTCGGTAGGGTCACTGCTGCCAATTATAACAACAACATTAATACGTATATTACCATGACTGATATTACGGAGTCAACAGAGCGGGAACAGGCGCTCCGGGACAGGATTGCAGCACTCCAGAAATTAGTGGGATAATAATTGTGCTTCCAGGAGCATCCCCTCTTTTCTTTTCATCAATGCAATTTCGGATATCTTTTCTTTTGGATTATTAATTATAAACATGTATCATCTATTTGCAATATTTTTATATACTAATATTCGCAACATGTACCAACAAGTTCCTTACAAGAGGACATACATGAATGTGATTCAAAATAAAACAAACATGCCAACAGGTACCAGCAGACCGAACTGGCACATCAGCCTGCTTCTGAGCCTTATAGTCCTGAGCTGTGCTATGCTCATCATTTCTCCTGCACAGGCAGCAGACAAATACATGGCGGGCAGCCCGGCATTATCAGCATATATTTCCGGCACAAATGAGATCAACCCGGGAGATACTGTCCAGCTCAATGTAGTGATTGAAAATAAAGGAGTGAATGAGTTCAAATTTGTCCAGTCCAGTATTATTGAACGTGATGACCTCCCCAACACTGCAAAATTCCTGACAGTTTCACTCGCTTCCGGCAATGCTCCGGTGACAATCAAATCAGATCCACAGATGGTGGGTGACCTGAAGGGCAGCAGCACCGCAAGCTGCGTATTTACCGTGAAGGTGGATCCGGATGCTGCACAGGGATCCTACAATCTTCCGCTGAACCTGAACTATTCTTACATGTATGAAGCTGACCAATACGGTTTTGATACAATCCAGTACTATTATAAAGACCGCAATGAGTCATACAGTCTTCCCATTAAAATCAAACCTGAACTGAAGATCCAGGTGCTTTCATCCGAAACAGAGCACCTGAATGCGGGTACTGAAGGTTATATCACGTTGACTGTGAAAAACGTCGGCCATGAAAACGGCAATAACTCCATCATCAAGATTGTCCGTAATGATCAGAGCCCTGTTCTTCCCGTCTCAGGGAGTATGTATATCGGGAACTTTGCGGTTAATCAGGTCGTCAGCAGCAGATTTAAAGTGTCCATCTCCAGCGATGCAGAAGAACAGACCTATCCGCTTGATGTTCTGGTGAATTACGACAATAGTGAAGGGGATCATGTCACATCAGACGTGGAAACAATCGGTCTGCCGGTCGGTAAAAAAATTGATTTCAATATCACGTCCGCCCCGGGTGTCATCTCTCCCGGACAGAAGAAAGTGATCAATGTCCAGTATGATAATACCGGCGGTGCCACGGCATACAATGTACAGGCACGCATCAGTGCTGTTGATCCCTTTACCAGCAATGATGACACGGCATTTCTCGGAACACTTGCACCCGGAGAGACCAGGGAAGCGGCCTTTGAAATCTCAGTGGACAAGTCTGCCACGGTTAAGGAGTACGCCCTTGACTCTGAGATTCGGTACCGTGATGCACTGGATAATTCGCTGATCTCAGACCCGATGAAAGTCCGGATTGTAGTCGAACAAGAAAACTCCCTGCTGGGTAATCCCTTTGTCCTGGCCGTTATTGCGGCAGCTGTGATCCTGATCGGTTACCTGGTCTACCGCCAGCGAACGAAACAACACTGACAGGTGCGTTCATGTCAGTAACACCTTGCACAGGTGCCCATACGACCGCACATACTGCATCGGGGGGGTATTACCCCATCCCTGACAACAATATTCTGCTCCTGTCAACTGACAGGAAGGACTTCCCATGATTGACCGGATATTTGAAAGACTTGCACAGGTCATCAACCACCACCCAAGGCGGGTTGCAGCCGTCATCGGGATTGTCTTTATCGTTGCCCTGTACGGGATGACACTCATTGCCATGGAGACAGGCAATGACACCTATCTGGATAAAGATTCACCGGCGGGAATNCTCAACAATCACTATGCTGATACCTTCTCATCAAACGCGCTCATTCTTATCGTGGAGACCAGCGATCCTCTCAGCCCGCAGGTCCTCAACTATTTAGACGGACTGGAAAGTGACATCAACCAGCAGGGAAATGTCGTGGGCTCTGCAAGTATCGTGGATCTCCTGAAGAGTGCAAACGGTGGCGTACTGCCCCAGTCAAAAGGCGAGATCGACCGGATTGTNGCCCTGATCCCTCCTGAAACAAAAGCGACTGCTGTCCCGTCAAATGTCCTGACCCTGGTGCAGATCACGCTCTCCGAGGGGTTGTCCGATAATGCGAAGAGTGCTGCGCTGAAAAATATAGAGTCCCTCGTAGATCACAACAATCCGCCGCCCGGGGTAAAGATCTCGGTTTCAGGAAGCGTGGCATTCTCCGATCAGATGAAGGCCGAAATGGGTTCATCGATCGGTGTGCTCATAGGCGCCGCAATGATACTGATGGTTGTCGTCATGGGCATCCTGTTTGCCTATGCCAGTCACCGGTTCCTCCCGGTACTCTTCGTCGGTATTGGCCTGACGACGGCAATGGGTTTTATGGGGCTTGCCGGAATCAAGCTCAATATGGCAGTGATGGGTGCCTTCCCGGTGATGATTGGGCTTGGCATCGATTACGGGATCCAGTTCCATGCCAGGCTGGATGAAGAAGCCCGGAAAGGATCGCTCGACAAGGCAGTGTCGGTGACGATAACCCGTACCGGCCCTGCCGTCATGTACGCGATGCTTGCTACCAGCATGGGATTTGCCGCGATGTTTATTTCGACGGTCCCCATGATCCGCTCATTCGGACTTGTGGCGATGATCGGTGTCATGAGCTGCTATATCATTTCGCTTATCGGTATCCCGACAATTGCCCATCTCGTCAACTACACGCCAAAACCACGAAAAACTGAACTCTGTTACGCGGTCGGGGAAGGAGCGTGCGATTACATCCCCTCACAAACCCAGGGTAGCTCAGGCAGCAATGCACAAAAAAAGAGTTCATGGTCGTATGGCCAGTTCCTGACCGATATTTCTGTAAAAATTGCAAAAAATCCCCTGCCCATCCTGCTGATTGCCGGGATGGTTGCCCTGGTGGGTTTCCAGATCGACTCCCAGATCCCCATCGAGACCAACGAGAACGCATTTGTTCCCGGCGACATGCCGGCAAAAATCCAGATGGATAAAGTGACAGGAATTCTTGGTTCGACGAGTACCGCCGATTTTATTATCCAGGGGAGTCGTGTCACCGATCTCGACACCGTGCGGTGGATGAAGGATTTCCAGGACTATGAGCTCGCCCATCACACTGAACTTACCGGTGCGACGAGTATTGTAACGTACATCCTTGCGTATAACGGGGGTGTTATGCCCGAAACCCAGAACCAGCTCAATGCCGTGATTGAAAAGATCCCGGCCGATGTCAAAAAATCCTACCTGAGCGGTTCGATGGAAGGTGTCATCCGGTTCAGCACCATAAACCTGGAGATGACCACCCAGAATGCTCTCAAGATCCAGATGGAAAAAGATATTACATTCCTGCAGCCTCCTGTAGGCATCACCCTTGCACCGGTGGGATCATTTTATCTCTTCACCTCACTCATCAACGGGCTTACGTCGTCAAAAGAGGCGATGACCTTACTCGGGTTCATGCTTGTTTTTGCGTTTCTCGCGCTTGTGTACCGTCACCTCCATGCAGTTACCCCGCTTGTTCCGATCATCTTTATTGTCGGGTGGAACGCGGTGGCGATGTATGTGCTGGGAATCGCATATACTCCGATAACCGCCACCCTCGGATCGATGACAATTGGTGTCGCAGCAGAGTATACCATTCTTGTGATGGAGCGATATACAGAAGAGGAGGAGCGTTTGCATGACCATATCGCGGCAATCCAGGAAAGTGTGAACAAGATAGGTACGGCGATAACGATCTCCGGTCTTGCAACCTTCTTTGGGTTTTCGGCGCTGTGCCTCTCCAGCTTCCCTATTCTCAGTAATTTCGGGATTACGACCCTGATAGCTGTCGGATTCTCGCTGATGGGAGCGATCTTCATTATGCCTGCAATTCTTTCTGTCATGGGTGATCTGACAGAACGTCTGGAAGAAAGGAAGAAGCACTCTGAATAGAACTAATGGAATCCTCATTTTTTTTTACGATCATAAAACCAAGAGGTATTTACCCAAAGAGATTCGCACTCTAAAATAACATGCAGGAGCAGAGCAATGGCAGTCGCGCTGGAAGCAAAAAATCTTACAAAAAAGTATGGTGACGTAATCGCTGTCGACAATGTCTCCCTTTCCGTCGAGAGGGGATCACTGTTCGGGCTTCTCGGCCCGAACGGATCCGGAAAGACGACGATGATCAAGATGCTGACCGGACAGACGCGCCCGACCAGCGGGTCGGCAAGCGTGCTCGGAGTCGACGTCATCAAGGACCCGGTCGGTGTCCGCGGGCAGGTGGGAATCATCCCCGAGCAGGAGACCCCGCCCAGTTTCCTTACCGCGATGGAGTACCTCGAGTTCGTTGCGGCGGTCCGGAAAATCCCGGACATTGAGACGAAGGAGGACTGGTGGTTCGATTTCCTCGATTTTGCCGACAAAAAGAATGTACTCTGCAAGGACCTCTCGCGGGGCACCCGTCAGAAACTGATGTTCACGCAGGCTTTCATCCACGAACCGGCGCTCGCGTTGATCGATGAGCCCCTGATCAACTTCGACCCGATCATGCAGGACCTCGTCAAGGATTACCTCGCGGGATATGTCAAAAAGGGCAGGACGATCTTCATCTCGACTCACATTCTCGAGGTGGCCGAGGAGATTTGCTCGGGGTTTGCGATCCTCCACAAGGGCACACTGCTCCATACCGGCCCCGTTGCCGAATTGACCGCAAGGGGCGAACACCTGCCCTCCTTCTTCCTCTCGCTCGTCCGGAAGGATCGCCATGTTTGAGCTGTTCACAAATATGGTGAAAGAAGAGTGGCGGGTCCATTCCACAATGTTCGGCAGCCTCTCCTTTGCCCTCTTCCCGGTCATGATCTTCGGGATCGCGCTTATGGGGTCGTTCCTCATCCCCCTGATGCGGACCACCCTCCCGGCCGGGAACCTCACGCTGATCATCCACGCGAACTACCTGATGCTCGGGATAATGGTCGGCGGGTTCGGGCTGCTGGGCAACGAGGTGATGAACCGGCGGTTCGGCCAGGCAAGCCTGCTTGCCTTCTCTGCCCGCAGCCTCCCGATCTCCGAGAAGTTCATCTTCCTGAACTTTGTCATCAAGGATACGGTCTATTACTTCTTTCTCTGGGTCCTGCCCTTTGGTTTCGGGTATATCCTGGCATCACCGTTTACCGGTGTTCCCCTTGAAGGTGCCTTGCTTCTGCTTCTCACCTTGACACTCTCGTTCCTCTTTGGCCTCTGCGGCGTCTTCTTCCTCTCAGCAATTTATGCTCGCTCACGACCGGTACTCTGGCTCGTCCTGCTGGCCCTTGGTGTGGGGATTGGCGGTCTTGCAGCCATGACTGGCACGAATCCTGTGCTCTTTTTCCCGCCGCTTCTCCTTAACAGTGCGTTCACGTGGGTGAACTTCCTGATCTCCTGCGCCGTGCTCGCACTCCTCTTCGGGATTGCGATCGTGCTGTTCAATCCTGAATCGGTGGGATCGGAGAAGACATACAGGGACTCCTTTGCGCCCCTGATGCAGCGATTTTCGTTCCTGCCGAATCCCCCACTCGCCGCCAAAGATACCCTCGACCTGTACCGGAGCGGGAGCCTGATCGGCCAGACGATCTTCTCGTTCCTCCTCCCCCTCGCGGTAATCTGGTTCTTCCTGTCCCTGCTGGGTCCGTTTTTTCCGCCCCATGGACTGCTCTTCATAGTTGCCGTTACCACCGGTGTAATCGCATCAACAATGTACACGTGGGTAACGATGTTCGACACCTTCGGGCCGTACGCCTGCCTGCCTGTTGCGGTCAGTACGCTGATCGAGAGCAAACTCACCACATTTGCGGTTCTCCAGGCGATACCGGCCATCTTCATCGCGGTTGTTGCACTCTTCTCCGGGGAGGCCGCATATCTCGTCCCTGCAATCGTGCTCGGGATATCAGTCTCATTTTACGCGGTGGGCGTCATGGCCTGGCTCTGCGGGCTCTCCCCCAATGTGCTGGTCTACGATGTCAAGGTACTCTTTGTGTACCTCATCCTTGTCGGCATTGTCCTGACAATCTTCACCTCGGTTGCTTTTGCGAACCCGTACTTTGCCCTCTCAGCAGTTATCCTTGCCATCCCCACGTGGTTGCTGGTGCGGAAGGCGAAGGTTCGATGGGACGCGGTGGACCCTGGAGGGTTCTGAATTTAAAAAAAATTTCCCCTCTGTCTCTCGTCTTCATCTATGCACTGGCCGTTACCTCTGGCACCTGCGGAAGTCAGGCTATACCGGGATTATAGAAACGCTCAGGCTCTCGCTAAATACAAGCAAGTACAGGGAGATCGGTGGGGATAAAAGCTGGTCGTTTTTTAATCCGCCCTTCAATAAAGGGATCTCATAATAGACACATATGCGTTCGGGCCAATCGGTGTTTTATGCACCTGCCCCTTTCTGTAATTCACAGTATCAGGAAAAAATTCATGTGTTCAACGGGAAATACTTTAAAACCGAATCTTACTGTGCGATATCCATGACACCCCCACAAGAACCCCCGTCCCTGTCTGTGAACGATAAGAAGCAGATCAGGGTGGGTGAAAACGGCCCCTACATCGTTTCAGGANGTATTCCTNTGACCANAAAAGAGATCCGCAACGATTCAGAGGGATTCTGCAGTACCTGGCACGAGGCTGGGAAATACCCCCTTCAGGAACAGTATGCCCTCTGCCGCTGCGGGCACTCGAAAAACAAACCCTACTGCGACGGGACCCATGCAAAAATCCACTTTAACGGGACCGAGACGGCGGATGATACCCCGTATCTTGACCATGCCGGGAGGATTGACGGCCCCACGCTGTCACTGACAGATGCTGATAACATGTGCGTCCATGCCCGGTTCTGCATGCGTGCCGGTGGGATCTGGAACCTTATCCGTCAGTCAGACAATCCTGAGGCACGGCAGATCGCCATAGAAGAGGCAGGGAATTGTCCGTCGGGACGACTGGTAGTCTGGGATAAAAAGACCAAAAAAGTCTTCGAACCTGAATTTGAAAAGTCTATTGTAGTCATTGAGTATCCGCCCCGCGATGAACACGGTCCGCTCTGGGTGCGTGGCGGTATTCCGGTTGAATCGTCAGACGGTCATGTGTATGAAATCCGTAACCGGGTTACCCTATGCAGGTGCGGAAAATCGTGCGATAAACCGTTTTGTGACGGCAGCCATGTAGAGAGATGACCGACCAGGCGAATGCGAAAGACGGGTGCTATTCCATTTTTGGCAGTGTTGAATTCCTAATGATAAGTCAATTATTTTGAAATTTCATAGCCGATTAAGAATGTGACAGTGCCTGTCCGCTCTCTTCTGACTGGTGAGCCGGGCAGAAATTGCAGATGGAATAGTATACGTCTTTTTCCTTGTCCCGGATAAGGCAGTAATATTCCATGCCCCGCCGTTCGACGGAAAAACCGCCGGGAAACGGCATCCCGACAGGGTGTCCCGGCTCATCGAGGACAAACATGGTGAATGCAGCTATCAGGTAATAGAAGAGACGGTTCTTGGGATTCCGGAAGCAGGGGTTGCGTTCGCTTGAATCATCCCACGCAAAACATCCTTCGGGAATCATGTCGCAGAATTTATGGAATAGTTCCGGGTCACGGATTGAACCGCTCATCCGGGCAAATGCCCTGCTGCGGTGCATGGCAAGGAGCTGGTGATGCTTTCCGAACAACTGTTCGCGGAAATAGGGGCGGATCGATTCCCGGTAGGGAGAGGGAAGTTTTTCAATCTCCCCGTTAAGCCTGCCCCCGATGATCTGGAGTTCGAACATTGTATAAGTCTGTATCTCTTGGGCGAGGAATATGCCAAGTTCACCTTTGGTCCGGGCTTCGCTGAGTCGTACTNCGATAGAAGAAATAACGCTGCCTGCCCCTGTATGTTTTTCAGGAACCTGGACAGATTTTCCCTTTTCCATTTAGCGCCGCACCTGGGTTAATTGGTTAAGTTTCTCTTCCGTGCACAAGAAATAGGTATGTGCAACCACCGGGGTATTGTTCGTTGATCGGGAAGAAAACTTCCTGCCGTTTACCGGACATCTGGTAAGACCTGTGACCGGGCAACCCGCAGACATTTCCTGCAAATAGCAGCTTTCATAAACAGGTATGCCTGGACAATGATGAGGGCACACGGATCATAACCCGGACGTTGCGATGACTCCGGATAAAACCTCCGGGACGAGCAGACGGGGTATTGGTTTAAAGGGTNTTAACAATTAATCAGGGTGTTCCATCAAGTGTCATAATAGGCCGGGGGTTATCCCGATACCCGGTAAATACTTCTTAAAAACAGGATTATTGTTTCTTCTTTTGCCTGACCAAGATTTTCCGATTAATCGTCTCTCTTTCCTCATCAGCACGATCACCATAAAACTCTTCCATAGTCAAAAACAATTTGTCCCCTTCGACTTCATTTATCATTTTTCAATGTGCCTAGTCCACGCCGCACGCTTTTCAAATTTTCTGGGCCATCTTTCTTGTTCACTATTCGTACTGTGAAAATCAACGATTATAATAAAAATAGTATTGCCTTGCACCAGTGCGTTGCATTTATTCATATGGATTTGTGCCGAATCAAAGTATAAAAACAAAATAATGGAGAAAATCACNNATGCCCTCAGTTATGTGCAAAGACATCGGAATCGATTGCCCGTTTGAAGCCCATGGAACAACCAACCAAGAACTGATGAGAAAATTTATCGACCATGCCGAACCTGCTCATAACATGCACTACATTTCGGCAGATGTCATTTTTAAAGTGCAAAACGCGATCAAAAAATAACTCTGTTTTCCCAGCTGCGCTATGCACCGATGCCTTGCCAGATTTTATTATTCACAAGGACAGGTAATCGATTGAGGAAGACCGGGGCAAAGCTGATCCAGACAGAACACCTTCCATCAGGTCTTTCCCTTCAAAACGGAAATCGTGTGATAAAGCATGGGTGAATCAGCGCTATATTTCCGTAAGAGGAATTTACTGATTAAATTTGACGGACTCTATTGGTACTGGTCACCAACAGAAAGGGGTTGGATTATAGACGAAGACCTTCCAAAAGAGGATTGGTACATTAGGGATCTTACTTACCTATCGGAAGAAGAAGTAAAAAAAACTATTAAGAATAACTTCTTTATCTGAAACGCTCCCGACAGAATCCCTGTTTTTTAAATATGCGTTTAAAGTATTCGCGTTCTGTTGGCAGATAATAAGCATGGGGTACATGTGATATCCCACGACAAAGAAAAGATTATTTCTTCTTCTCCTTCTCTGGCTCTCCCGATAACCGCAAGTATAACGATGGGAATTAATCTCGGTCAGGAAGCAGGAACATGATTGTATCAGTACTGATAATTGATGAATTCCGGACTTGCACCGGGTGTAAAGCAGAGAGAAATGAACACCATGATTATGAGATATACAGCACCTGTAGTTATTATGCCCGCCGGTCAGTATGTCACCCATAGATGTCCGATGCGTGTAAATCATCCCTGTATTTTTATCCATGGTGTGATTTTTTCAGGTCTCCCGTTTTATTGCGCTGGCTGGGAATACGGCTGGAAGCAGGAACCGGGAAAAACGGTGCCACACCCATACTAATCGCTCGTATCCGGCATTCACGAAAAGCGATTTTGAGTTTGATCACAAGGGAGGGTCGTCTGCCGGGTAACGCCCTTATCAAAGGAAGAGAGACGGAACCCGAGAAGCCGGATTTTTTTGCCATCGGTCAGCTCCANGAGGAGGGTGTGTGCACAGGACTTAATGATCCTCCNGTCATCGGTAAAATGAGATAGCGTCCGGGCTTTTGTCTTTGTAACAAATCCCTGGTACCGTACTTTGACCGTGAGGGTTTTGCAGCGCAGGTTTTCTGCAACAAGACTGCGGTGCACGTCTTCAGCCAGGGTATCCATGGTCACGGAAATGACCTGCGGGTCGGAGGTATCTGTATCAAAGGTTGTTTCCCGGGACAGGGATTTTATGCCATCGCGTTCTTCAACTTCACTGGTATCAATCCCCAGAGCAATATCGTGCAAGCAGACCGCTCCCTGCCCGAACCGTGCAACGAGTGCCTGGATATCATACGCAGCAAGATCTCCAATGGTCCTGATACCCAGCTCGAACAGTTCTGATTCTGACTTTTTTCCTATGCCGGGTATTTTTCTAACCGGCAACGGTGCAAGGAATGCCTTTACATCGTCGGGTTCAACAACGGTCAGCCCATCCGGTTTGTTGAAATCTGATGCTATTTTTGCGACAACCTTACCCGGTCCCGCCCCGATCGAGCAGCTCAGTCCAAGCCGGGCAAGGATGGTTTTTTTGATGGTTACTGACAGCTCACGAGCCGCTGTGAAGCTGCCCAGATGGCTCACATCGAGAAATGCTTCATCAATGCTTACCTGCTGGAGCACGAACCCGTAAGAACGCAGGATAGCTATGACCTCAGCTGAAACCTGTATATACCGGGAAATATCAGGAGGCAGGAATATTGCCTGGGGACAGAGTGTATAAGCCTGGGATATGGGCATTGCTGAGCGGATGCCAAATGCCCGGGCTTCATACGAACAGGTTGAGACCACTCCGCGTCCTTTGCCGTTCTTCGGGTCGGCACCGATCACCACAGGTTTTCCCCGAATTTCCGGGCGATCCTGCATCTCAACCGATGCATAAAAGCTGTCCATATCCAGATGCAGGATAATGCGTTGTGATGTCCNNTGAGGGCAATACAGCTCCATAACACACCTTCTCAGTTAATCACATTCCGGTAATTCTGTCAGCATGGTATTTTCAGGAGGCAAAGTCACGGAGCGTGCACTGCCTCTCGCGGATAGTGTTCCGTAACAGGGCACCCTCTTCGATGAACCGTTGCATAGGGAGGGTGAATTTTTCTGAAATATGGGAAAGTGCTGAACGGACATCCCCAAATTCCTGTACCGGTTGCTGCATTGCACTCCTCACGTTCTCCCGCACATTGAATACCCCCATCGGGACATAGCCGCGGAAAGCCTCCCGGAGAATAATCGCACCCGCCTGTTTCTTCTCTTTCGCGAGCGCTTCAAGCACTGCCATCTTACAGGTATAGTAGCACCCTCCGAGCGGAGAGTATTCTGTCTTTTTTCTGTTCCCTTCATGGTCGGAAAAAACCAGCTCTTCATTGCCCATGACATGAAGAAATGCTTCCGACCATTCGTACTGCCAGCCGGTCGGCATCAGGATGACCGCGTAGTTGTTGTGCAGGCTTGAAAACTCATGCACCCGCCAGGTATCGATCACCGGGTATTTTTTTACCTCGGAGAGAAGGCGGTCACCGATTATGGTATCACATGCCGTGATGGACCAGCGGGTCGGAACAAGGTGCCGCAGGGCATCCTTTCCCATAGTACCGACAGAAAATGCTTTCTGGATACTTGAGAACGGGACTTCCTTTTTGTGCAGGTCAAGGACGGCTTCTGCCGATCTGAGGTCGGTGTCATAATATACTCTTTCCAGATCCCGGTTCCATTTCCCGCTCTCGATCTCGAACCGTTCGATCGGGGCACTGGGTCCAAACGGGGTATGCTCTTCAGAAAATGACATCCCACGGGGCTGGGTCGCAAACGAGACTTCGCTCTCGACCGAGGTAGCGGATAAGGAGATCTCCTGGAGTTTATCCACAAAACGGTTATCAAGATCCGCAGCGTTTATCCGGTGCTTCCCGCGTACCAGGCTGAGCCGGTACCGGATTATGTCCTCCTGTGTCTTATGACCGGGGATCCAGGATTCGGGCATATCCATGATCGCCGTGTCACCATGCAGGGGAGCAATCATTGGGCCGGCGTATACATCCGGATAATTCCAGCTGCCGATAAACACGGAAGGAGGAGAACTGCCCTCCAGCTCTTTTCCTACCTCGACCGATTTCATAGGAACGGTTGCTGCAGTCAGCTGCCTGAGATATGCACCCTTGCCAATCATCTCATCTGCAAGAGAATGGATAAGAAACAGGTTAAGAAGTATGGTATGCGGGGGGAAAGTGATGCAGGAGGTGAGGGAAACGATCTTCCGGCAGTGATACCCGGTACTCATACACCTTCAGGATTGTAGATGTTCTCGCCCGATCCCATCCAGGTTCGTGAACCCCGGGAAAGCTTGAGTGCATCTTCCAATACATATGTTAATCGTCCCGGACATCATTCATATATTCTACCGGAGTTGTCTGAATTAGAAATAACAACAGTAATAATAATGATGCTTTTGACCCAAATGCAGTAAATGAAGACGGATCGCCCGTTGTCCGGGTACGGTTACCCAAGAAATGGGCTAATGAACAGTTCGCTTTTGCAGATCTTATGATGGGNGCAAATCATATCCGAGTCCGGTGCTATGATGGCGTCACCCGCATGGGGAGGATCAAGGGGAAGATCAAAAAGCGTGTCTGGATACGTGAAGGCGATATCCTTATCGTCACCCCATGGTCGTTCCAGGATGAAAAGTGCGATATCATTTACCGGTACTTACCTCCCCAGGCAGACTGGCTGAGAAAGAACCGGTATCTCTAAAAACTATTTTTATCCAGCATTAACGCATCGTTTTTTTCACCTCAAAGTCTGTGTTTCATCTTGTGTGCGCGCGAACTATCAGAATTCCGGTTTATTTTCGTCAAAATCAAAAAATGGAGCAATTCCTGACTTTTTTTAACCATCTCTTTATCGTGTCACAGAAGAGACTATCCTCTGTTCGTATGCAGCCCACTGAAAAAAATATCAGGATAATCCGTGACAAGTTGAGCCGGATCGGTATCGGAGAGAGAAAGATGGACAACGCAACCCTCCTGGCATCCTACACTATCAACAAATTCGGCCAGTTGAGTGCTGTGCCAAAAGCAACCCCTCCCGTCCAATAAGACGGGAATTTTTTTTATACCCGTACGGTATATCCCGCTTTTCTTAATATCCCGATTACGATTGTGTCCCATACCGCATCGTCCGGCTCGGTCAGGTCATCGATGCACTCCTTCCATACGTGGGCCAGGTCGTCATCATCAGAAAAGAATGCACGGTGCTCCATGACCCTCCCGGCTCTTTTCCCGCGGGAATCCAGGATGAGCATCCGCCAGCACCC
>Ga0031655_10001265_pt1 | contig 15156 bp, 5 predicted proteins | sample FrelakmetHBP12HB_FD_55187 | JGI IMG/M metagenome (GOLD analysis project Ga0031655, IMG submission 55187) | Freshwater lake sediment microbial communities from the University of Notre Dame, USA, for methane emissions studies -HBP12 HB | ecosystem: Environmental > Aquatic > Freshwater > Lake >... | reverse complement strand
AATATTATATGGAAAGGACCAGCACATTCTTCTAATTATAGTCAAGGTCGTAATCTTACTCCAGATACGACTATTTGTGCAATTGTTGACCATATTACTGATGATTCTGCAGAAAACGCTTTAATTTGGTTTAAACAACAACAACACCCTAGTGAAGACGGTCCCTCTTCAGCTCATTATATAGTTACTAAAAGTGGAGAAATTTGGCAAGTGGTTAAAGATGAAGATACAGCTTATCATGCTGGAGTTATCGGAAGCAATCCAACAGCACAAATTTATTTTGATATGGAAAAATTTAATCCAAATAGATATAGTATAGGAATTGAACATGAATGCTATCAAGGCGAATCTTTAACGGATATACAATATAAAGCATCTTTACAATTACATAATTATTTATGTGACAAATTTAATATTCCAAAACAAAGATATAATATTATAGGTCATTATGAAGTTGGAAAAGATAGGTCATTTGATCCAGGACCAAATTTTCCATGGAATGATTTAATAAGAGATTTAAATAATAAATCTTTAAATTCAAATACTGATTCTGTAAATTCAAGTATTGATTATAGAAATTTAATATTAATTAAAGCAAAAGAACAATTAGGTAAATTATACGTAAATGGTGGGGCAGGCCCAGATGTATTTGATTGTTCGGGATTAGTTAGTTATTGTTTAAATGAAATAGGACTACAAGTTGGAAGATTAGTAGTATCAAGTTTAAATGATAAAAGTAAACAAATAGATAAAAGCGAATTAAAGACTGGAGATTTAGCTTTCCATAATCCATATAGTAGTAATAATAGTTCTAATCCTCCACATGTTGGTATATGTATAAATGAAGGTGGAGAAATAAGATGGATACATGCAGCTAATTCTAGAGATAATGTAATAGAACAATCAGATGATTTATGTCAAGATAGCTATCAGTGGACTAATTATGGAAATATCATTGATGTTTTAAATAATAATTCATCTAATTCTACAAATATTACAAATAAATCAATTATTACAAGCACTACAAATAATATAATTACAACAAGTCCAACAAAGTCTACAGTTGTTAAATCTAACGCAGTAAAAAGAATTATTTATGAAGTTAAAAATGGAGATAGTTTAGAAAGTATTGCTAAACAATATCTACAAAGTGATTTGTGGAATGAAATTTATATGGATAATCAAGAAACTATTGGAAGTGATCCAAATTTAATTCAACCAGGTCAAAAATTATTGATTTATAGTAGAGATTCATCAGATGAATCTCAAAATGTTAAAGCACAAGAAATGAGAAATTCCGATAGTAATACTACATTATCTCAAAAATTAAATAGTGACGAAAAAACAGATAGTACACTTGGAACAACTGGAGGTATGGGTAAAACACTATCAGAGCAAACTGATCAAGATATACCAGAAATACACCCAGATGAGATAATTTCATTTACTATAATGGATTCAGATGGTGAATTATATAATATGTATGAAGTTCAAATTGAACCAAGTTTATTAGATGTTAATAATTTTCCCGCACAAGCCGTTAGAAGAATTTCTCCAGATTTTAATTCTATTGTTAGATTTGGGATGAGACCAGCTCCAGGAGTTATATCTACCCCCTTAATTAATAGTGTAGTAGAAGCACAATTATTTGGAACTATGATGCTTTGTACATCTATGTCAAAAAGAATTACTGGCTCTTTAAACATGATAGAAGATTCCTCTATAAAAATAGGAGATCCTATAAGATTTCATACATATGATGAACACCCATATAAAGAAACAGCGCTATTTAAAGAGTATAAAAATCAATCTATTTTTTATGTTGATGCTATAGAAAGGTCAATAGATATAACTAATGTTTCAAAAATGACCTTAACATTAAAAGCTGGTAGGATGATGGGGCAAGAGTCTGTATTTGACCAAATGCTTTTATTATATAGATATTATTTTGATGAAATGCCATTATTAAATGACAATATTAGTATATCTAATCTTAAAACAAAAAATTATATTGTACAAGCTAGTGATACTTGGCAAAGTATTATGAAAAATACATATAAATTTGATCCAGTCACTAATATTGATAGATATACATCAATAATTCAAACAATTATTAAATTAAATCCAGATACTTTTGGCACCAACGTTAGCGCTTATTCAATGTTAAACGAAAGCTTAGTTGCTGGAAATACTTTAATTATTCCAGACCCATCAATGTATGTTACAAAAAGCACATCAAGTTCATCAAATTCATCAAGTTCATCCTCTAATACTGAATTAAATTCTGAACCTAGCAATCAACCAGAAAGAGATAATGCTATCGTTCTTCAAGCTATAACTTGGACTAAAAAATGGGCTCAAGATTTATCAAAACCTGAATTTGATTATAAATTTTTATTAGCAATATGCCAGCAAGAAACTGAATTTGGGAAAACAGGCGCTGGAAAAAAAACTCAAGGAAGTTATATATTAGGATACGGCGTACCTTCCTATGCCGGTAGAGACGCTACATATTCGGGTATAGAAATGCAAATGAAGTGGGGAGCAAAAAGATTTTATGATGCTATGCCAAGTAGAAATTATACCGTTGAAAGTAGGGACGATGTATTATATTTTTGGACTGGTGGAGATTTAGGTAATTATAATTGGACAGCTCCTGAAAGTAAAGAACATTGGATAGATAATGTATGGAAATTTTATAGTGAAGCTCGAAATTCAAATAGCTATGATGGTCATTCATGGGTATATAATTCTAATTTAGCCACATCTATTCAAAATACTAATAATTCTGAAACAACAAACAACACCAGCAGCGGAAATAGTGATTTTAGTTATGAATTTTCTGGGACAGGGACAAACTTTAAAGGAACTTTACGTAGCTTTAATCAATATGGGTCTGAGTGGGCAAATGTATCCTATGGAAGTGGGACAATAAAAAGTAGAGGCTGTGGTGTTGTATGCTCAGCAATAATATTATCTTCTTTAGGACAAAATGTAAATCCAACAATAGCCGCAAGATTCTCAGAGAGTCAAGGTTATGATAATTTAAGTGCTGGACTATTTTCAGTTATTGGAGAAACATATGGGGCTTCAGTAATAGGATATACAAAAGATGAATTTAGAGAAGTATATGATAAATTAATTTTGGGAGATGGACTAGTCATTGTTTCAATGAATCGAGGTCATTTTTGTGGTGTTAGTGGACCTGGAGCTACAGGGCATTATATTGTTTTAACTGGAACAAATGATGATTATATTAAAGTCCAAGACCCAATTGTTAATAATTATAATAATTATAAAAGAAAAAATGATTATGATAGCGTTTTTAGAAATGACCAAGGAAATGGAAGAATTGAAGTTAAATCCTCAGTGATAATTGATGAATGTAAAGAAGATGGGGAAACGGGACAAGCTTTTTGGTATTTTTATAATCCTTAAAATAATTAAATTTAATTTAAAATTTAAAAAATGATATATAATTTATATCATTTTTTATTTAATTTATGAGAGGAGTGATTTTTTTGGATGAAAAAAATGTTATAAGACCATCAGATGATATTGATTATAGAGCATTACAAAATCATCAAAATCGTAATATGACAATATATAATAATCTCTCTCCTAGAGACCCTTATGATGGGCAAGTTGATAAAAATTCAGAAATAAGATTAAGATTAGCACAAATAGATAATTATGAAATAAAAAGAGATCCTAATATAAAATACGATCCTTTAGATGTGACCAGAGTTGTTAATTTAAATACAGGGCAAGTAGTATTAAGATGGCTAGACGCTCCAGGTGGAATAATAAGGGCCAATGATTTAGACGGAGAATGGATATATAATAAAGAAAATAGTTCGTATAATCCAGAAGATAGAACTCTAGACGAATGGCATATTCAATCTAGAAGAGAAATGGTACAATTAACATACCCTTTTATATGGAGTAATGCAGAAAATTATTGTGGTATGAATTATATACCTCCCATTGGTTCTATTGTAATAGTGGGATTTAGAAAATTAGGATTGCCAATTATATTAGGATATTTAAGTAATAATTATAAAACTCTATATCCCATTTTAAAACCTGGAGAAATATCAATTAAAGGATATGGTAATAATTATATTCATAATCGACAAAGTGATAAATTAGATTTAACAGCTTGGAGCAAAAATGGAGAAATAGATATAGATGATCCTAATAAAGCTAAATTTAATTTAGGAAATTATAAAATGTGGATTAGAATTAATGGGAATGATGGAAATATATCAATAATTGCTCGTGATTACGGAGATAATTCAGAATTTAATGGAAATCCAACAATTGAAAGTTATATAAAAGTTTCACCAGAAAAAATAACTATGTCTTGTAATTATGATTCTACAACTATTGTACAAACTTCAGATAAAATAACTTTTAATTCAGATAATATTGAATTTAATAGCAAAAGTATTAAAATAAATTCTGATGATTTTAATATTCAAACTTCTGGAGATTGTAAAATTAGTGGTGGTACAATTCATCTTAATTAAAAAGGGTGTGATATAATGAGTAGAGACGTGCAATTCTTTAATATGTGCGACCATGTAGTGGATAATAAATATTATGATCAATATGCATGTCCAAGATGTTATGGTAAATCTTATTATATCGATATAAGTTTTGATAATTCTGGAGAAACAATTTTAGCTCAAGGNGATATAAAATTACAGCAAGAGATATTNAAAATTATTATAGANAAAAAATATGATAATAAATTTCATCCAGATTGGGGATGTGAAAAAGATTTAGTAATTGGAACTAAAAACGTTCAAATGAGTAAAGTTAAATTAGAAAAAATTATTAGAGATGCTTTAGATTATTTAAAAAACGTACAAGTAAATGAATATGAAATATATAAAACATTAACACAAGATGAAATTTTAGGTAAAATAGACTTTATTCAAATTATACCCTTACAATTAGATAGTTATTATATTAATATTAGTATCTTAAATACAGTAAACCAATTAATTACTCAAACATTTGTTTTATAAGGGAAGTGAAAAATTTGGAACAAAAAACTCTCAATGAAATAGTTCAAGATTTAATTATACATATTCATGATACGTTGCCAGAAATTGATACAAAACAAGGAACATTTATTCGTGATGTTTTTATAGATCCTGTTGCTGAAGAATTTACAACTGTTTATAATCAAATTTTATTAGGTTCAATTAAGCAATCAGTTTTAACTGCTTATGGAGAAGATTTAGATGCATTAGCAGCTAATTATTTTGTTGAGCGTAAAACTGCAACTAAATCAGCAGGAAAATTAAGATTTTATATAAATCCTTATTACATTAATAATGTTGATTTACTGACTGAAATTTCAATTCCAAAAGGAACAATAGTTAGTACTACTGCTACAATAACACAGAGTGCTCTACAGTTTCAAACTTTAGTTAGCATGTATTATAACATAGATGGGTTATTAAGCCTCCCTATTGATGCTCAGAGACTCAGATATATAGAAGTAGCATCAGAAGCTGTCATTGGTGGAACAAATGGTAATGTTAGTGCTAATTCAATAACACAACAACTTAATAATAAAAATCAAATTGTATTAGGAGTTAGTAATCCTTATGCTTTTGATGGTGGAAGTGATTCTGAAAATGATACAAGTTTAGCTTTAAGAATTGGATTAGCTATTAGTGGTTCTAATATAGGAACTAAAGATGGGTATCTTAGTTATATTTTAAAACAAAACGCCGTAATTGATGCATATATAGTAGGCGCTGGAGACCCTACGATGTTCAGAGATGGTGGATATGTTGATAATACTGGTAAATATATCCCTGGCAGTGCTGGTATGGTAGATGTGTATATAAGAGGACAATTATTAACCCAAGATACTTTTACTTTTGAAGTCACTAATGATTATGTAAATGGTGATAATCCATATGCAGACATTGTTTTAAATCATCAACCCGGAGTTAATACTGTTTCAATGGTATCTACGAGTGGATATGCTTTTCGTAATGCATTGAATTATGAAATGGAAAAAGGATCTGTAATAGATAATGGTGGAAATTTAATAGAAGATATAAGATATTATCGAGACTTTTTATGGGATTTTAGTATTAAAGATAGTTTTACTGATGGTGATTTTTATAATTTACCCGATAATTTAACTATTACACAAATAAAAAATCTTAAAGCGCTAATTGATGTTGAATTACAAAATGCTCTTACTTATATGGAAAACATAAATTATAGCCTGAATTGGAGCTTAATGGTCCCAGGTGCTGTCACATCAGCAGATTTATTTATTAAATATTATTATAATAATGAAGTTTTTAAAATTGTTGTAAATAATTTAAATCCAAATGGAGCTTTATTAGATGGAAGAACATTTGTAAAAAGAGGAGATAAAATGTATGTTAGAGCTTACGAAAAGCCTGACTATACATTACTTAAAGATATATTACCAACTGGAAATAGTATTATGGCAAAAGATAGAATTAAGTGGCTAAAAGGTATTAGGCCATATGAAAATCAAACACTTACTATTACTTATAATTATAATCAGCTTATTTCAAATTTACAAACTGGAATTAATGATGTTCGAGTCTTAACAGCTGATGTTTTAATAAAAGAAGCAACCGAATTTCCAGTAGAAGTAATTATTAATGCAAATTGTTTTTATAATTACGACCCAACAGTTGTTAAAAATAATATAATTACTAAAGTTATAGATTATATAAATAATGTTAAAACAATGGGCGGAAATTTTGATCTATCTGATATAATATCTGTTGCACACTCTGCAGAAGGTGTTGATTCTATTAATACTGATACAATAAGAATGGCTCATTTAGGATATGCCCCGGTTAAAGCATTGTCAGCTAAACCAAATGAATATTTTAATGTTAGAAATATTTTAGTAGAAGTGACATCTAATGCTAGTATTAGCATTTAATAAAAAAAAAGGGGATAATTGATGTATACAGGAGCTCGTCTTACACAATTAAAGCACGGTGAACCTTTATTAGGAGAGGTCTGGTCCTATGATAATTTATCAGGAGTTCAAGCTGCTGAAAGTAGATTAGAGGATCTATTTCTTTATGTTAAAAACTTAGGATTCAATGCGATTATAGATACTATCCAGCCACAATTAGATTCATTTGGAAATTTAACCCTTGAAAATAATGGATTTTATGGAAATTTATGGCCTCTAGATAGAAGATTAGAATTATATAGAACTTATTCAGCTAGATTTGGATTAAATTTAATCATTGAAATTGAAATGCCAACTAATATTACTGATGCTAATGTTGACGGTTACGCAGATTATATTATAAATTTAATTAGAGAAAATAGTTGGATTTTAAATTGGGAAATATTAACTACTCCAGAAAATAAAGATAATTTAAATAATATTAAATGTAGTCCCAAAAACTATGTTGCTTTAATGAAAAAAATATATATGAACGTTAAACCAATAAATTCTATGATTAGTGTTGGTGGACCTGGAATATATCAAGCTCTTATAGATTTTAATAATAATGTTGCAAATAACTGGCTATTAGAAGCTACAGGTTATTATTATGATGAAAATAATCCAATTTATCACGCTATTGGTCCTCTTGGATTTTTACCTTATATTGATTTTTTTAGTATTCAAGGTAAACAAGAAACCATCGGGTTAAATTATAATATTTTTTCTTCAATTATTGATAAATTAAATACATTAATACAAGCAAAACTTGGGAATAAATTGCCAATTTACTCAATATCACAAGGATGGCAGGCAAGTGCATCTATTGGGCAATCCCTACAAGAACAAGGTTATTATGAATTAAGAGAATTTTTAAATTGTGTTAGAAATAGCGTAATACCATTTAAAAATCAATTAGTAGATGAATATGATAATGGTAATTTTAGTGCTGATGTATTAAATTATGGTTTATTTTATTATTTTTTAGGTAATAATAGTGAAAAACCAGCAGTTGAACAATATACTTTCTTATTACAGTCCTTAAGAGATTTCACTATTGTGACGGATAAATTAGAAGTTATTGATCCTAATACGAACGTAGAAACACTTACTTTACTAAATAAAAAGAATACTCAATCAGCGACTATAATATGGACCAAAACTATTAATGATGAAACAGTCGTATTAACACCACATTATAATAGAACATACCTATTACCTGATGGAACTTCAAAATTAATAATAAATCCAACTCCAATAATTTTAGATAATTTTAAATTTTTTATAGTAATACAAAATATTAATCAATCAACTATAGATACTGTGGAAATGGAAAATTTAGTTGAGAAAAAATTAAATCATACAGAAAATACTCTAATTAATTTAATTGATTTATTACCAAGTTCATATAATAAAGAAGTTAAAGATGTTAATTATTATAAACTTTTAAGAGCTTTTGCTCTTGAAATGGCAGATGTTAAAATTGAAGTTGAAAAAAACTTTGACAATTTCTATTTGAATACAGTTCATAATGAATCAATTTTTAATAATTTTGGTGTATTAGTAAAATTAGGTAAAAAACCAAAATGGAGTTATGATAAATATCGTGCTCTAGTTAAAGGGATAACAAAATCTCTCTTAATGGGACCTACTCCTCAATCAATTATTGAAGCTTTAGAATTATTTACAAATTTTAATGTTAATGTATATGAATTATATAAAAATCCAACTAACATTGATTCAAGTATAATGCAAACAGTAAATCCACAATTTGCTTTTGTGTTAGAAATAGAAAAACCTATTGATGCCGTAGTAGACCAAGATGAACTGTTTGAAGATGTTAATTATGTAATTAATATTGTTAAACCAGCACATACATTACAAATAATTATAGTTTCTTTACTTGGTAAAGAAAACTATAAAGACCAATATAAAGATAAATATGGTTCTGATTATAAAAATAGTGATATTCTAGAAGTTGATTTTGAAGTTGATGATAAAGAAGGAATTTATGGATATAGATGTATAGGTTATGACGGTCAATTTTTAACGAATAATTCTTTAACAAATTATGGATTATTTGTTGGGCCTAGATATGTTTTATATGATGAAAATCAAATTAGTACGAGTGTAAGTTTAAGTGAAGACGCAAATATTAATGAAGTTAAAGAAACATTTTATTCTTTAACTCAAAAACATATTTCAGAAATAATAGATAAACCTGAAGATGATATATANTCAGAATTAAATCAAACNCTTAAAGANTATAAATTTGGNATTAGCTTTAATGATTGTATAATTCAAACTGGAATTGATACATTTTTAAATCAAAATAAATTAGCTCCATCGTATAAATTAAGTGATTTATACAAGATGGATTTAAGCATGTTCTTGCAAGAGAAATATATTTTTAGAAATACAATTAACACATTAAGATTTAATAATCCGTCAAATATACCATTTAATGGATTCAATAGTAAATTTGCACCCAATATTCCTGATAAATTAGTNTTATTTGATTTTAGTTTAAAAGAACATAGTTTTAAGAAAAAAATAATAAGATTAAATGATGGTAGNACAATTGAAATTGATAGATTAGATGAAAATTTTGATGTTAGATTAGATAAATTTGAAAGTTATGATGTAGGAAGNATTGGAGAACATAGAGATTTATCAACATATCANGTTGAAAATAACATATTAGACATAAGTGAATCATTATCATATATATGGGATGGATTTGATATTTATGGTGATGTTCAAGATTCATTATTGCCTATACAAGTAGATGTTGTAAAACATGAATTTTATAGACCTAGATTTTTAGGGCCTGATATTTTACATGTTCATAAATCAATAAGTTCAATTATTAATAATTCTTTTACAGTATTTTTTCCTGAAACAGATTTATCAAATAAATCAACGCCAACTTATGAAGCTCCAATAAGAGTTTTTGTAAATGGATTATTACAGACTCCAGATGTTTATATGGAAATTATTAGTCCATTAACTGATAAGAAAATAATAGGTATTGAATTTTATGATGATGGTAGCATAGTAAATGGAGATATAGTTCAAATTTTATATATTAAAAATCAAGAGATAATTATAGGTGATTTTCCATGTTACGATCAATATGAATATGATGTTGATTTGGGGACTAAATATGATACTTTTGATACATTAAATGATATTGATGATGCTTTAGAAGTTGAACTTATTCCACTAGACCAATATGATAACTGTGAAGATGAATTACAAACAATTATAATTAGCGCTAATCAAAATGAAATATATGATAATGCTAATGATGTAATGGATATAGGATGGTGGGATCCTAATGATGCCTATGCTACACCTTTTAAAGAAAACAATAGAGATATTAGATATTATGGATTTACATTGGGCGGGAATAATTTGCCATCATTAAATTCAGAATATAGTCTTTCAATGCAAAATCAAACAGTATATGAATCTAATAATGATATTAATCAAAATTGTATTTATAATATTTCATTGTTGAATCAAACGCCATTATATAATATATTACCTGATTCAAGTGACATTGGATATGATGTATTTGATTTATATAATATTCCAATAATAGATTTAAATAGTTTCAATGATATAAATACAACATTAGAAGATGAAATTCATCCAATATATGAAGTATGGGATATTGGAGCTTGGGATCCTAATGATGCTAGATATACACCCTTTAAAGAAGGTATGTATGGTAAAATTCCAAATTTAGATTCAATTTTAAATCCGATACAAAAACAACAAATATTTGAACAAGTAAATTTTGGACCAACATTATATGAAACTTATAATCGACCAATTATAGATTCAGTTGGATTACCAATAATGGAATATATTATACATGAAACATATGATAAACCAATTGAACAAAATATTGAATCCATTGAAATCCATAATTTAAATGAAACATATAATACTCTTAATATTATTGATTTTGTAAGTGAACCAATCGTAACATATTTAGATACTTATGTTTTCACTATAAATGATGCAACTATTCATACGGAAATTAGTGATAACAATATAGAAATATATTTGCCAAAATCCGAAGAACATAATAGTTTATATGATTATACAACAGAAGATATTATTAATATGAATCTAATCGATGAACAAAATGATTTTGGACATGATATTTATGATGTAATTGAATCTCCCTCAGATATTAGTGAATTATCTAATGAAGATATTAACACTGAAGAATTTGTAATGTTTGATGGGGAAATTGAAAATATTACTTTTGATCATGAATCAAGAATATTGCAAAATAATTTTGCAACAGCATTAAAATTTAACATGATACTTAATCATGGAACATTCCCAAGTAATAATGTATTAGATTATAATCATTTTGAAAATGAAATAAATGATGACTTTAAAGATGTTGAAGATTTTGTTGAGAATATTGATGTTGAATCTCAAAACGAAGAAATATTTGATCATGTAATAGAAATATTAAATGCTCATAAAGACGAAGGATATTTAGAAGAATATCATGAAATACATGATGCTATCACTGGTAAATCATACAGTGACAGATTAATTGAAGATTATAATGTAAAAAATACAATCCTATATATGGAGTTATTTAAAATGCATAATGGAAATAAAACTATAATTAGAACGATGTAAAAATTAAAAAATGTAAATATTTTAATGTGATTTTTTTATTATAAATATAGTATATCAAAGGAGGCTCTCCTGAATGAGTAATTACGATCCTCAATATAATAGAAGTAAATTTGGAAATTTTAATGTAAATAAAGGTTTTGTATCTCTTGTTGGTGGTACAGATGCTTATTTTTTAGAAGATGAACATAATGAATCTCAATGGATTCAAAATGAAGCTAGAGCTGAAATTTTACGCTCTAAATACTTTAGTGGAATTTTAAAGAAGGAACCAGAAGATATTATTTTTAGCACTCACAGCAATTTACTCTTATTTAAAAATATGTCTGCACTTATTAATGGATATAATTTAGATGTTAGTGGAAATTTAGGATTTATAAATAATGGCACAGTAGTGCAAGACCCTAATTTAAATAATATTTTATTACAAGCTCCTCCACTTTCTGGGGCTCGATATGATTTTGCGTATCTTGAAGTTTTCTTTAAAGAAGTAAGATATGTAGATGATATTTGGGTTAATGGAAATAAAAATAATTTTCACGGAACAATTAACAACCCTTATAATATAGGATTACCATCAGCTTATAATGATTTATTTGACCCAAGAATTAATGGAGAAACATGTAGACGTGTACAAATGCAATGGACTATAAAAACATCTAGTAATGTAGATTTTAATGTATATCCAGATGGGTTTGATAATACATTAACTAATGGAAATATTAAAGCATTTGGTGGGAATAGTGTTGTTTCTAATTATAGTTTTTGGAAAAGTGATTTAAATTTATCTAATAATTTTTTCCATAAAGATTTAGGATTATGGGTTGCTGGAAATGGCATCGCTGGAGAAATGGGAACAATAAATGGTTATGTATATGCGATTCCATTATTTAAAATATTTAGAAGAAATTCAAGTGGATATTCACAATCAAATTCAAATGGTGGAATAAATTATACGATTGGAGCTGTATCAGACAGACCTGATGGAAAATTTTCAAATTTAATATATAGAGATGATATTACTGATTTACGTAATGTAATAGAACCAGGAGATTTAAAGAAATTATTAGAAAATAATTTTAAAGATTTATTAATGGGAAAATTAAATACAAATACTCAAATTAACATTACAAAAGATTATTTTGGAATTCCAACTATTGCAGACACTCTTAATACTAAAGTTAACGTAAATTGTAATGGTAATATTAAAAATGGATTAATATCTCCATCAGAGATTAATTCTCCAGATTTTAATTATGTTCCCAGTGTTGAACGGGAAGGAATTATCATTAATAATAATGGATATTTTGAATATACAACAAATAATCTATTTGCTGAAGGCTCTGTTTCATTAATCTTGAATCTTCAGAATATGAATAATAAAAACATATGGTCAATAAAAAATAATGACACTCTACTCTCTCTAGATATCGAGAATGGTAATTTAAGTATAAAAGATTCAGTTGGAGAAATAGATAACGTTGATTTGTATACAATTGGATTNAAGTTAAATAGATTTTATCATATAGCTTTAACATGGAAAAAAAGCACTAATNTGATGAAATTATTATTAAATGGTAGTGTTATTAAAGAAATGGATATTACGGGTAGATTAGTTGGAACAACAGTATTAAAATTTGTATTAGGACATAGTGACAATGATTATTATTGCACCCATGCTATATTAGATGCTATTGAATATGTAAATATATATAAAANAAATTTTAATCTTCCAGCAGATGTAGTTAGTGGAAATGCTAATTTAATTGTTGATATGCAAAAAGGAAGAAGAAATTATAGTAATGCAAGNNTTACTTCATCTATTACNGAAAGATTAGTTGGAATTTCAAATACAAATGGANATGTTCAGATGACATTGCATGCTCCAATTGGTGGATTATTTTCTAATGATATTGCTCCAAGATTAAGATTTAGTGATGAATCAATATTAGTAGATGCAGTATATAATGGATTTGGTACAGATACTTTAACCATTGATATTGTTGGCTTAGGAAATACTATTACATATAATTTTGTATTAGTCGTTGAAATTGAATTTTTACCCTATGAAGGATTGTTTTCTAATCCATCAAAAATTTATAAATTACAAGGTGAATTATTAGAAGAATCATATTTACCAGTAGCTTCAACAAAGAAAAATACTGAATATGATTTAAATTTAATTTATACGAATAATGGTGGATTTAATACTGAAATTCCTGATAATGTTATAGTATATAATAGTGAAAAAAATAATCTAGGATTTACTTGTGGAATTAAATATCATGTACAAGGAAACAATTCAACAAATTTAATAATTCCTAGAAATTTATATGGACAAACAATTAATAATGTTTTAACAGCAAGTATAGTAGATGATATTGATAATGTAAATATACTTAATGAATTAATAGTTACAAATACTGATATAACAGTGATTTTAAATCAAAATGTAGGAACTATGAGGACAGTTGAATTAATTCTAGCAACAGATATTCCCTCATGCGTTTTTAATTCCCTAAGTGGTGGTATTGAAGCATTAACATATAATGAAACGGTATCTTTTATTGGAGATGGATTAGAAAAAGAATTTAATAAATCTTTTGATTCAAGAATTTTAAGTTCACAAGTTTCAATTTTAAATGGAATAGAAACATTTACAGCCTTTGTTGATGGAATAATGACTCCTATTACAGTTGATTTTCATGATACATTTGTTACTTTTAATTTTGATATTGCTCCTTCTAATTTAAGTAAAATTAAAATTGCCGTGAATTTAGAATATGATCCAGAAAGATCAGAAAGATTTACAGTATGGTATGAAACATTGCAATATCAAGGATTTGGAACTGTAGAGAAAATAAATGAATTAAATGGGTCTTCTATTTTACAACATCTTGATTCTATTTTTACTATAACTGAAGGTAATAATGAAGTTCCCGGATTATTAAACTCTATTAATATTGCTAATTTACCAACGATAGATTTTGTAGATAATGATTTAATACCAACTCAAATAATGGGGCCAGCTACAAATATTAAGAGTATTATTGATTTTGCGATTAACAACGATAATACAATTGATAATTTACCAATATTAAATAAATTAAATTTAAATGTATCTCAAATATTGGCAAATAGAGGTTTTAAAGGAATTGTTAATATTGATAATAAGAGCGTATTTTCAGCTCGACCAATTATAACAAATTGTTCTCATTTAAATATATTACCCTTATTAATTAGAGATAGAGATGCAAAAATATTGATGGTAATATTAAGTACATATTCAAGTGATGACAAAGTAGGAATAAATGGAAATTTAGAAATGACAGCAATAGATATATTTAAATTACATGAAAATTATTTATTAAAATAAAAATTTTAAAAGGATAGAAAAAATTCTATCCTTTTTGCTTGCGTAATAAGAAATTAAAATAAATATAAAATATATTCTAAAAGTATAAGGGTATTATGTTATATTTTTAAGGAGGCGATTAAAATGACTC
>Ga0031655_10001262_pt1 | contig 15174 bp, 18 predicted proteins | sample FrelakmetHBP12HB_FD_55187 | JGI IMG/M metagenome (GOLD analysis project Ga0031655, IMG submission 55187) | Freshwater lake sediment microbial communities from the University of Notre Dame, USA, for methane emissions studies -HBP12 HB | ecosystem: Environmental > Aquatic > Freshwater > Lake >... | reverse complement strand
CAGCCATCGGCAGGGCAGGCTCTCCCGGGTCCTCAACAAGAATCACGCTGGTCCGGTAGCATTGAACGTGAGGGTCCTGACTGTACTGTCAGAAGCAATAGTGAGTGTATAGACACCCTGTTTTAAATCAAGATCCCGCCGTTCAGATAGTGTCCCGGAGGGGTTGCCGAGTATCACTGCATTGTTCTGGCTGAATAAACGGCCTGGAGGTACAATCTTACCAACATCAATCTCTTCAGAGGGGAAGGATGTATTATAGGGGATCTTTATCCAGCCGCCCGGCCCATATGCGAGCAGTTCAGTTACATTAGAAATACGCACTCCAAAAATCCAGCTTGCAGCATATCCTGATTCATTAACATTCATGCCATGAATAGTGTAGACCGTTTTTATGGCAGCGGATTGACTGGTGGAATCGGGCTGATAGGTCAGAAGATTCTGTTGGGCAATATCAAAACTGATATAGGGCGAATCTGCCGTTGAAGAAATCCGGGTAATCCCGACATCCTGTTGGGTTTTCTGGCTGGATGATGACTGTGTAAGGCAGGCGCTGCCGAAAATCAGGATGAGCAGTATTAATATGGAGAAAATAATGGGGATAAATTTGCGCATATTCATTCTTAAAGGCATATTGAGATAACAACAGATATAAATATTTGGTATTTATTTTAGTCTCCAATGCGATACAAGATGCATTCGATTGNTTTGACCTGATANCCTGCTGTCANGANGATAATATCCGGATTCTTTTTAGCATCCGGATGAAATGATTTTANTTCCAGAATTACGGCACAATCTTCGTAATCGGTATCTCAAGGATATCTTCTGCACCGCACGNCTTGAGTTTTGGGATCAGCTNGTTGACTGCGTTCTTTGGCACAACCGTCTGGATGCTGTAGTAGTCGATCCCGTGGAGACGGCTCACGGTGGGTTTTTTCATTGCCGGGAGAGCAGCGACAATCTTTTCCATGGCATGCGTCGGGACGTTCATCGTAAGAAGCACCTTGTGCCGCGCTTCGATCACGCCAAAGAGCAGCGTCTTTATCTCCTCGATCTCACGGCGTTTCTGCGGGTCGGCCCAGCTGGCTTTGTTAGCAATGATCACCGTGTAGGACTCCATAATCTGTCCGATGATCTTGAGCCCGTTCTTGCGCAATGTTGTACCCGTTTCTGTAAGGTCGACTACCACGTCCATGAGATCCGGGACTTTTGCCTCGGATGCCCCGTATGAGTGAAAGAGCTGGACCGGTATTCCCAGCCGGGTGAAATACTTCTTCGTAAGTTCAGGATATTCAGTGGTCACCCGGCTATTGGGACGGATCTTGCTGACATCATCCATGGGTTCGTCACGGTGCACTGCGACGACAATCTTTACATTCCCCTCACCCGTCTTGCTGTACGATAAATTTGCCACCTCGACAACATCGGACCCCGTCTCGTTTACCCAGTCCAGGCCTGAGATGCCGAGATCAAAATATCCCTTCTCAACATAGGTGGGGATCTCCTGGGGGCGGAGGATCTTGACTTTGCCAATACGATCATCAGTAATACAGGGATTGTAATCCCGGTCGGTACGTTTGACCTCAAGATCAGCCTCTTTGAAAAGCTGGAGCGTCTGCGCCTCAAGGCTGCCTTTGGGGAGGGCAAGGGTAATCATACCATACACAATCGCTGCAAAAAACGATAAAGGATAAGGGTTGGTTTTTTTAATCAAATGAATGTACAACCAGGCCGCTCAGCAGCTTCGGCTCAAACCATGTAGATTTTGGCGGCATCACACCATGTGCATCAGCGACAGAAAGTACTGTATCGATCCTGACCGGCTGCATGGCAAATGCAAGCTGGTATTTGCCACTGTCAACAAGCTTCTCAAGATCCGATACGGGGCGGGCACCCCCGAGATACTGTAAACGTGTGTCTCCCCGGGGATCCGTGATGCCAAGCACTGGTTCGAGCACCTGTTTCTGGAGAATCGCGACATCAAGCTTATCGAGGAGCGCTGCAGAGGAATTAACCGGTCGGGTACATTCGTACCAGTCCCCGGCAAGGTACATATGGAATACATGGAATTTTTCAGGGTGAAGGATCCGGGGTGGGATATTGTACCCGCTCCCGTCGACCGGACCGTATTTCCTGACGTCGAAACAATCCTCGAGTCTGTTTATAAAAGTCTCCGGCGTGTAGGAACCAATATCGGTGAGCAGTCGGCTGTAACCGTGTATCTTTACCCGGTCGTACGCAAACATTACACCCATAAACCGCGAGACTTCGTCATCTGCCGGTTTGCCGGCGGCAACACGACGGTCCACAACATTCAGAGCAGCTTTTGCCCGGTGGTGGCCATCAGCAATATAGAGTGCGGGAACTGAGGAGAAATGAGCTTCGAGCCGATCAAGAACCGTTCTGTCCGTGATCCGGAATATCTGGTGGAGGATTCCCNTATCAGAGATAATTTCTGTATCCGGTGGTGATTCGCTGATNAGCGACTCAATGAAGGAAAAAANNCCATTGCTGTTGCGGTAAAGGAGCACTACCGGACCAGTGTGTGCCCNGACTGCCTCAATGTGCCGGGTCCGGTCTTCCTCCTTGTCATACCGGGTCTGTTCATGCCGGCGGATGCAGTTTCTCCGGTAGTCGTCAACATCAAGACAACAGCAGAGCCCCAGAAATGTTTCACCATCCTGACAGACCCGGTAGAGATACATGGCGGGTACAGGGTCTTTTTTCATGCGCCCGTCTGATTCGAGTGCAATGAAATTCTCGCGTGCCCGTTGGTATACGCGATCATCGTTGGGAGCAAGCCCGGGTAATTCTGCGTCCGCCCGGCTCACGCGCAGAAAAGTATCGGGATTTTTGGCGATGATTGCCCTTGCCTCATCAGCGGTCACGACATCATACGGGACGGCTGCAATCGCTGATGCAGCAAAACGATTGGGGCGCACTCCGGTAAAACGATAGATCCTGACCATGTATTTCATCCCTGCCTGTTCGGAAGCATAACCTGTCCTCATAGTTGGGTGTGCAACCATATATTTTCCCGCACTCTTTTTGCGGGGCAAACGCTATGTTTTACCCAAGCTCATGAATAATACTGCTGATCTGAAGAAGCACAGGAGCCAGTTACATGATCCGACCGTACGATCTTGCAACCTACCCGTTACCCCTTATCCGCCGCGCGACCCCCATGGATATTCCGGTGATAGTTGCTATCGAGAAAGAATCATTTATCGATCCCTGGGAAGAATCCGTCTTTCTTGAAGCATTCACTTACTTTCCGGCCACCTATTTTGTCGCTGTCTGCAATGGAATTGTCACCGGATTTATCGTTGGCGGGCTGGAAGACACGGGTGAAAATATCTACGGGCACCTGTGCAATTTCGGCGTAAGCTCCGCTTACCGGAAGCGGGGGATCGGGCGTCTGCTCCTGCGCCGGCTCGAGCACCAGTTCGCGCTTAATCTTGCCTCGGGTGTCCAGCTGGAAGTGCGGGTATCCAACACGAGAGCGCAGCGGTTTTACCGCAAGTTGGGCTATAAGGATGTCTTTGAGATCGATGGCTATTACGCTGACGGGGAAGATGCCCTCGTGATGATGAAGTGGTTCAGGTTTTAACCGCGACCGAGCTGCTGATGTGCCCGGGCAAGATGCTGGGCGGCAAGGGCACCGATGAGTGAGAGTTCACCGGCAAGAACGCCCGCCCCGATGATCTCTCCCAGCTTTCTGGCATTGGTACCCGATGGGTTTCCGCTGCCCGCCACGCCAAGTATCCGCAGGCATTCCTGCTGAGTCTCTACCCCCGTTCCCCCGCCAACTGTTCCCACAGGCAGGGAGGGAAGAGTGACTGCGATGTATGCTCCCGACTCTGTGAGATCCACGGTTGTAATGCAGGTGCTCCCGTCGATAGCATGAGCTGCGTCCTGCCCGCAGGCGATAAACATCGCAGCGACAACATTTGCCGCTTGTGCATTGAATCCCATCGAGCCGGCCCGGGCTGAGCCAACCAGGTTTTTACGATAGTTTACTTCAAACAGGCTGTTCGCATCCGTTTTTAAGATCTGGCTGATAAGTTCATGGGAGAGTGCAACACCGGCGACGACACTTCTTCCCCGCCCCATGATCCCGTTAATTGCGGCGGGTTTTTTATCGGTGCACATGTTGCCGGAAAGGGCAACGAGACGGGCACCGGTCCCCTGTGCGACCAGCTCTGCCACCTTCGCGCTCGCGATCGTTACCATGTTCATCCCCATCGCATCCTTGGTATCGAATTCAAGCCTGACGAAAACGCTCGTACCTGCAATAAAGGCGACAATGTCTGTCAGTACTCCATGGGATGTTGTACTTTCTGCCACCGCGCGGAGATCATCGTAGTGCTCCCCCACCCAGTCCGCTACCTGCTTTGCGTGCACGACACTCTCTGCGGCAAAGACAGGAGCCCGTGTCATGCCGTCATGCAGAATGCGTACCTGGGCACCACCGGCTTTTGTGATCGTACTGCAGCCACGATTAACTGATGCAACGAGAGCCCCTTCCGTTGTTGCAAGAGGGAGATAGTAATTTCCCTGCGCATATTCTCCCTGCACAAGAAGCGGACCCGCAACACCGACCGGGACCTGGACGGTGCCGATCATGTTCTCACAGTTGCGTTTTACTACGCGCTCGATATCAATTGAGAAAATGCCGAGATTTTCAAGCGACGTTCCGGTTTCCTGTTCGATAAACCCCCTCCGTACCCGGATAGCATCGAGCGGGGGAAGATCTTTTTCCAGCTCGTAGAGTTTCAGTGAGCCGTTCTTCAGTTTTGTATACATGATACCATCCTCCTCGGTTTCGCGACCGGATCCCTCTCCGCGGGCGGGGTCCCCGCGGTGCACCGCATCATCAGCCATGAATAGTGGTACGTCGTATAAATTTATGATACCGGTGGTTATGGGAAATGGTGGAGCAGTGGTGTATCCGGGTACCTGCGAAGCGGGGAGAAGAACTGCGTCTGGCACTGATCGAAGAAGGGGTGCTGGATCTCTCGCTTAAAGTGCGACGGGACGGCTCCCTGCTTTTTTTCCCTGTCACAGAACGGCGCGAAGGTGCGGTGCGGGATGATTTTGAGTCCCAGCCGGGACGGCTTGTTCTTCCGCGGCATGAGCTTGTTGGCGGTATTGCAATCATGCAGAACCACGACCCGGCAGGTGCCGCAAAAATCCTCGCATCCCGCCCCTCCCTTCACACGGTTCTCTGTGCGGCCAGCGACGTCTCGGGGGAATACCGCACCCGCAAATTTGCGGTACTTGCCGGTCTCCCGACCACCCGGACGCAGGTGATCGAGTACGGGCACAGGTTTATTGTCGATCTCTCAACAGCGTATTTCTCTGCACGACTCTCATCAGAGCGACAGCGCATTCTTTCACGGATGGGAGATGACGAGACGGTACTCGATATGTTTGCCGGTGTCGGGCCGTTTGCGATTACCCTTGCAGTACGCGCGTTGCTTATTGTCGCTTCAGATATCAACCCGGACGCAATTCTCCTGATGCTGGCAAATCTTGCACAGAACCGTACGAAAAACGTTCTCCCCGTGCTGGCTGATGCGCATCACCTGCCGGCACGTATGCCATGCCGGTTCAACCGGATCGTCATGAATCTCCCTCTGTCAGGGACTGCGTTTCTCCCCGATGCATTCCTGCTCTGTAAACCCGGCGGGATAATCCACTTCTACTCCCTTGTCTCAAAAGAGGGCGAACACCTCAGCGCAATCTCTGAACTGGGCGGAACAACGGTGAGCGAACGTATCGTTCGTTCTTATTCCCCCTCGCAGTGGCATGCGGTGTATGATATTGTTGTGGGGAAAAATTGATAATTGAGCATTTTTACTAAGTCTCTATCTCAATTTTTTTTTAAAATCACGGATGAAATTTGCATTTCTCTTGATTTTACCCTGTTCACGTTTCTGAACCGGCGGGGGATATCCCCGAGCAAAACACGTATCGGGTTTGTGCTGCTTACTGCCTTGAAATTACCAGATCTCTGAAGCCCAAATCCTTTTACAACGAAAGCCGGTTTGGTGGAACTATCGTACCAGGCAGGCTCCGCANTTGCAGGGATGTAACCCCCGGGCTGTCATCACTTTTTTCAGAAACGCTGGTAATTAAAAAAAATTGAAGAAATTACCCGACCGGTACAAACTTTGTACCGTAGTGGATGATACCGCTTTCGCCATCAGTGGCGATACGGCGGAACACGCTTTTCACCCGCATACCGATCTTCACTTCGTCCGGGCGGCAGACNATCTGCGCTGTCATGCGCGGCCCCTCATCGAGTTTCACGATGGCAAGCACATANGGGGTGAATGCCTCAAATTGTTCATTTGCNGTATGGATAACGGTATAGGTTACAATTGTACCAGACCCGGCAAACTTGTGAGCAACAATCCTGCCACTCCTGCGGCAGTCAGGACAGAGTGTCCGCGGGGGGAAAAAGTGCTTCCCGCAGTTTTCACACTTTGTCCCGATCATGTTGTAGCGCTGGGGAATCTTTCTCCAGAATCGTGCGACTGTCATCTTAGATCCTCCCGAGGATGTGAACAACTGCGGTTGCTCCTGTACCCCCCACATTATGGGTCATCCCGATCTTTGCACCATCGATCTGGCGCTTCCCCGCCTCGTTCCGGAGCTGCTTGGTAATTTCATATACCTGCTTTATCCCGGTCGCGCCAACCGGGTGCCCNCAGGCCTTGAGCCCGCCGCTCGTGTTGACCGGGATCTTCCCGCCGAGCGCNGTCTCCCCTTCGGCGGTGAACTTCCCTGCTTCGCCCTTCCTGCAGAACCCCAGGTCTTCAATGGCACATATCTCCGCTATCGTGAAGCAGTCATGTACTTCCACCATGTCGATATCCTTGTGGGCAAGTTTCGCCATCCTGAATGCCCGCTGACCAGCTGCAACGGTAGCGTCGAGAGTGGAGATATCGCGCCGGTCATGGAGGGTGATGGTATCACTTGCCTGGGCACTCGCAAGCACTTTGATCGGTGTATCGGTAAACTCTCTGGCACGGGAGAGCGGTGCAACGATAACCGCCGATGCGCCGTCAGTAATAGGGGAACAGTCAAAAAGCCGCAGGGGTTCAGCGACCATGGGGGATTTCATGACCGTCTCAATGGTGATCTCCTGCTGGTACTGTGCGATCGGGTTTCTCGCGCCGTTGTAATGGTTCTTCACTGCAACCTGTGCAAGCTGCTCGCGCGTCAGGGGATACCGGTGCATATAGTCTGTAGCAATCATCGCATACAGCCCGGGGAATGTGGCGCCCACAAACCCCTCCCATTCACGGTCNGCNGCNCCCGTCAGGGTATCGGTGCTGGCGCCCGGCTCCACATCNGTCATCTTCTCCACACCTGCCGCAACGACAATGTCTTCCATGCCGCTTGCAACCGCAATCACTGCCTGGCGGAAGGCAAGACCGCCCGAAGCGCATGCAGCTTCAACTCTTGTCGAGGGAATATGGCGCGTTGCGAGGCCGGCATAGTCTGCAATCAGTGCACCGATATGTTCCTGCTCTATAAACCGCCCTGCACTCATATTCCCTACATACATCGCATCGATCTTTTCACCGGAGAGCTGTGCGTCTTCAAGTGCAAGTGCTCCTGCTTCGACAAAGAGTTCACGAAACCCGCTCGACCATTTTTCGCCAAAAGTCGTGCACCCTACACCGATAACTGCAACATCTCTCATAATTGCATCACGATCTTCCCCTTATGCACAGCATACCGGGCATAGTCAAGGTAAATGGGATTTTTCAACAGCTGCCTGACACTCGGTGCAGCATCACGCCGGAATTTGTCAGAGTGGATCGCATCGGTGACCTCAATATCGAAAGCGTCGCCGCCTGCCCCGGAACCAAAAGAACAGACAAAGATCGTATCTCCCGGCTTTGCGATATCGAGTGTTGCGGCGAGACCGATGGGAGATGCTCCCGAGTACGTGTTTCCCAGCGTTGGTACCACAAGGCCCGGCTTGATCTGGTCCTTGGTGAATCCCAGGTTTTTGGCGACCTTTTGCGGGAACTTCGCGTTTGGCTGGTGAAAGACTGCATACGTGAAATCTTTCGGGCTCTTGCCGGTCTGTACGAATAATAACCTGCTTGCTCCTTCAACATGCTTGAAATAGCCCGGGTCTCCGGTGAATCTCCCTCCATGCCGGGGATAGTTCTGCCCTTCACGCCGCCAGAAGTCCGGTGTATCGGTCGTGAACGAACACGTGTGATGGATGGTCGCAATGGGGTCATCCCGCCCGATCAGGAAGGCAGCGCCGCCGGCGGCTGCGGTGTACTCAAGGGGATCACTTGGTGCACCCTGGGACACATCAGAACCGATAGCAAGACCGTAGGTGATCATCTTACTTTTAACAAGACCCATGCAGGTCTGGATCGCAGCTGTACCTGCCTTACAGGCAAATTCATAATCTGCTGCCGTCATGTTGGGGGTTGCACCGATCGCTTCCCCCACGGTACATGCAGTCGGTTTCACTGCGTACGGATGAGATTCACTGCCGACATACACAGCACCGATATCCCCCGGGTCGATCGTCCTGCGGAGCAACGCATTGCGCGCTGCTTCGACAGCAATCGTCGCAGCATCCTCATCAAGGTCGGGGACAGATTTCTCAAAAACGCCCAATCCCCCGGTAATATCTGCAGCATTTGCGCCCCAGACTCGTGCAATCTCTTCAACCTTGATCCGGTATCTCGGTATATACACACCGTAGGTTATGATGCCTACCATTCTTTTTCCCTCAATGTACTCACAATTTTGTCGACTTCCATACTCGTGCACATCACCGTGATGCGATCCCGTTCTGCCATCTTCTCAACAATAGGGTGAACATCGGCGGCGTCTATACCCTGCAGCACCACGCATCTGGGCTTGAATGGAGTTACACGAATCGCAACCATCGGTGATTTTCCGGTTGAAACGTTGGTGAAGACAACCGCCCTCTCTGTGCTCCAGCCGTAGATGCGGTTGAACTCATCAGACGAGAACTGCATGATCGCATTCAGACTGTTCACCACCGTATAACCAAAAAGAACCTGATCCATCGATCCGCAGAGGAGCGTGCACCCGATAGCTTCGGAGAAATCCTTGAGCGGGACCGCTGTGGCATACTCGTGGATGTCGTAGATTACATCATCTTCAACATTGGAAAAGAGCATGGTTGAAAATTTCTGGATATGTTTCCCTTCATTCTCCTCATCGATGGCAAGGAGTGTATCGACAATTTTGCCGACAACGGCAGTACCTGGACTTTTTCTTCTTCCGCTTTCGTAGTCGCTGATAACTGACGGAGATACACCGAGGCGATCCGAAAGGACACCCGGTGCGATCTCAAAGTTCATACGCCATTTTTTCAGCGCATGCCCTGGCGAATCCGATAAGGTAATCTCGCCTGCCATTTTCTCGGCAAGCTGGTTACGCAATCCGGATTTCATGCTCATTACAAAGAACCCGTGGCATTATATAATTAACGAACGTGCTTTCGACATTGAACGAAACACGACGATAAAGTGTCNGAAGAGCAACCCATAAATAATAAGCACCTCAATTTTGATAAGCATGATTCCCGCTGAAGATATACAGTGTCTCAAGGCAATTGCCTTGCGGGGTGGCTGCAAGGGCCCGGTCTTTGTTTCATCGCAGACTATCGGTGAAATGCTTGCAATCAGCCAGCAGACCGCATCCCGCAGGCTGAAAGGGCTCGAATCCCGTGGTCTCATCACGCGTACGATTGCCGCTGACGGCCAGCATGTGACGGTTACCAGCAATGGTGAAGAGGAGCTGCGGAAAGAGTACCAGGAGTTTTGCCGTATTTTTTCCGAGACCAACAAAGGGTATATATTGTCCGGTACCGTGGTCAGCGGGATTGGCGAGGGGAAGTATTACATGAGCCTGGAACCCTACAGGCAGCAGTTCAAGACGCACCTGGGGTTTGAGCCGTACCCGGGAACGCTCAATATCCGTCTCCCCTCTTCAGGTCTTCCGGTGCGCAAGAAGATCGACAGCCTCGGCTGGATCCGGATTAAAGGTTTTTCCACTGATGGCAGAACGTTTGGTGATGCAAAGTGTCTCCCGTGCCGTATCGGAGACGTTCACTGTGGTATCGTCGTACCCGGCAGGACACACTATCCCGAGGATATCATTGAAGTGATCGCACCCGTCGCGCTGCGCCGGAAACTCGGGGTTGAAGATACGGATACCGTGACGGTCGAGGTGGGGCAGTGATAGATGATGCTCTGGCGGCGTTGCGGGAAGGAAAGTTCATCCTGCTCTACGATTTCGATGACAGGGAAGGAGAGACAGATTTTGCTATCCGGTCTGATGCTGTTACACCCCGTCATATCGTGCAGATGCGTAAGGATGGCGGGGGGTTAATCTGCACGGCAGTTCATCCTGCCGCAGCCCAGCGCCTTGGCCTGCCTTTCGCAAGCGATGCCCTTCGGGCAGTTGCCGTGGCAGAGCGCGAAGGGGATATCCCCTACGACAGGAAGAATCACTCATCCTTCTCGCTCTGGGTGAACCACCGCAACACATTCACGGGGATCACAGACCGGGACCGGACGCTGACGGTCAACGCGATTGCTGAACAGGTAAAACGGGCGCTTAACGGAGGAGGCGTGAGCTTCCATGAGGTCTTCCGTACCCCGGGCCATATGGCGCTCCTCCGGGCGGCGGATGGTCTGCTCGACCAGCGGAAAGGGCAGACTGAGCTTTCGATCGCGATGGCGCAAATGGCGGGTATTACACCCGCGATCACCATCTGCGAGATGCTGGATGATGAATCCGGTTACGCACTATCAAAAGAAGATGCCAGGCTCTATGCACGCAAACACAAACTGGTCTTTGTGGAAGGCAGTGAAGTGATGGAGCGGTGGCAGGTGCAGGCACACCGCTCATGAAAGGGAAATAATAATTCACTTTTTTGAGAGTTTTTCCAGCGTTTCCCTGGGCAACATTTTTGCGATGCTCATCTTGGTGGGGCAACGCCCCAGTTTCAAGCCCAGTTTCTTAGCCTCTTCTTTGAGCACCCTGGTGTCAAGGTCCTTTATGAGTAGATTCAACTCCTTCTGTTCCATAGAGATCGGAGAGTGATTAGTATTGTGAAAAATAAGGTTTGCTATTGATAAATAGCTTAAAAAAAGATCATATCCTGATCTGGGCCAATGCGTCGTAAGCTGTTTTCCTGAACACGGTGACATCGATATTGGGATACTGTTCTTTTGCTTTTACAACGTCTGGTTTAGTACCTGTTGAAAACATATCAATCCGGTCGAGCGTTCGTGCGGCAGTATCCAGCACCCAGAGATCACGGGTCCCTTTATCGACGACCGTGATGGATTCTACCCTGACAGAGACAAGGAAAGCTCCATCGGGTGTCTGGTACAGATTGGGTTTTCCAACGACAGCGACAAATGCCGGAGTGTCGATCTTTGCAAGCTGCTGCATCGCCTCCGGCTGATAGCTGCCTGCCATTACATAGAATGTACCGGAAGGATCGACCACCCTTCCACGGTAGAATATATTCTGATCTCCCTGGCGCTGTTTTTCTGTCAGAGTACCTACCAAAAAAATCCGGTTACAACGCTCACCGGTCGGGAGCAGGACAAATGTCGGACTCTTCTCATCTTCGCCGTCTTTGAACTGGTACCGGCACTCGCGGAGTTCAGCGGCAAAGACCCGTCGCGCCGGTTCGCGTTCAAACACTCCTTCCCTTCGCCCCAGGTCGCGTGGATTCGTGCTCATAATGCACCCCCGGCCCTGTTCAGGAGTGCCGCATGCTCTCCACTCTCAAAGGTAAGGCGCTCGCATGTATTGGCCAGCAGGCGGTTATCGATCTCNCGACCATGACAGGTAACATAGCGCCCGAGAACCGTATCCCGCATCCGAAGGAATACTTCGTCCATACCAAGCGGGTTATTCTCCGCGATCTCCTGGGCTGAAGCGAGGGTGATTCCGGTGAGTGACTCTACGACATCCCGCTGGAGCAGCAGGTTATGCGTCTTTTCGCCGGTATCAAGCCAGCCCTTAATCCGCAGATCATAGATGAATTTAGGCTGGATCTCGTGGACCGGGCAATAGTTCTGGCGGGAGATAGCACGGTTGCACCCCTCGACCGGACAGCGCTTGATAAGCCCGGAGCCAGGTGCTATGTGCACAATAGCTCCCCTGACTGTCGNGTCTCCACCGCTTACCTGAATATCGCTGTCATCCTGCAGGATCGTGGCTGTGTTGAGGTTCAGGGAAAGCCTGCTGTTGAATTCGTCTACAAGGGCATAGAAAATATTATAGACCGAGCCCACGGTGAGTTTTTCCTTACCGCCCTCCTTCCAGATCACAAATTTGATCGTGCCCGTTTCGTCTCCCAAAAGACCGGACTGGAGCATCCTCTCATGGGAAGCATCCCATTCCTGGATCACCTTCGCACGGATACAGCCAATACCCTTCTGCAGATTACCGATCGGAACCGTATCCGGAATGAGAGCTCCATCGGTCCCACTCTCTTTTACGGTAGTTCCTGAGTGGATCTTCAGGCTGGATATGCCCTTGAACTCGTCTACTACCGCCGATTCTATACGGTACCATGAGCCTTCTGTCATAACNGGTGCATTTGACTTTGCCCATGCCACAAACCTTATGCCCCCGGTGTCGTCAGCGATAATTCCGCTCTGGGCAATGGCAGGTGAAACCGGTGCGGAGAGGGCAACAATCTTGCCCTCAATGGTTACCCATTCACCGGGTGTCACATCAGCAATCTTTTTCTGGTCTGCAGTTCCGCTGCTCTTCCCGCCTGCTGTTCCCATTGCGGGAAGGTTGAATTCTTTAGCAAGTTCATTGGTTACACTGCGTTCCGCTTCAGAAGGCTGAACACCGAACTCATTCACGAGACGGCGGAGCTTGCTCTCGATCTTTTTTGGATCGACTTCTGTTCCTTTTTGAGAAAACTTTCGGGAGATTCTTTCTGCTGCTTCGGAAAAGTCCATTCATACATCTCCAGTTATTCATCGGTTCTGATCCCGTCTATATATTACTACGCGGGTGTAGTGAAAGTGAATCGCCGCTATGGTGAAGTTTATGTTTCACCACGGTGAATAAGTGATATTATGGTTGAAATTACCGCTGACAGCACGATCTATGATCTTTTAAAAGCAAAACCAGAAGCAACGGAGGCACTCTTCAAGTTCGGTATGGGCTGTGTCGGATGCGCAATCGCCCGCGGCGAGACCATACGGGAGGCTGCTGAAGCACACGGCATCCCGCTGTCCGAGCTCCTTGTGGCGCTGGGCATCAAAGAGTAAAATTTTTTTATTTCTTTTTTAAATCCCGTCTGCGTATCAGTTCTGTACGTGAAACTTCAGGAAATTTTTTCAGATAATCTGCAATTTCAGGTTCGTGAAGGAGTGTGCACCGTGCACAGTTCCATACTTTTCTCCCGTTAGAGCTCTCTTCCCACTGACCGAGATTTTCATCCCTGCACGGGTAGTAGGGGCAGTAACAAAAATCGCATCGCTGACCAGGAAAGTGGCAGGGGNAGTAGGGGCAGTCTTTTGGGGTCCATTCCACCCAGTGCTCACCTCTGAAACGGCTGAAGATGAAAAATGAGGAGTGTGCAGACAGATCTCCAGCATCNTGACGTCTGACAGCTTCCGGTATGCCGTGAAGAACCGATTCGCGAATACGCAGGCCGGGATCAGTGAGCCGCCCGGCGTACCGGTGTTTTATGTTGCCCTCACATCCAACGATAACGGCATCAGTCGGGGTCCCTGTCAGCGGGAGATCCATTGCCTGCAGCGCCTCGGCTTTTGCCTCAGTGATGACCATAACAGATTCGAGCAGTGCTGCATCTTCCATCCCCTCGCTGCTGCATACGATAATGTTGATAGTGCCTGCATTCGCCGGGGGTTCACGGCGAACTCCTGCCGTGATAAAAACCGTGATAAAATCGTACTGAAGTATGCAGCAATGCTGCATGGGCACTGAGGTTAACAGCCCAAAGAAATCCCGATCAATACCGGCGCCGGCTGCAACGAATTCCAGTTCCTTTTCCGGTTCTTTATGGTTCCCATCTTCGGGGCTGGTGTGGTTTATGAGAGTTGAGACCGTGCGTATTCCCCCTGATATTCCGGTGCTTGCAGCGCGGAATACCCCGCGAATAAAAAGAGTATGGGAATCGAAATAGTATCTCATAAAAAACTCCCCGTACCCAATAATGCAGCAGGAATGTTTATAAATTTCCGTTATTTCATTCTCACCGATCTCGACTAAGAACGCCAGAGGATTTTTGCAAAAACCCTGATATTGGAAAAAACCCGAAAACCACGGAATGCCTGACTTAATTTTATTTCCGGAAATACCTGAGTATGGTATGTTGTATAGCACCTCGCTTCTGCAATGTCAACAATGCGATGGGAAACTGTGAGCTCGGCCGGTTCGGGGAGGCAGTTAAAAATTATATGATAAGGTTCTCGAAATCAACCCATTCCCTGCAGAGGCAAAGTTAAAACAGGCTCTCGTCATGAAAAAATTGAGCGGGCAGGTGAAGTGAAAGGGGATTTTTCTAAGGAGAAGGAACCAGGAAAATGAAGGGAGCACTGGAAAGGCAACTGGGGGTTAGGGAAGTGCAGGTTTTCAGATTCACTTACCTAACTCCTAGAGGAGCGATGAATTTTTGACTTTTGCTTTTGTCAGGGAAATTAATTAAAAAACAGACGATACCGGTCTTTATGCGACTGAATAACGCACGCGATCCTTAAGCTCCTGCTGCTTCCCGGCATTCCAACCGGAAACATCCTGCAGATAACCAGTCACCCTGCTGACCTGCACGACGTCATGTGAACCACATTCCGGGCAGACAGCTTTAGCACACAGGGGACAGTACTCGATACCCGATATAATCTCATGGTTGCAGTGGCAGTGATCAAGGGGGCACATGACTTCAAGGTGCGTCTCACCGCAGTTGGGACATGGCTTCTCATCGACAATAAGATGGCAGGTATGGCACTTATATTTGCGCTCCTTTTCCGGAATATCATCAATATTTTTGAATCTATTTGCCAGGTTCTTCTGTTCTGCGGTCCAATCCATAGTATAACATCGCATAAGTCCTTAATAAATATTTAGAACCCGATGGTTCAATGAACC
>Ga0031655_10001259_pt1 | contig 15220 bp, 14 predicted proteins | sample FrelakmetHBP12HB_FD_55187 | JGI IMG/M metagenome (GOLD analysis project Ga0031655, IMG submission 55187) | Freshwater lake sediment microbial communities from the University of Notre Dame, USA, for methane emissions studies -HBP12 HB | ecosystem: Environmental > Aquatic > Freshwater > Lake >... | reverse complement strand
CGCCGTGTGCGGATATCACGATGTTGCCGGGCGAGGTGGCGGAGCGGCTCGTCGCGCGCGGGATACAGGTTGCTTCTCTGACTGACCACAATGCGGCGTGCAACGTGTCTGCGTTTCAGCGGGCATTTCAGCAGAGCGGTATCCTGCTTGTGCCAGGGATAGAAGCTACCACTGCGGAGGAAGTCCACCTGCTCTGCTACTTCGAGACGATGGAAGCCCTCTGGGGATTCAGTCGCAGACTGCTGGCATCGTATCCGCACATTACCAATGACCCCGAACGTTTCGGCTATCAGCTGGTCTGCAACGAACGGGACGAGTACGTAGGCCAGTTTCCCTTTCTGCTTTCGGTGGCCAGTCTGCTAAGTCTCGACCAATTGAGAGGGCTCGTCGAACGGTTGGGCGGCGTCGTCGTGCCGAGCCATCTGGATCGCCGCTACGGGCTTCTGTACCAACTGGGAATGGTGACGCCGGAGATGGAGTTCCCCACCTATGAAATCGCCCACAAGGTCAACATCGAGAGAATTTCGTCACAGCTACCTGGTCACCCACAGTTCGTCTCGAACAGCGATGCTCACAACCTTGATTCCATCAGCCCTCCCAGGTATGTCCTCGAGATCGAGGAATTGACTGTTCATGAAGTACTGGTGGCTCTTCGGCACGAAAATGGAAGAGGGGTAAGGCTGCTGTGAGGACGATAGCGGACCATGTTCTGGACATTGCTTCCAACAGTGTGACGGCAGGAGCCACTCATATATGGCTCGATATCGACCATGACCCGGCTGGTCACCTGTTTGTCTTTACCGTTCGGGACAATGGGTGCGGGATAGATGCCGATAGACGCACGCGCGTGTTTGATCCGTTCTTCACCACACGGCCGCACAACATCAGGAGGTTCGGCCTTGGATTGCCGTTCCTCAAGGAAAACACAGAGTTGACCGGCGGAGGGGTCGATCTATGGAGTGTTTCAGGTGAGGGAACAACACTCAGGGCAACCTTTCACACGGACCACATTGACTGTCTGCCGCTTGGAGACTTGGCATCGACCTTGTTCGCTTTGCTCACCTCTGACCCAGCAGTATTATGGCATATCCGCCGTGCAGAGGGGGGCTTGGCTTATACTGTTGATACTGAGGAACTGCAAGCGATTTTTTCGCCGGAGGAGATGTCTGATCCTCGGTCACAATTGCTGCTTCTGGAGTTCCTGCGCGAGCAGGAGCGCGATGTGGCCCAAGGTGGCGGTGGCGCAACCGGGCAGGACGGGATGTGAGGGCGCTGGTGATGACGAACTACAGATTAGATGATATATCGAAGGCAACTATTTCACGCATGGCCACGTATCTGCGATGTCTCACATACCTTGAGCAGCAAGGCGCGTTGACGCTTTCGTCGCGGGAGTTGGCATCGCTGACTGGAGTGAGCGCTGAACAGGTGAGACAGGATTTGTCGGTTTTTGGTCGATTTGGAAAGCGTGGCACCGGGTACGATGTTGTTGGACTGAAGACCGAGGTCGAAGCCATCTTCGGACGTGGTGTCGAGCGGTGGAAGTGCTGTATCGTGGGCGTAGGATCATTGGGCACAGCGCTCATTGCCAGTCGCATGGTTCAGAAGTGGGGATTCAGGTACGTTGCAGCGTTTGATACGGATCCGCGCAAGATCGGAACGCACGTAGAGCGCGTACCGGTGCACTCTGTTGATGAGCTGAAGACTATTGTGCGCCGCGAGCACATCGCCATCGGAGTCATCGCCGTTCCCGCATCCAGCGCCAGAACAGTCGCCCGAATCCTCTGCGAGGCGGGCATTCGAGGCATCCTCAACTTTGCCCCGCAAAGCATCAAGGTGCCGGAGAACGTTCCAGTGATCTCGGCGGATCTCTCACAAGAGTTTCTCAAGCTTTCGTTCTACATCCAGGTTGCAGAGCAGCGGGCGCGCGAGGAGCAAGCCCAGATCGATGCCGCGTCGCACAGCGAGTAGTGCGCTTCTAGAACACTACTCGTTCGGGGTGTGAGTAGACTTCATGCGTCTGGCTCGCACAAATGCTGTGACGGTGGTTCCAACCCCTTCCGCAAGAGCAATTGCCTGAGCAGTCGTAGCACTCGTTGAGGCTGATGGTTGTCATCATCGCTTGCCATCTCCCAAGGGTGAGTCCAGGTGCCGTTGGGCAACAAAGACCGCCACGGGCCCTCAGCCTGCTTGGATGTTGCATTTGCCGAGCTACCAAAGTATGATACATATGATTATCAGCGTTGTTTGCAAGGAGGCCCTCATGGGCAGAATCGCTCAATACTATCATGCAGCATCTTTGGAAGATGCGTTCGCCAAAGCAAAGCAGCTGGGCCCTGTCGCCGCATATGTTGGCGGTGGCGTGGAGCTGGTCCTTCGCCGGAACCCTGAGATCACGACCCTGATCGATCTGTCGCGGTGCGGTCTCGACTACATTTCAACAGCCCGGGAGGGGATCGAGATCGGTTCTCAGACTACACTCACGACAATCAGCCACAGCACAGACATCAGGCAGTACGCTGGGGGTTCGCTCGCCTACTGGGCGGGCCGCATTGCTCACAACAACCTGCGGAACATGATCACCGTCGGCGGAGCCATTGGGCGCAATCAGCCGTGGAACGACGTCGTTCCTCATCTCGTTGCCCTGGGTGCACAGGTGCGACTGTTTGATGGTGCTGAGCGCATCATGCCTCTCGCGGGCTACATCGAAGCGAAGCAGCCCGGGGTGATCATCAAGGGGGTCCTGTTGCCTGCAGGGAATGCTGATTCGAAGGGATTCCTGTGGCGGTTCACACGCACCCAGCAGGACATTTCGACGCTGCACTTCTCAGCGCTTGTCGGCTGTGACGGCGAGGTCATGACGGCGGCCAACCTGGTCTTTGCCGGGCGCCCCGGCCATGCCGCTCTCTACCCCCGACTCTCTGAAGGACTTGTCGGGAAACCGTTGTCGCATGAGACGTTCACGGGAGTGGCGGAGATGGCTCCTGACCTCGTCGAGGTCGGCACTGACCTTCGTGCGACGGGTGAGTTCCGGCGTGAGCTGGTGCGGGCGGCTATCCTCAACCTGGAAGAGCACATGACAGGAGTGGCACAATGACTATTTCGATAGCGGTGAATACCGTTGAACGTTCCTTTGATGTTCAGCCTGACGAGATCTTGCTCGATGTCCTGCGGCGCGAGGGCTACCTCGAGGTGAAGGGCAGCTGTCACACTGGAGACTGCGGCGCGTGCACCGTCTTGCTGGACGGGCGTCCTGTCGCCTCATGTCTGACACTTGCGGCCAAAGCCGATGGACACGCCGTGACGACCGTACGCGGCATTGGGGATCAGGCTCACCCTCACGCCCTTCAGGACGCTTTTGTGAAGAACGGCGCTGTCCAGTGCGGATACTGCGTGCCTGGTGCTATCACGTCTGCCAAGGCGCTGCTGGACGAAAATCCTGATCCCACTGAAGAAGAGATTCGGTTGGCGATGGACAGCAACTACTGTCGATGCACTGGCTACGAACAGCAGGTTGAGGCTGTTCTTGATGCTGCCGCGCAGCTTCGGAAGGGGGACAGGAAATGAGCATCGAGAGAAACGGTTTCCGTCACCTGACCGAGGGATCGTATCCGGCGACGCATGTGGTCGGCAAATCCGTCGACAAGGTTGACGGTTACGCTCTGGTCAGCGGAGCCCCAATGTATACAGACGATATCGCGGCACGCGATTTTCCAAACCGTCTTCATGGAAAGATCCTCACCAGCCCGATCGCGAATGGTGTTATTGTCTCGATCGATACCAGCGCCGCAGAAGCAATGCCTGGCGTTCGTCTCGTACTGACCTGGGAAAACACCCCGCGTACGTTTTACACGACGGCTGGACAGGGTTGGCCTGAGCCTTCGCCGTACGACAACCAGATGTTCACGGAGCGCGTGCGCTTCGTGGGTGACCGTGTGGCTGCCGTCTTTGCGGACTCCAAGGATATTGCAGAACAGGCGCTCAAGCTTATCAAGGTGAGTTTCAAGGAAGAGCCTGCTGTTCTGGACGCCGACGATGCGATGAAGCCGGGAGCTCCGATCGTGCATCCCGAAGATCCCAAGGGTGCCTATGATGCGGCGCACAACGTTGCTGCGCACGTGGACATCAACGTTGGGGACGTCGACAAGGCACTGGCGGAATCCGAGGTGACCATCTCTGAGACGTTCCAGACGCACTATGCTCAGCACACCCCGATGGAGACGCATACGGCATTCGCCTACACCGATGACATGGGGAAGATCGTCATCGTATCGAGCACGCAGGTCCCCTGGCACGTACGGCGCATTGTCTCAAGAGTCCTGGACCTTCCCATGAGCAAGTTGCGCGTCGTGAAGCCTCGAATCGGCGGTGGTTATGGCACCAAGCAGGAGATCCTCATTGACGACCTTGTAGCCTGCGCAGCTATCAGGACTGGCCTCCCGTGCGAGATCGAGCTGACTCGTAAAGAGGAGTTCGTCTCTGCCAGGACCCGTCACCCGATGAAGATCGACATGGGCATCGGCTGTGATAAGCAGGGCCATTTCAGAGCTCTCAAGATGTATGTCCTCAGTAATACCGGGGCTTATGGCAGTCACAGCCTCACGGTCATGTCCAACACCGGCAGCAAGACGCTACCGCTCTATAACAAGGCGACAGATGTCCGGTTCTTTGGCGATGCGGTCTATACGAACCTTCCTGTGCCTGGAGCGTACCGTGGGTACGGAGCGACCCAGGGATATTTTGCCCTCGAGTGCACCATCGATGACCTGGCTGCCAAGCTGGGCATGGATCCCATCGAATTGCGCAAGAAGAACATGATCAGAGTCGGAGAAGGTTCGCCGATCTTCGAGGCTCTCGGCGAAGGCCGGGAGGGGGTCGCCCAGACCATCAAGAGCAGCTCATTGCCTACGCTGCTTGACTTGGGGGCACAGGCCATCGGCTGGACAGAGAAACGCGGCAAGCGCGTGCGCAGCGGCCACAAGGTTCGCGGCGTCGGGATGTCGATGCACATGCAGGGTTCTGGTATCCCGCTTATCGACATGGCTTCTGCTTCCATCAAGCTCAACGAGGACGGGAGCTACTTCTTGACCATGGGCGCCACGGACATCGGAACTGGTTCCGACACCATTCTCTCCCAGATGGCGGCTGAAGTTCTGGGGGTCACCATGGACAAGATCAGCGCTCTCTCAAGCGATACCGATCTGACGCCGTTCGACGTCGGAGCGTATGCTTCTTCTACGACGTTTGTCTCGGGTGGTGCTGTCGTCAAGGCGGCCAAGGCAGTCCGCAACCAGGTCTTTGCCGTTGCGGCAGAGATGCTTCATGAGGACCTCGACGCCAATCTCGTCACAGCAGAACCAAAGGTCGAGTGGGACAACACCAAGCCGGACCCCATCCTGTCCTTCTATCGTATGGAGGATGGAAACGTGGTGTCGGTGCGGAGCGGAAAGAAGGTTTCCGTATCTGACGTTGCCTACCGTTCCTACTACGAGGTCAATCAGAGGCAGATTGCGACGACGCAGTCGTTCGTGTCCCCCTACTCTCCGCCGCCTTTTGCGGCACACTTTGTGGAGATCGAAGTGGATGAACTCACGGGGAAGGTTGAGGTTCTCAAGTACGTGGCAGCCGTCGACTGTGGGGTGTCCATCAACCCGGATTTAGTACGCGGGCAGATCATGGGCGCAGTGGCAAATGGCATAGGATTTGCGCTGACCGAAGAATATCATTTTGGATCCCACGGCAACATGACCAATTCCTCACTGTTCGACTACAAGATTCTGTCTCGCCGTGACATGCCGCCGGTCGAGGTCATCGTCGTCGACAACTATGAGCCGACTGGGCCGTGGGGTGCTAAATCGGTGGCGGAGATCGGCATCAACGGTGCCATGCCTGCAATCGGCAATGCGATCTTCGATGCGACAGGAATGCGCCTCCACCGCACACCGTACACGCCGGACAGAGTTTTGGCGGCGCTGCACAGCAAGAGCATCTGACTAAGGTTCGGGAAGCAGGACGCGAAAGGGGTGCCCGGAAGGGCACCCCTTTCTTACTGCCGCAATGCTGCTCAGGTCACGGCGCAGTTGCTGGCCGAGGTGCAAACGCTTCCACTATACCCACGATGACCTGTACCGCTTTCTCCATGGATTGGATGACGATGTATTCGAAGGGGCCGTGGTAGTTGCGGCCGCCGGTGAACAAGTTGGGGCAGGGAAGCCCCATGTAACTGAGCCGCGCGCCATCAGTCCCACCACGGACAGGCTTCACGAGGGGCACTATACCCAGCTTCTCCATGACACCGCGGGCGATGTCGACGAGGATCATGTTCTGCTCGATAACCTCGCGCATGTTGTAGTAGGAATCTCGCACGCAAACCGTGACGGTGTCTTCTCCGTACTTGGCGTTCAGGAAGTCGCAGACGGCATGCGCCATGCTCTTGCGCTGCTCAAAATGGTGTTTGTTGTGATCTCGGATGATGTACTTGGCCTCGGCTTTCTCGCAGACGCCCTTGATGTTGGTCAGATGAAAGAAACCCTCGTACTTCTCGGTTGATCGAGGCGTTTCGTCGGAAGGGAAGAGCGTTGTCAATTCTGCTGCTATGAGAGCCGCATTCTTCATGATGCCTTTTGCGGTACCAGGGTGGATGCTTTTCCCAGTGATCTCGAATTCTGCCGATGCGGCATTGAAGTTCTCATATTCGAGACTGCCAAGCTCGTCACCATCAAGGGTGTATGCGTACTTGGCACCGAACTTCGCCACGTCAAACCGATCGACACCCTGTCCGACTTCCTCATCCGGGGTAAATGCGATCTTGATGGCACCGTGCTTCACCTCGGGATGTGCCAGCAGGTACTCGACAGCAGTCATAATCTCTGCAATGCCGGCCTTGTCATCGGCTCCCAGCAGAGTTGTGCCGTCTGTCACGATGAAGTCCTCGCCCTTGTGCAGCAGCATGTCTGGGAAATCCGTGGGGCTCAGGATCATATTCTTCTCCGCGTTCAAGGTGATGTCGCCGCCATCATAGGCAGTGACGATATGCGGCTTTACCCCCATGCCCGAGGCGTCGGGAGAGGTATCCATGTGCGCGAGGAATGCGATGACTGGCACCGTCTCCGGATGCTCACAGTTGGCTGGAAGGGTCGCGGTGACGTAGCCGTTTGGATCGACTGAAGCGTCAGTCAGACCAAGCAATGTGAGCTCTTGACCTAGTTCATTGGCAAGTGCGAACTGCTTCTCAGTGCTGGGAAACGTGATCGAATTCTCGTCCGACTGAGTATCGAATGACGTGTAGTGCAGGAAACGATCCACCAGGTTGTTCATTGACTCCCCTTTCTGGGCTCATGGTTGCGTCTTGCGTCTGATAGTGCCTGACTTACTTGTGTGAGGGTTTCCAGCGCGACAAGCGGTTCATCGATACCGCTTACCGCTGCCTCCATAGGGCATGGCCCCGTGCCTGTCCTGTTGAGCACATCAGGGATGACGGCATCACACGCGAATGGAATCCCGGCCACGCGCAGGACATCCTGCGCACCTGTGCTCATCGTCAGGGCGAATACCGACCGAGGATGCACCAGAGCGAGGAGGAGTGCCGCCGCCCGCCCCACCAGTTTGTCGCCCCAGTCCAGGGGACCGTGACTCACGACACGTTCCTTCTCCACCGCCAGGAGGAGCGCACCGATCCCTCTGCCCGTCAGCCGGTAGACGAGTTCCCCGCCATCGGCCGCACAGAGAGTTGCGCCTCCCGTTCTGATTGTTGTCTGTACAAGTTGTTCGCTTTCCGTCATGAGTCCCTCGTTTCGCTGCCTCGGGAGCAGCACCGTTCATTGTATCCGAAACCGTTTAGCGGTACAGCCCGCGCATCGACTCACCTAATATGTACCTGAAATGGTTCCGTGAACTCACGAGAGTACTCCTCCATCGTACGAATCATCGTGAAACGAGAGGAGGTAGCCATGATGTTGATATCCTTGTGTGAACATCCGGGAAAGGAGCAGCATCATGGCGCTATCAATGCAAGAGAAGCAGCACGTCGGGAAAGAAGTCGCTCTTCGATACCTCCGTGCCCGGAAGAAGGAGAAAGGAATCATGCTGGAGGAGTTCTGTGCCACCACAGGGTACAGTCCTCCGTATGCAGCATACCTGCTCCGCACGTATGCGAAGAGAGTGATCCTGGGAGAGATAACCCTCGTTCCTACCAGACCCTCTCCCTGGCACAGACAACGGAAGCATGTCTACAGTCCTGCTGTAGTGAAGGCACTTGTCTGGGTGTATCACCTTGCCGGGGAACTCTGCGGCAAAGGCTGCAGGCAGCACTTCCCGAGCTCCTACGTGCCCTGGAGAGACATGGAACCATCCTCCCCCGGATCCTCTCCCTGCTGCCCTTCTCCACATGGGGTCTGCTACCATGGACCGCCTACTCAGGGCAGAGAAGACAGAGAGGAACGACAGGAGGCATTGTCCCCGGACCAAGCCCGGGAGTCTCCTTGCCCTCATCCCGGTGGTCTCCTTCCGGGAACTCTCGGCTGCTGTTCCGGGATACGTGGAGGTAGACCTCGTGAGCCATGACGGAGGGAAGGCAGCCGGGGATCATTGTTATGCCCTCACGGTCACCGACCACTATTCGGGATGGACCGCCATCGTCCATGTTCCCAGCCGTGCACAGGTCTATGTCTTCGCTGCCCTCATCTTCATTTCGTACTATTTCGCCTAACATTCTCGGTGCAAAAGAAGCTCAGCGAAGCCGAATTTGGGCGAACGAAACGAACCGCAAGCGCGCTGCTATCTGTAGTTTTCATTAGGGGTTTTTTCTGAGATTTTCATTATTTCTGAGGTCAAATCTACGTTTCTTAACTTAATGGGGTTTTCTCTAAGTCTTTCAAGCAGCGAATCAAGAATATCCGAACATTCCTTTTTTCGAAGTCTATTGTCCATTTCACTTCTGGCCTTTTGTTCGTCACAACATAAAATATTATTCTCATGTTTGAGTTTTTCAATCTGTAATTTTAGTTTTTCTCTGGGCAATTTGCCATTACCTATTTTTTCAATTGCTTGTACAATTGCCCAAATGGCCCCAGAAGAAACAGCAACAATACTTAGTATCAGTTCAACAGTAAGTGGGGATTCTTTGATTATCTTTAATGCTCGAAGTCTATGCTCATCTTTTAGTCCCCGTCCCCGTCTGCACCAAAAGTCTTTTGAGAATCGATAATTATCATATTCCTTTGCAAAAAGCAATAAAGAAAAGTCATGTAGCAACTCAAAGTCATAAAACAGTGATGAAACATCCAAAAAATATGGCTTCTTCTCGTCGTCGAACACCAGCTTCATCTTAATAATACTACTAGATTCCATTTACTATCCCTCCTTAAAAAATGACAGATAACGTTTTGCGGGTATGGGAAGCCCTGAGCGAAACAAACCACATACACGCCGTTATACTCCATGTTTCTTATCTTCTTTCCATTCGTTTCGTAAGATCCCCATTCCTATTCTATCGCAAAAAACACTGTTTACCTCGCAGCTTCTTCCTATTCTCACTTCCTCAACAAATTCCATCTTCCCCCTGCCCGAACCATAGCCTCGTTCCCTTCTTAGGTTATGAAACCAACATGGGTTAGTTCTCGTTTTGTAAATAGATAATCGCTCCATAAGGAAAACGCCTCTGTACCCAAACCTTCACTCCAAAGAGTGTCTTCAACAATATCTATACCAACTTCAGTAATGTGTGGATCGTCTTTCTCATAATAAATCGTAGCCCAGCCGACGTGTTTCCCTTCTTTTGTACCGATTTCCAAAAAGCGATATGTTCTTTGCAACCCTCTTCAAGCCAATTTTTTCCGGCAATAAGAACGAACAAGAGCAGATAAACTACTATACCAAGGGCCATCACATTGCCAAGCTTCAAGTTGCATCATCTTTGTTCATCGTGAACTCCCTTCGTTGCATCACGATGATTCGTACGATGGAGGAAGTACTCATACGCCGAGGAAGAAGATACTTAGGTGACGTAGTACGACGCGACCAGCGGATCAATGGTAGTAATCACCGTTTGCGAGTTGACGCTGCACTCTCTCGTGTATACTGAAGGTTGTCTTGTTGCAAGTCATTTGCAGGTAGAGAGGCGACTGGTCTGTGGTGAATGTCATTCTAGGTGCTCTTAGGGATACGCTTGGTATGCTGCCAATCCTGTTCGGGGTATACCTGGTACTGGAATTTGTCGAAGCGAAGTGGCAGCAGCGAATCGTCGATGCTGTCGAAGGGGCGGGGCACGTCGGTCCTCTTGTCGCAGCGGCGGGGGGCGCCATTCCTCAGTGTGGTTTCTCGGTCATGGCAAGCGCATTGTACACACAACGACTTCTCACCATGGGCACGATCGTCGCCGTGTACCTTGCTACATCTGACGAAGCGCTGCCCATCCTTCTGTCGAAGCCGGATAAGGCATACATTGTGCTCCCACTTGTCGGCATCAAGGTTCTGCTTGCCGTCGCAGGAGGGTATCTAGTTGATGCATTGATGGGCGCTGAGAATCGCAGACGCACGCAGGAATGCCGGGATCGCCAGAAAGCTCAGCAGGACGCAGTGAGGATTGGTGAGCAGAGCTGCTCCTGTGACGGCACTCGCGCATCATGTACGTACGAGGAGACTGGCAGCATTGACTGGAAGGAAATCCTGTGGTCTGCGACAAAGCGGACAGCTCAGATTGTTCTGTTTGTTCTGGTGACATCACTCATCATTGGGCTGCTTATCAATCGCGTCGGGCAGGAAAACCTGTCGCGTCTGTTCTTGGGTCACACGATCTTTCAGCCTGTTTTGGCCGCACTTCTAGGGCTCATACCGAATTGTGCTGCCAGCGTGGCAATTACTGAACTGTACCTCGCTGGCACCATCAGCTTTGGATCGACGGTAGCTGGTCTGGGTGCAGCTGGAGGCATGGGGCTTATTGTCCTCTTCCGTGAGAATCATGACACAAAGAACACGCTGAAGGTCGTTGCTTGGCTGCTCGGTATCAGTATCGTTGCCGGCATCCTCATACAGTTCCTGTCAGGGAAGTAATGCCATGGACTTGGCGGGCAGGTGTCAGGTTTCTGGACAGATGAAGGGATTCCGGATGACCAGGGATCGTCGCATCATTCTCCACGTTCTGGGTGAAGCGAGTATTCCACTGACAGCCGAAGACATCCTCGACAGGGTGAACGCATCCCAGCCGGGCATGGCACTGTCCACAGTCTATCGCACCCTGGATGTGCTCGTCAGCCGTGGCAGTGTGCAACGGACGCTGCTGAGCAATGATGGCCATGCATTCTTTGAGCTGATGGGAAGTGTCCATCGACACTACATGGTCTGCCTCGGGTGCCATTGCATGTTCCCGTTAAGCAGCTGCCCTGTAGGCGACTTTGCAGATGGCGCGGCCGAAGAGTTGAATTTTGAGGTAACCGATCACAGCCTCGTCTTGTATGGGTATTGCTGTCATTGCCGTTCAGGCCAGCAGCCTCAGGGATCGGGCTAGAGAATCAACCAAGTCGCCCCGCAACCTCAGCTGATTGGATTGGTTCACTCAAGCGCCGTGAGTGTGTGACTTGGGGCGATTTGTCCCGCTCAATCCGTTGCAACATGGGTCAAAGAGCATAGACTAAGTGTGCATGAAATCAGCGATTCACAAGCTTCTCAGGGACCGTTTGCTCTGAGGGGCTGGTGCAAGGAGCTATGAATGAAGAAGAGAGTCGCCGTTGTCTTCGGTTCGCGCTCAGTAGAGCATGAGGTCTCTATCATTACCGCCGTTCAGGCGATGAATTCTCTGGACGAGGAGCAGTTCGAGGTCGTCCCGCTCTACGTGTCCAAGCAGGGCGTCTGGTTCACGGGAGAAGCCCTGAAAACGATGGACGTGTTCCGTGATCTTGCCAGTCTTCCGGGCAAGGCACAGCGTGTGCAGCTGCGGCCCTTTGCCGGGAAGTTCACCTTCGTGGTGCAGGCTCCGCATAGGGGCTTCATGGGTCGCGGTACAGACGTGAAACCGTTGGCTGTCGACGTCGGACTGCTGTGCAACCACGGCACCAACGGCGAAGACGGGACGATGCAGGGAATGTTCGAACTGCTGGGGATCCCCTACACGAGTGCGGGAGTGACCGGGTCTGCACTAGGCATGGACAAGGTGTTCCAGAAACAGCTGTTCGCGGCCACGGGGATTCCCGTGGTTCCGTACGTCAGTTTCAGCAGACGCGCATGGCGCGCTTCACCGAATGACTGCCTTCGTATAGCTGAGCAGCGCCTCCAGTTTCCCATGTTCGTGAAACCAGCCAACCTGGGTTCCAGCGTCGGCATCACACGCGCGACGGATCACGACACGCTGCGATATGCTCTGGACGTTGCGAGTCACTTCGACCGCAAGTTGCTGGTGGAGCAGGCCGTTGTCAATCACCGCGAGGTAAACTGTGCTGTTCTGGGCAACGACGAGCCGTTGCCTTCGGCGTGTGAGGAAGTCTTTAGCTCACATGCCTTCCTCGACTACGACGCCAAGTACAAGGTTGGGTACAAGGCCACGGCTGGCTCGGATAGTAGCATCCAGAAGGCGGAGGCACGCAAGGTGCCGGCGAATCTCGGCGGCGACCTTACCCGTCGGGTACAGGAGCTGGCGTGCCGTGCATTTACCGCTCTAGATTGCCGGGGCGTCGCCCGGGTCGACTTCCTGATCGATGGATCTGGAGCCGTGTACGTCAACGAGATCAACACGATTCCAGGTGCACTGTCGTTCTACCTGTGGGAAGCTGTTGGGATGCAATACCGGGATCTGCTTGCGAAGCTGATCGATCTGGCCTGCGAAGCATTTGAAGATCGCAGGTCGAACGTCATCAACTACGATGTCTTAGACCTGCTGAGACTGGGTTCAAAGGGCAAGTCCGGAACCAAGAGCGTCTGACATAGTCTCATGGCGACCACGCTCGTCGACGGCATCACGACTGCGTATGTAGACGAAGGGTCTGGGGACCCTGTCGTGCTGCTGCATGGATGGGGAGGTCAGGCGGCTGGCATGATGCCCCTCATCGTGGGGCTTCGCGACAAGTACCGGGTTCTTGTTTTCGACCTGCCAGGTTTTGGTGGCAGCAGTCCTCCTCCGATTCCCTGGGGCACGCCCGAATATGCCGCTTTCGTCGAGAGAGCGGTGGCGTCGCTGGGGATCGCGCGTGCGACGTACATCGGACACTCGTTTGGCGGTCGTATTGCCATATGGTTGGCAGCGCACGCGCCTGAAACTGTCCAGGCTCTCGTCCTTGTGGACGCCGCCGGCATCAGGCCGCCGTCAACGCTGAGACGGCGTATGCGGCAACTCTTCTACAAGGCCGCCAAGACAGTCCTGCGTCTTCCGATTTTGGGGGCTCGGGGGCCCATGCTGCGGGAACGCCTTTCCATGCGGTTTGGAAGTGCCGACTACCGGGCGGCGACGGGCGTGATGAGGGCATCCATGGTGAAGACCGTTGGTCTCGACCTTACCAAATGTCTGGAAGCCATCAGTGCGCCGACGCTGCTCTTGTGGGGGGAAAAGGATACCGAAACGCCTATCGCGGATGGACGGAAGATGGAAGGGTTGATCAGAGGATCGCGGCTTATTGCCATTGCAGGTGCGGGTCACTTCAGCTACCTTGACAGTCCGACGTTTGTGAATGCCGTGGTCAGCGCATTCCTCCGCGGAACGCGAGAAGGAGCGACGGGATGAGGGGTTTGGCTGCAGTCCTTGCGGCCCTGGCCACTGGCACTGCCCTCGTTCTTGCCTTTGCAAGAGTCGTCTACCTTCTTCATATGCTGCAGCTCGAGGAATACGATACCCGGCGGTTTGTCCACTGGGTTGTCCTCCACGTCGATCGGCTAGTTGCCAATCCCCTGCTTGACCTGCTTGGCCTCCTTGGGGTCGTCGTGCTGTTCGTGCACCTTGAATCGGCAGCGTCGATCGTCATCGCGTGCAGCCTGTCGATCGCCATTGGTCTGGCAGGAGTCCTGTGGGAACGTTGCCTGGCGGCACGGAGTCCTGTGAAAAAGGCCCTGGTCATGACGTCGCGCGCGCGACGCCTGCTGGTCTGTACAGCCATCCTCAGTGTGGGAGTGTGTCTGGTACCACTTCTTGGACAGGCAAGACTCGCCCTCGCGATAGCTTGGCTTCTGCCGATGCTGGCTCCTGTCGTTCTGGTTGCCGGCCGCATGATCATGGAGCCCGTTGAGGCGTTGAATCGAGACAGGTACGTGAGAGACGCCCGCAAGGTTCTTGCCGGGTTTGCTCCAACTGTCGTCGGCATCACTGGAAGCTATGGCAAGACGAGCACCAAATTCTTCACGGCGCACCTGCTCGAGTCACGCTATCGTGTCCTGATGACGCCCGAGAGCTTCAACACGACCATGGGCATCTGCCGCGCCATCCGCGAGCAGCTCGGCCCAGAACACGAGGTGTTCGTGGTGGAACTGGCCGAGAACGAGAAAGGTGGATTTGAACACCTTCTCAGTCTGGTCCCCTGCAACATCTCGATCGTGACGTCGGTCGGTCTCCAGCACCTCGAAGAGTTCGGTTCCGAGGCTGCCATCCAGCGTGTCATGAAGGAGTTTGTCGGCATGCCTGGGAGCGGATCCACGGTCGTTCTGAACGGCGATGACCCTGTCCTGGCGGACATCGAGAGCGTGCAGGGGAAGAGGCTCCTGAGGGTGAGCGCAGGCGGATCGTTGTCGTCTGACTTGCATGCCGAGAACATCGTGACGAGTGCCGATGGTCTGTTGTTCGATATCGTGACGAGTCAAGATGAACGATTCGCATGCCACACGATGCTGCTCGGCGGGCACAACGTGGAGAACATTCTGCTGGCGGTCGCCGTGGCGCGTGAGCTTGGTGTGTCCTGGAACGCGATTCAAGATGGTATCGCCACACTGCAGGCATTTCCTCATCGACTACAGATGACAGTTGATGCCGGCGGCATTCGCATCATCGATGATGCCTTCAACTCGAACCCTGCCGGGTTTGCCATGGCAATGGACGTTCTGGCTGCCTTTCCTTCGCGACGAGTTCTTGTCACCCCAGGGCTGGTGTCGCTGGGCCATGCGGAGGACGCCGCAAACATCGAAGCAGGCAGGCAGGCGGCTGGAGCAGCGGACACTGTGATCCTTGTCGGTGTGAAGAAGACTCGGCCGGTCCGCGAGGGGCTGCGGTTGGCTGGTTTCCCGGAGACGAGCATCCTCACGGCTCGTTCCC
>Ga0031655_10001253_pt1 | contig 15253 bp, 15 predicted proteins | sample FrelakmetHBP12HB_FD_55187 | JGI IMG/M metagenome (GOLD analysis project Ga0031655, IMG submission 55187) | Freshwater lake sediment microbial communities from the University of Notre Dame, USA, for methane emissions studies -HBP12 HB | ecosystem: Environmental > Aquatic > Freshwater > Lake >... | reverse complement strand
CATACCGCCAACAAGGGATGGAGTGTCGGAACCTCCTACAATAAATGGCAGGTGAATAAGCCGGATCTCATCTACAAGTCTATCGTGGAGCATATGCCAGTTCAGGGTTGGCCCCCCTTCAATCATCAGCTTATTTACGCCAAATTTATGCTTGAGAATTTTTAAGAGAAGGGGAAGCTCAACATGCGTTTTTCCGGCGACAATAATATGTGCTCCTTTCTGCCTGATTGCATCGATCCGCTCTTTTTTAGCTGCCTCACAAACTGCGATCGCCGTTGGGGCATCGGGACCCAGCACATTCGAATCGAGCGGAAGGTCTGCCATACTGCAGGGGATCACACGCAACGGACTTTTGCCGGGAATGAGCCTGACCGTAAGAAATGAGTTGTCAATCCGGATTGTGTTGGCGCCGACCATGATTGCATCGTACTCGGCCCGTGTCGTGTGAAGCAGGATCTCAGTTTCGTGCGCCATGTATTTCATAAGAATTTTAGAGGATGCCCCTTTCTTGAGGGTAAGTTTGCCATCTGCGGTGATCTCAGACATCATCAGCACATGAGGACGGTCCTTCATATCAGTCATCGCTACTCCTACTTATGCTTACATTGGGTGGGGGATATAAATAAGCTGACGATGGCTGCGATGAGGACAGCCGGGAATTTGTCCTTGAAATGATTAGTCTTAAAAAGGTATCAACTGACGAAAAACAGCAACTATTAATGGCTCGCGTACTCATGAGTTAAGGTATGAATATTACTGCACTCCGCCCAAGATTTATCCGTTATCTTGAGCCCGTTGCAGATGTTTTTATTAGGCTCAGAATCACCCCCAACCAGATTTCAGTGCTTGCACTCATAGCCGGCTTTACCTGCGCTTATTTCTTTTTCCAGCGCCAGTTTGTCTGGGGCAGCCTGTCACTCATCCTGTCCGCGGTTTTTGATCTTGTTGACGGGAGTGTAGCCCGGAAGACCAATTCACATTCAAATTTCGGGGCGGTTTTTGACTGGATTGTCGATAAATATGTCGATGCGCTCGTGTTGCTTGGCGTGGGATTATCGGGCATTTCGATTATCAGTCAGTCCATTGCGGTACCCCCATTCACGGATTACGCAATTATAGCGTTTGCCATCATCGGGTCACTGATGAACACGTTCATAAAACCGGTGGTCTATGCTGAGATCGGATACCGGGAAAAAGTGGAAGGTAAAATTGATGATCCGCTTGAAGGGGTGGGATTTTTCGGCAGACCCGAAACGTTTCTTGTCCTGATTCTTGGCGGTATTACCGGATTTATCTGGGTATCGGTGATCATTATTGCCGTATGTACGAATCTTTCGGCTATCCAGAGGATTATTTACCTTTACCGAACGCTTTCCTGATCTCACCAGAATAAAGTTGGTAAAGTTCGTCGGCAAAATTTCCCAGTTTTGGTATAATGGAAAAAAGGCCGTATGCAATGAAAACCAGACAAACAAGCGCAAGCAGTTCAGCGATTACATTGTGTGCCCAGAAAAAACTCTCATATCCGAACTCGCCATTGCTGGCAATTTCCGGGTAATACGGGAACCATTGTTCGGTATAGGCAATAATGACAAAGACGTTCCGCAGCAGGTTCAGGAAATAGATGGTTGGAGTTGTAATGAGGAACACATATATTTTCTGACGGATTGTTGTCGGTACTGCTGCTGCGACACCCAGCATGATTGCGATGCTCTGGATACCGGTACAGGCAAGGATAATCTCCACCCGGAATGTGTTTCTTGAAATGATATTCCAGTCCGCAAGAGTGACCGGGTAATGAAGTGCATTGAGCATCCCGGCAACCTGCCCCACAACTATTCCTATGAGCCAGTCACCCAGCGCGGGGATATATTCGAATGGGGCATAGATCAGGAATGCAACGGCTGCTGCACGTGAGAGGTGCAATGCACGATCATCCTCGGCAAGGAGATACTGTGCCGTGATGACCAGGAATGGCACCGAAAGGGCTGCCATAATGGGATAAAGGAAATTATTTAAAGAGAAGTAGTACGGCAGCTCAGCGAACAGGAACAGGACAATGAATGTCCACCCGATAATTGCAGCATATTTTTGATGGCGACCGGGTATGAGGAATGCAAGAAATCCAATACAGGAGATCAGTACCAGATACTCGATCATTATAGAATTATTCACCCGATACCAAAAAAAGGAATCTGAAGAAGCACGATGTCTGATGGCTCTGTTACTGATTAAAGAGGCAAAGCACAGGTTATCGCGGAGAAATCTGCAGGATACGTGTTTTTCCCCGATAAAAGGGTTAATCACCTATGCTTGCGAATGCTATACCCATGTTCTGTCCTGAATGCAAAAGTATGTTAGTTTCGTCGGGGGGCCAGTTGAAATGCCGGAAATGCGGTTATATCCGGAAGATTGATGACAGCGATCAGATGAAGCGCAGAGTCGAACGCAGTGAGAATGAGATTGTCATCGTTGAGGAGGAAGGTCAGGTAAGGACTATGCCCACTATACAGATAAAGTGTCCCAAGTGCGAAAACAACCTTGCAATCTGGTGGCTCCGCCAGCTCCGTGCGGCTGATGAAAGTGAGGTCCGGTTCTTTCGCTGCACTGAGTGCGATCACACGTGGAGACAATATGACTGAATAAGAACCATACTTATACAATACGCTTTTTAAAATCCCGGATATCCTTTGTCCGATTAACCTTATCATTGTTAAAATAGTATACTATTCTATGAAGTCATCATCCAAGCAATGCCCGAACGGACATGGAGCTATGCACCGCTGTTTCATCAAGATCACGCAGGACCACATACAGATATGGTTAACAATCCCCTGGCAGTTTTGCGATAAGTGCAAAGTGATGCTGCCCGATTAATCACAATACTGTTGCTCAGCGTACTACAAACTTTAATTCAATTTCCTGATATTGCCACACTGAACAGGGCAACCTCCCCTTTCCTAATGGAATATAATCGCAATACGGCCTTTTGGTAACACCCAGAGGATTTAAAAGGGGAAGAAATATAAAATATTTTCATTTTGTCTTTTCCTTTGCTGAACAATTCATATCATGTCGTTTGCTTTTATAAGCGAAATTATCCTATCTTTCAGATTTTGATATTTGTCGAAATTTTGGCTCTGTAGAAATCATATTCCAAAAGAAAACGTCTCTCCGATTAACCGAAAGAGCTAAGGTACGGTGTCTCCTTACCTTGTTATGCTAATAACGAATAAGGAGAGGAGATAATGTCAGCAAACCGTTATATCAGGTTTGGAAGGTATCCGCATGAACCGTTCCGACGAGGATAATGCAGAAAATAATAATGAGAAATATTTGTTTCATAAAACTCTCGAACTATAATGAATTTTAATATCCATAAAATAATTCCAACCCACTCATCTCCATTTTTGTCATTTAAGACCTTGCGAAAAACGCCAGTATTCTGCACATCCGCTATCTTCACCGGAACAGGTTTTTAACACAAAATACTGACAACCATTCCCGCAAGGAGATTCCAGTTTTACTGACTCGTTCGGTTGTTTTTTAGATTCTACTGACATAGATCAACCTCGAATTTTTTACTCCGCATCTCTATTTTGGGTTGGAGTTAGCTTGCATTTTGTCACGCATCAGGTTTTGTATCGAATTCTTCTCCATGAATCACAAGGAAACCATGATACCGTTCTTTTGACAACTTTCAGATAATGCCAGGGTAGGGACGGAGTGAAACTGTTTTGTGAGATTCTACCATTGATTATCTGATTGCCGACAAACACGAATATGAGTTTTTGTTTTCCTTGATTAAAAAAGGAATTTCCTCAATAGACTGGCTTTGCTGCATTATCGAAATCCCTATAAACAGCACTTTTCACTCATAATCTGTTTCCTGTTTTAATTCTAAATAAAAATTATCCGAGTACACTATCTAAGAACCCATAGATTATTCAATTTTTATGATGAAAATTTTGTAGTAAAGTCGATAAACTGGTGCCAAGTAACTAGTGAAGGACGAACAGCAGAGAATAAGAATCTGGTTTTGTTTTTTTAAAAATTCCATCAATTGTAAATAATAAATAATGAGATCTAACATACCGTTACAAAATAGAGAAAGCATTTTCCCGGAAAATATGCGTTCCTCTAACAGAATCGGACCGGGAGGCTCACTTTTTGGATCCTTTTTGTAAACCCGTGTGCCCGCTCGAAAAGGAAGGGATGATCGTGCTGTGTGCTGATAAAAAGATATGCGCAATTTATTATTCTCTCCCTACCCGAAACACAGAAGTGTCCAATAGTAATCTCTCATGTGTACTGATGACCTGATAATCGTAGGAGAGCACGATACCGGTACGGTAAAATCGAGAGCGCGCTGGTTTTCCCGTCCGGCGCTTACCGGGGAAGCACTGATCGGGAAACCCGATTCAGCGAAAGGCATTATCCCACGCGTTTGACTTCCTCTGTCTCACTCACACATTTGGTGATTGGCTGAACAATGAACACCTCTATCATGCAATAACTACCCTCGACCTGACAGCCATGACATCCGTGATCGAGTTTGTTTAATCGCTATTGAAAAGACAGAGAGGGAAAATTATATACCGGGTTTACCGGATAAAATAGCCTTGAACAGATCAGGGAGTGATCCCGACTCTTGAAAAGTGCATTGAACAAAGAAATACAGACCCAACTTTTTAAATACTGTTTTGTGGCATTTATAAATATGAAGGTCAGGCCGGAAGATTCCCTCAAGATCGAAAACATTGTCGCTTCTGCAAAGGTGACTGATTATCTGGATCTACCCATGCTTGCATCGAAGATCGAAGGCGCCGAATATAACAAAAAGCGGTTCCCCGGCGTTGTTCTCCGTATGCAGGATCCTAAAATCGCAGCCCTCGTCTTTGGTTCAGGTAAAGTGGTGCTCACTGGTGCAAAGAGCGTCAACAGCTTAAGCAAAGGTCTGAATATCCTTGGCGATAAGCTGCGGGAACTTGGCATCGATATCCCCAAAAAACTTGAATACAAGATCCAGAATATCGTTACGTCTGCCGATCTTGCAACGCCCATCAATCTGAATAAGATTGCTGTCGGATTCAACCTTGATAAGATCGAATATGAACCTGAACAATTCCCAGGACTTGTTTACCGCCTTGACATTCCAAAAGTGGTCGTTCTTCTCTTTGGGTCTGGCAAATTGATTATCACGGGCGGCAAAGAACCAGATGATGCGAAGAAAGCTGTTGTTAAAATCCTGTCCGACCTCCGCAGCCTTGGTTTGATCTCATAATATTTTTATAATAACCGCTTTTAAACGTTGATTACATCTATTCTTTATTTTTTATAATTTATTGTTATTTTCCCGAGGATATTAATTAATAGTAATATGTATAGTTTTTGCAGATTGCCAAACAATAAGGAAGACTATATATGAATAATTAGATAATTATTTTGTTAAGTTATTGGTTATATTCAGGACGTGATGTATGAGAACCGAAAATGTAATGTATTTTACTGAAAAAGAGGAGGAATTTGCAAACCTCCTCATTGAGATTGGAACCAAGAGAAATGTTGCAAAGGTGCTGGTATTCCTGGCAAACACGCCCGAAGCTACATCGCGGGCGATCGAGCGGGGCACGGATCTCCGCCAGCCTGAAGTCAGTATCGCCATGCGTTACCTGATAGAACAGAGCTGGATCACAAGCCGGGAGAGCAAGGCAGAAAGTAAAGGACGCCCGGTCAAGATTTACGAGCTGGCCAGACCAATTCACGAAATCATGGACAGTATCGAAAAAGAGAAGAAAAAAGAAGCGACTACCCAACTCGCCCTCGTTCAGAAGTTACGGGATTACATCCGCTGAATTAATTACCTTACACTTTTTTTGGTTGCCGACAATAACCGTTGTCTTCTTGGTAAAACTACAGAACAATCCGCTCTCGATTACACCAGGTATTCTTACGAGTATATCTTCGAGTTCTTCGGGATTAGTAATATCCTCAAACTCACAATCAACGATAAAATTTCCATTGTCAGTTATAACCGGTCCATCCTTTTTAATGCCATCACGAAGGTGAGGGATACAGCCCANGNCCTTCAGATGATTCATGACCGGGCGGATGGCAAAGGGGATCACTTCAACGGGAACAAGTCCTGACAGGACGGGTACTACCTTCTGTTCATCGACAACAACCACAAGGCGGAGCGCAGCTGCAGCGACACATTTCTCCCTGGTGAGTGCAGCACCCCGTCCTTTGATGAGGCGAAGGCGAATGTCAACCTGATCTGCGCCATCTACCGCAAGATCAAGTACCGGCTCCTCGTCAAGTGTGATAAGCGGAATGCCGTATTCACGAGCACGAAGTGCTGTCTGGTATGAAGTTGGAACGCCCGAGATCGTTAATCCTTCACGAACCCTGCAGGACAAGCGTTCCAGGGCATAAAAAACGGTGGAACCCGTGCCAAGACCAAGGACCATTCCGTCCTTTGCCATGTCGGCCGCCAGATATCCTGCTGCACGCTTTGCTGCGGTAAGTGTCTGTGCTGTATTGTCCATCTAACAGATAGATATCGGTTTACCATAATTAATACTGGTGATATACAGATTCGGATTTCTGCATCAAAGATCTGCAGGACGGTTAGCATCACAAAATGGTAAAAGCAGTTGTCAAAAACAGGACTGCTGGTATCGGGACTGAAGTATCAGGTCTACAGAAAAGAATAAGGGTAAAGTACCAATCCAGCCCCTAATTTTTTTATTCTTACGACGGCATTTTCGAAAATATTTCGTAACTAAAAGTGAAATGAAAAAAGTGACTATGATTTTCAAGCATTACTTTTTCGTTGATGGCCCTGGCATTCAGGTCTATCGCATTGTGGGGGTCGCCACAGCGGTGGGGGCGGAGGCTTTGCCGAAGCCCCCAGGAGCGTGATACTATTGATGGAGTAGTATTTTCAGAAGATTTTATGAAAAAATTAAGGGCTAAAATAACACTTTACCCTTAAAAAAAACAATCATTCCAAAAATAGTGTTCTTGCCTCATTTTCTGCTTTATAGGCAGTGCAATCGAGTGTGATAGGAGTGATTGAAATATTCCCTTTCCGGATTGCATGTACATCCGTCCCCTCCTCTGCATCCTCAATAAGCGGACCATTGATCCAGAAATACGGGCGACCCCGCGGATCAAATCGTTTCTCGACACCGGTATGAAACAGTTTCCGGGCGAGCCGGGTGACTTCATAGCCACCTTTCACAACTGAGGGAATATTGACGTTGATCACGTCTGCGTGAGGACAGAACTCCTGCGCCAGTATGCGGGATACGACATCCCGGACAATTCTCTTTGCAGCATCAAAATTTTGTCCATGGTGACGGGGATCATCGAATTTGTCTCCCTGGTCCTCAACCTGAAGAGAGAATGCAATCCCTTTTGTTCCCTGGTTGGATCCTTCCAGAGCAGCACCAACGGTGCCGGAGGTCATAATCGATTCGAATGAGAGGTTCTCGCCAATGTTGATCCCGCTCACGATAAGTGTCGGGTTGAGCCTGAGAGCATACAACCCGATAATGACTGCATCAGTGGGTTTGCCGGCCACTGACCAGGACGGGATACCATTCATAATAATCTGGCTTGCCCGCAACGGTTCAAAGATCGAAATCGATCGGCCCACAGCGCTCTGCTGGGTTGCCGGTGCTACGACGGTTACATTGGCAATCGGTGCTATAGCTTCGTACGCGGCCCAGAGCCCGACTGAACTCACGCCATCATCATTGGTCAGCAGGATCGAGGGTTTCATGTGCATTCACGTATGAACCGCACTCCTCAAATAGTTCACCGATCGGATAGGGTAATTTTGTTAAAGCGCAAAAGATACAAGAGATGAAAGTCCTGCTCGCTGAATATGCCTCAACTCATGATCCTACGCTTGCGGCCGAAGGTGTTGCAATGCTCGATGTCCTGAAACAGAGTTTTGAGCGCTGCAAATACGAGGTCGTGTTGCCCGACAACGGGGATTTTGGTGCGGAGATAGAACGTTTAGCCCCCACATGCACTATGGGGCTCGTGATCGCCCCGGACCATCTCCTTGCACGTTTCACCCAGATCCTTGAGCAGCACACGCATAACATTGGGTGCGGGTTCATGACGGTCGCACTCTGTGTCAATAAGGTGCAGACAGAAAAGATCCTGCGTTCGCATGATATCCCGGTACCGGGAGAAGTATCAGCAGGAAATCGGGTGATCAAACCGGTGAAAGGCTGTGGCGCGCAAGGTGTGCGAATATCGGATAGCCCAACCGGAGCGGGGGAATTCTCACAACAATATATCGAAGGCGAGCACTTCTCGGTGAGTATCGTGGCAAGCCGGGTGGTGGGTGATGCGTGCCTGTATTTCTCCGGGAAACCCCCGCTGGTGCTCGCGGTAAACCGGCAATGTATTGAAACGGGTAGTGACGGGGCGATTCATTATCGTGGCGGTGAGACACCGGTGCATCCTGTCCGCGAGGCGGAAATTATTGAGGTGGCCAAAAATGTAGTGGAGGTGCTCGGTTGCCAGGGATATTGCGGTGTTGATGTTGTCGTTGCCGATAAGGTATATGTGGTGGATGTTAACCCACGGATCACCACCAGTCTTGTCGGTATCACAGTATGTATGACTGAGGAGATTGCCGATATTCTTGTTGCGGCATCAAAAGGCGGGGGACCGGATCAGGTGCACCTGGCAGGAAATGTCCGTTTTGACACGCAGGGGAAGGTAACAGGGATATGATTGGGATTGATGTGGGGGGCGCAAATCTCAAAGTCGTCAATGACGATGGTGCTCACCACCATTACTGCCCGCTCTGGGAAAATGCACCAATCACTACCCTGCTGAACCAGTACGTTACTGCTCCTGATGATCCGGCAGCCGTGGTGATGAGTGGGGAGCTTGCTGACTGTTTTGAAAACAAGATGGAGGGCATCTCCTCTATTNTGCACGCGGTTAAGGGCGCGTTTTGTTGTGCCCGTTTTTATGGTACTGACGCACAGTTCCATGACTGCGCAGTTTCTCAGCTTGCNGCTGCAAACTGGCTTGCCTCCGCAGATTATCTGCGGGCAGAGTATCCTGATGCTGTTCTTCTCGACATCGGCAGCACAACTGCTGATGTTATCCCGTTAGCCCGCTTTGAATCGTTGAAGGGCCTCACCGATCTCATGAGGCTCCAGAAGGGGTATCTCATCTATACGGGCATGCTCCGGGGAAATATTGCANCCCTGTTGCCATCAGTAAGTCTTGAGGGAGTGACTACTCCGGTAAGTTCTGAGTATTTTGCTGCCTGCGGGGATGCGCATCTTGTTCTGGGGCACATCACGCCAGCACAGTATAGCTGTGATACTCCGGATAAGAAAGAAAAAACCAGAACAGCAGCACTTCGGCGGCTCGCACGCGTGGTCTGTGCGGATCTTGACGAGATCGGAACGGATGGCGCATACCAGATCGCCGAACAGTTCTGGGAAAGACAGCGGGGTTTGATCTGCGATCAGATGCAGCGTGTTGCGGCACAGTTTGCTGCCCGGCAGATAGTTGTCGGGGGTATTGGAGCACCCCTGTTCTCCAGAGAACTAGATGGAATTGACCTCTCAAAAGAACTGGGATCCTATGCCGATGTCCTTCCTGCATTTTCTGTACGGGAGATAGCATTACGGGGCAACTCTTCGTGACAGGGTCAGGGATTTTACCGGATTGGTCGTGCAGGTAAAGCGGTTGTTCGATCCCCCGCATCCTCTCGTAAAGTGATTATATGATGAAACCGCGGCAACTGAGCCTCATTCTTTTCATCGGATCTCTGGGGATTGCTATCGTATTATGGACGATCGGCCTGCCGTTCTTCTTTATCTTCCTCTTCCTTCCGCTCTTTCCCTTGTTCCAGCGGAGACAGAAGATTCGGCGCTGCCCGGTATGCGGATGGGAAACCACAGGCAGCGAGCGCTTCTGTCCCTGCGATGCAACTCCCCTCACCGGTCCGGGCAGTGAGTCCGGAGAGTGAAATGATTGACAAGGGAAGCCGGATCCCAAAGAGGTCCGTTGTGGGAATTTCCGGAAATGACCTCTGACTATAATTGCGCACGGTTCCCCGTTCGATGACTATTCCCAGATGTGTCATGAATGCAGTAGTACGATTGAATGGTATTCCCGCTCCAAGTGTTCTGCAGAGATCGACAACAGGAGAGCCAATCCGGGTATCCGGGTAAAATGGCTCATCGGCTAAACAGACGGTGTGGCACTGCCGGCATGAGAACCGTTTGACAAATACGTAAATCGGACTCCTGGAGTTACCTTCATGCATAACTGCGAACTGCTTCTTCTTCGTGTCATATCCGGACAGTTTTCCACCGCATACGGGACAGGCATCACGATTGTCAAAAACGATTCCCTCGCATGCTGAAAGACCGCTTTGGACGATATCGATAAGCAGCGGAGGAATAAGTAATTGTTTCATAGAATGCGCGTACCGGGATATATGAGTATACAATATCGGTTAACATCATTCAATTTGTTAATCAATTCGTTTGGAAAAATTTTCATAGTATTATCCCTGTAAAATTTGAGACCCACAACTATTAATCATTTTTGACACGAAATTCACTATGTTTAAATACCGTTAAACCAAATTTTTTTTGTTCGAGGTAAGAACATGGAAATGAACTATATACCAACCACATGCCCGTACTGCGGAGCAGGTTGCGGCTTTAACCTTGTTGTCAGGGACAAGAAGGTTGTGGGCGTCGCGCCATGGCACCGCCATCCTGTTAACGAAGGCAAGCTCTGCCCTAAGGGTAACTATGCCTGGGAGTTTATCAACAGCCCGGATCGCCTGACAACACCCCTTATCAAAAAGGATGGGAAATTTGTTGAGGCCAGCTGGGATGAGGCTTATAAGCTCATTGTCTCCAAATTCAAGACATACAAAGGAGATGAGATGGCCTGTCTCTCATCAGCCAGAGTTTCCAACGAAGAGAACTACCTGATGCAGAAGTTTGCCCGTGCAGTCTTAAAGACGCCCAATATCGACCACTGTGCCCGGCTCTGCCACGCCTCCACGGTCGTTGGCCTCGCCGGCGCCTTTGGCTCCGGTGCCATGACCAACTCGATTGCAGATATCGGGGAGTCCAAGTGTATCTTTGTTCTTGGCAGTAACACATTTGAGAATCACCCGCTTATCGGCCGGCAGATCATGCTCGCCAAAAAGCGTGGTGGCAAACTGATCGTTGCTGACCCGCGTTTCACGCCGACAGCAAAACAGGCAGATCTCTACATGCCGTTTTACTCAGGTACCGATGTGGCAATCCTCAATGGTATCATGCAGCACATCATCAAGAACGGCTGGGAAAACAAGGAGTTTATCGCCAAGCGGACCAAGGATTTCGACAAACTCAAGGAAGTCGTCATGAAGGACGCCTACAGCCTTGAGAATGTCTCGAAGATCAGCGGTATCCCGGCAAAGGATCTTGCCACCGCTGCAGAGTGGATTGCCAAGGCAGAGTCCAGCAACGTCCTCTACTCAATGGGTATTACCCAGCACACCACCGGTGTGGACAATGTTAAATCGGTTGCAAACCTCCAGATGCTGACCGGTCACCTCGGCAAGAGGGGCGGCGGTGTCTGTGCACTCCGTGGCCAGAATAATGTGCAGGGTGCCTGCGACATGGGAGCCCTCGCGAATGTGTACTCCGGTTACCAGGCAGTGATCGTTCCCGAGATGCGTAAGAAGATGATGGATGCATGGGGCTGCGAGATCGCCGAAGGAAAAGTCGGTCTGACGGTCACCAAGTTAATCAATGTACTTGCCGACCAGCCAGGAACAGTCAAGTGCGCGTATATCATGGGAGAGAACCCGATGGTCTCAGACCCGGACCTCCACCACGTGGAGAAGGGATTGAAGAACCTCGAGTTCCTCGTAGTTCAGGATATTTTCATGACCGAGACCGGGGCACTGGCAGATGTTGTTCTCCCTGCAGCATGTTTTGCTGAAAAGGAAGGCACCCAGACCAACACCGAGCGCCGCGTCCAGAAATGGAGAAAGGCGCAGGACCCGCCCGGAGAAGCAAAGGCAGACTGGCAGATTATCAGTGAACTCGGAAGGGCAATGGGATACGAGAAACAGTTCCCCTACAAGAGCGCCGAAGAGATCTTCACGGAAGTCTCAAAGGTCACTCCATCCTATGGTGGCATGGATTATACCCGCCTCGAGAAGCCGGAAGCGCTCCACTGGCCGTGCCCGACAAAGGAGCACCCGGGAACCCCAATCCTGCACAAAGAGAAGTTCACCCACCCCGACGGACTGGGCATCTTCTCTCCCATTGAATTCAAATATCCGGCTGAAGTGCCGGACAAGGACTACCCGTTGATCCTGTCCACCGGGCGCTGCATCTGGCAGTGGCATACCGGTACCATGACCCGCCGTTCGGAGGACCTCGAGCGTGAAGAGCCGACCGGCTGGGTTGAGATGAACCCGGAGGATGCAAAGGCGCTGGGTATCAGGGACAAGGAGATGGTCAGGGCGATCACCCGCAGAGGGGAGATCAAAATCGGCGCACGGGTCACAAAAAACATCAAGAAAGGAGAGGTCTTTATCCCGTTCCACTTCGTGGAATGTGCAGCCAACACGCTGACCAACAACGCACTTGACCCGGTTGCAAGTATTCCGGAGTTCAAGGCCTGTGCTGTAAGAATCGAGAAGATTGCGGAGGCGCAGTAACATGGCAAAGAAAGGCGATATGCTCTACGCATGGACCAACGACGCAGATATCAAGAAGAAAGCTGAACTTGGCGGTGCTGTCACCGCACTCTGGAAACACGCACTTGAATCAAAGGTTGTCGATGCAGTGCTTGCCATCAGGAGAGGCGCTGATCTCTACGATGCCCAGCCGGTGCTGATCACTGACCCTAAGGAACTTGCCCAGACTGCCGGGTCTCTTCACTGCGGGACACTTCTTATGCCGAAACTGGTCAAGAAATACCTTGATGGTGCAAAGATCAAGAAGATCGGTGTGACCGTCAAGGGTTGCGATGCCATGGCATTCTTTGAGCTTGCCAAGCGCAAGCAGATCAACCTTGACAACATCGTTATGATTGGCGTCAACTGCGGTGGCTCGGTCAGCCCGGTCAGTGCACGCAAAATGATTGCCGATAAATTCGGGGTTGACCCGGACAAGGTCCACAAGGAAGAGATCGACAAGGGCCAGTTTATCATCGAGTACGAAGGCGGCCACAAAGGCATTTCGATCGACGAACTCGAAGAAGCAGGCTACGGACGCCGCACCAATTGCCGCCGTTGCAAGATGAAGATCCCCCGGCAGGCAGACCTTGCCTGTGGTAACTGGGGTGTCATCGGTGACAAGGCCGGTAAAGCAACCTTCGTCGAAGTCTGCAGCGAGAAGGGTGCAAATCTCCTGAACAGTGCAGTGAAATCCGGTATCCTTGCGACCGATGCAGCGAACCCCAAGGGTCTTGAGATCCGGGGTAAAGTCGAGGGCGCAATGATGAAGCTTGGTGACAAGTGGCGCAAGCACGACTTTGAGGCTCTTGGTGACGGGAAAGAGCGGTTAAAGAAGATTATGTCAGAGACATCCCGGTGCATCAAGTGCTACTCGTGTATTGAGGCATGCCCGATCTGCTATTGCGAGGACTGCACAACCAAGAACCCGGCCTATGTCACGCCCGGGCAGCTCCCGCCCAATTTCATGTTCCATCTCATCCGGTTCGCCCATATCGCGGACTCCTGCGTGAACTGCGGCCAGTGTGAGGAACTCTGCCCGGCCGAGATCCCCAATGCACTCTTCATGCACGCCCAGCAGGTCGAACTCGAGAAGATGTTCGGTCATGTGCCCGGCATTAACATGGAACTCCCGCTCCTTGCCATGGTCGAGGAGAAAGAGGAGCGTGCACGGCTGCAAAATACCGGCAGCGACATGATCTACGAGAACGTGTTCAATCCTGTTACAAAATAATTTTTTTATTTTTTTAATGCCCTTTAATCCTAAAATCGCTATTAAAAAAATTTCAGTGTCTCCCAAAAAAATAGTATTTCTGATTTTACCTTTCTGCTGATGGGAATGGATTCTACGACGTGAAGTAAAGAACTGCACCCTGCTTATGTTTTCATGTCCTGTTGGTTATTTTATTGAGCACACTATTTTTTCCATTTAAAAATAGGAATCATCGGTTTAAGGAGATCAGGTTCTTCTCCAAATAAGGATAGCTTTGAAGAACTGGAAAACAGCCTGCCGTTTTCATTTTGATAGGTTACGGCAATTTTAATGTATTCAACCATTGCATTCAAGGGAAATTCATACGTTGATTCAGCTTCGAGAGACGGTATATCAAACTCACTATTCAACGGTACAAGTGCCACATGTATTTTTTCTGCCCTTGCATTTCCCGTGTTTGTGAGGATAATGGCCTTCGCATCGCCCCTGAGCGTTGCCACAATCTCCGGAATACCAGTAGTATCCTGCATTATCTGGACCGCCATGAGGAGTGTAATGAGGATTACACCGGCAATTCCTGCCAGATAGATATCAATAAACAATAGGAATATGATGATAAATACCCCAATAGCGAATAAAATCTTTGTGTTTTTCTCCATAGAATCACGTATCTTCCTATCTTGTATTGCTTAGCGGTTTGTAATTAAATTTCTGAATTTTACTGCAATAACATCCGATTAATTATTCTTCTTGAACTTACCCCAAAATTGTGCAGATATTTCAGACGGTATTTTTTTTAAGGGTACGGATTCATGATAATCCTGCATGTTCGATTGTTGTCCGTTTGTATTGTCATTTGAGGATAGTGAAAAACAAGATAATTATTAAAAATTTTTATCAGCATAGATACGAATCGCTCATGATATCAGGGGCAAATCTGCAAAAGAGGGAAAAATTCCCTATTATTTTTCATATTGACATGTAATTAGCGTTTGTTACAGTTGCGCGTTTAAACGGTATCATATCATATTCACTACCAGAAAGCATATAATCAAATAATTCTGGGCTGTCATTAATTAAAAATTAGTTAAAAAATAAAAAAATTAATAATAATATGTTTACGACTTTATTCCGGAAATTTTATCATTTACTCACTAATTGCGCCCGATTGGCAAACAATCCGAAAATTATTAATATCACACACAAAAGAGTGTAAATTGACCTATACGAAAAGTGATTTAATACGTTATTGGTATAGGTTGAAACGTTTCAGAGGTGTTTAAGAGAATGGT
>Ga0031655_10001249_pt1 | contig 15282 bp, 22 predicted proteins | sample FrelakmetHBP12HB_FD_55187 | JGI IMG/M metagenome (GOLD analysis project Ga0031655, IMG submission 55187) | Freshwater lake sediment microbial communities from the University of Notre Dame, USA, for methane emissions studies -HBP12 HB | ecosystem: Environmental > Aquatic > Freshwater > Lake >... | reverse complement strand
CCAGTGATAGTACCCGGAGAACCCGTTACGTTACCGCCGTTAGTAATTCTAACGTTATTACCAGCGCCGTCACGGTAGTAAAGATCGCTTCCGTACACATACACAGAAGCATTATAGAGCGCGCTACTTGGCGCAGCAGGTACAGGATAAAACATCACCGTATTAGTGTTGGTAAGGTTATTTTGGTTCATCGACAAATCAGCATTAACGTTAATAGCAGCCGGTGTAATCGGCACACCTTGGCCGTTGGTGTGATTGTGGCTATCTACTTTGCTAAGAGCAGCATTGACGTTATTTGCCCAGTCCGGCCCTGGGTCAACACCGACCACAGGCAAATTCAAAGTCATGTTTGGCGTTGTCGTTGTATTAGCCATTAAAACACCCAAATGCTGATGGTTGTGTTTGCCGATGATTCAAGTGTAATAGTTTGCTGCGTCCAAGCGGTACGCCAAATAGTAGCGTTGGCCGTGTTATCAACTACAAACCAGCCAATTGGTACACTGCCAAGCGTGTGCGGTACGGCTTTTGGAGTAGAAGCGGTTAAGGAAATGTTTTTTATCTGGTAACCGCCGTTTATAGCNACGTTTTCAAGATTGGCAACGCTAGTAAAAAGCGGATTAATTTGCGAAGCCCACAGCGGGTTTGCAAGCTGCCACGAAAGATTTGCAGAAAGTTTACCAGCCACCTTGCGAACCCCCTAACGTACCAAAACCAGTACCGCCAAACACCGGATCTTGCCGCGTTTGGCTAATGGTTTCAGCCTCACCTGCGTCTCTATTTTGAGACATTTCCTCGATGCGCGTTTTAAGGTAAACAATTTCCGCATCTAGCTTACTAGTGTCGGAGCCTTCTTCTTTATCAAGCGCGTATTTAGCAGCACGCGCAATCGGATAGCGCAGCCATCCCGAAAACCCAAGCGTGGTGACATCGGTATCTTGCAGCAGCGCCGGCAAACGTGGCGAATACCAAATGCGTACCTGCTGATTACCAGCCGGCGTTGGGATGATGTTTACCTTATTGCCCATCATCCTATAGCGCATGTTGTAAACGCCGTAGATTGTGGACGTGGAATTTGGGTACACGTATTTGTTGCGCTCGATAAAGTCGTAACGCAACAGCGTCACCCAAGCGTTGTTACTCGTGTTAATCCCAAGATCTATACCGGCTAGCTTATAAAAAGCAGGAGCAGGAGCGCCGCTACTAGGAGAGCTAGGATAGACGCCGCCAAAGTAGTTGCTAACGCCGTCCGGAAGCGGGTAGTTTTGCGTCGTGCCGTTGGTATTGAAATAGACGTATGATCCCGCGAAATAGTCCTCGTAACTGCCGATAAGTAGATCATACAGCTCATACATGGCGAGCCTTATAAAGGCGTTCCATTCGCTTGTTACCACAAACTGTGAACCAACTCGGTCGGCGGTTTGCTGTGCCCTTAGCCTTAGCTCGTACAAAGACATTTCGCTAGGAGGCGCCGCTACCATTTGAGCAGGCGAAGAGTAAACCGAGTAGTTTACGCCGTCGGTCGCTGCTATTTGGTAATAATACATAATGCCGACGCCAGGCAGGCTATCGACGTAGCTAGTTACCTGACCAACACTGGCGAGGTTTGTATAGTTTACGCCGTCGGTTGACCTTTGAATTTGGTAACCCGGAGCGCCAAGCGAAGCAGTCCAGGTAAGTAAAATATTGCCGTCCGCTTGCTCAGCAGTAAGATTTTGCGGCTGATATAAACTGACCATGTTTTGCCTTTGTAATTAAAGGGCGCCCCAGCAAAGCCAAGGCGCCCAATAATGAAGTGCCCCGACCTTACAAGCCGTCGATAGTTACCGTAGAGCCGTCGAAACAGAATTTCATAGACACTACCGTGCCGTCGGCCGGTGCGGCGGCGACAAGGGTAGTCACTGAAGAACTGGTTGGAGCAGCAAACTGCACAACTACCTGTGCACCCGCATTAGAAGCGACCGACGAGTTGGCAATAACCGTATTAGGATCGCCAACAACAGTTAAAGTCGATGCGGTTGGTACGCCTGGCAAGCCAACTTTACCCGTGCCGCTAATTGACGCAGTAGCAGCAGCAACAAACGTTGCTCCAACGGCCGGTGTTACGCCTGGAATTAAGCCAGCGGTTTGCCACTGCGCCAGCGTGGTTGTTCCAAGGCTAGTAATGACGTAAACATTGCCCTTGGTAAGGCTAGAAGTTGAGGTCGAGGTCAGCGGTACAATTTGACCGGCAAAACCGCCTAAATAGAAGTTGAAATTGTTTTTAAACCGCACTACCGCGTAACCAGCAGCAGGGTTTGGGTTGGTAAGCGTTCCAGCGACACCCGGAGTTGCACTGGTATTCATAAACACGGCTTCAACGTAGCCGTTAGATTTCAGTGAGCGGATACCGAGACCGTTGCCGTTAGCAGAGTCAACAATAAAGTTGAGCCAAACTTCCTGAGGCTTAGCAACGTTGGTATAAAGCGACTTACCGTTAAGACCGAAACCGCGTGGTTGTGACATAGGCTGTCCCCTATATTGAGCAAGGATTTCTCTGCGGGTAGCCTTGCACCACTTGCCCGCCAGTACGGCCAAAAACTGTTTTGGCCCTCAGTTTTGTGACAAATGTTCAGAAAAAAGCCGGGAGTTTCCCCCCGGCCCGCTAATTTACGCGGAAAGCTGAACTACCATGTTGTATCCAGGAGCCGAGCAAATGAGGTTGCCGTAGTAGGCAATCCGGATCTCGAGAGCATCGGCGTTACCAACACGAAGGCCTTCCAAACCTTCCATACCGTAGGTCAGGATATGCGGCGCTTTGCCAAGCGTGCGCAGTTTCCAGGTATCGGTAGTGAGGCAGTAAGCCGTTTGCGCTGGGCAGCTACGGTCAGCAAGAACTGGGATCTTGCCGTAAGCCGAGTGGAAGTGAATTGCTTCGAAAGCAACTTCAACTTCATCGTGCTCGAGTTGGACGTATTGCACTTTAGCTCCTAGCTCGTTGATGAGCGTTGCGTAAGATACAAAATCCAGCACGATAAGGTCAAACGATGCACCTTCGCGGTTACCGTATGCCAGAGCGTTGGTAATACCTTCGGAGATGGACTGGCTAGCAGCGTTGTAACGAAGGCCGCCGAGACGAGTTGGGTCTGCCGAGCGGTTTACACCCCAGAAGTTGTCGCTGGACGGCGGATCAACATTTGGCACCCAAGCTCCCAGGCCGGAAAGACCAAGCATACCAGCAATGGTAGACGAGCCGCCAATACCGATATCGCCTAAGACTTGCAGGTAGCTACCAGCAACCCAGCTAGACTGGGGAGCACCCTGAACCACGGTGCCAGTGATAGCGCCGCTTCCACGGTTAACCGACGTAATTTGGATTGCGTCGATAGTACCGGGGGTATTTTGCAGCGCTGCGCCGCCATCGGTAGCGGAAGCTTGCAGCGTCATGCCAACTTCAAACTGCACAACTTGCTGTGAGTTAGACAGCGTGAAGCTAAGGTTTGGGGCGCTGTAGCTTACGCCCGCCGACGAGATAGCGCCGCGCGATGCAGTGCCGCCCGAAAACAGTTCAAACGCCATGTTGTTGGAGATGTTGCGGAAGCCGTTGTCTAAACTTCTGCTGGCTTCGTCCACGAACGCCGTGTGGACTGTTACCGTAAAGGCTTTTTATCCCTTACTTCTTGTATTTCTTAGCATATGCGATACAGCTTTCGAAGATTGCCACGTCTTCTTTAAGCAGGCCAAATGCCGTGTTGCACTGGTTGCAAAGTAATCCTCTAACTTTGCCTGTTTCATGACAGTGATCAACGTAAGGCGTTTTGACAAAAGTTGTCCGGCATATTTCACACGAGTTTTTTTGCTCTGAAAGCATTTCTTCATATTTGGCTTTTGTAAGACCATATTTTTGACGTTTCCGAGCAAAAACAAATTTCTCTGGTGTATCTTTATACTGCCGTCTCAACTTCTCGCAGACACTTGACTTGTTCGCTTCGTACCAAGCTTTTCTTACGGCTCTTTCACGTTCACGATTAGCTAGGTAATGTGCCTTTTGATACTTAGATCTACAGGCTTTACATCGGTTTTGAGTTTTGCCTCTTTTATAATGATATTCACTAGTTGGCTTCTCAATACCGCACTTCGAACAAATCTTCATACAAGCCCAGATNANATTTTCATCCTTTTATTAGGATGCCGATCACTCGTGGGGCTGTTTTATTCTTGGTCTGTTCCAAGTTTCAAGCCCTAATCGTTACGGTGAGCCAGGCTCTTTAATTCCTGCTTTACCTCGGTATTCCCGTCACAGGGTTCACCGATTTTGATCGGTTTGCACTAACGACTTACGCCGCTAAGGGGCACGTATATTGACCCGCGTTCGACTTGGTTTGCTCCATAAGGAGGTTGGTGATGGTAACTANCTGNTAATCCTGTACCGCATAGACGAAGTAGCTAACAACGTCGGAAGCGGTTTGCTGGTTTTGCGCATTAGCAAANNTATGCGCACGACCTTGCGGGTTGCCGTATTCCAGCGGCACTGGAATGTACTTACCGGCAAAACCATCTGGGCTTTCGTTTTTTGGAACGAGAGCAAGCAGTGGATTCTTGGAATACACGATATTTTTCATGTAATCCTTGTCATCCGTATAGAGTTCTTTAAGCGCCGCTAGCTGGTTAGAGCTATTGGCATATACTGGAGCAACTGCCATATGATTATTCCTTTATTGTTTATTTTTTGAGTTGACCATAGAACGCAGCTAGTGCCCGTTGCTTGGGGCTCATCGGGACTTGCGCGGTGTCCCGGTTCGTAAGCGTCCTCATGCCTGGTCTTTGCTGAACCATCGGCTGATTTTCAGGAGCTAGCTTGTTCCATACTTTTCCGAGCTTTGCTCTTGAAATGGTGTCTTCTAGCAATTGATCTTCGACCATTTGCATAGCTTCTTCCACGTCAAGCAGCTCACCTTGGTTATCGTAAGTTTGTACCATCAGCTTTATAACGTCGTTGATGTGACCGCCGGCACGAATCATCTCAAAACGGTCACCATCGGCTGCTAGCTGCGTCGCCGTCCTTCTCATTTCTGAGATGGCTTGCTCGCGCTGAGCTTCTTCACGCTGCGTAAGCTTTTGCTCAACGCCTTCTTCAAGNGCTTTNAGTTTTTGCTTNAGCTCGTGAATTTCCGGATTGTAACCGCCTTGCTGATTTAGTACCGCTTGCGTCAATTCGTCATACGTTACGCCNCTTTCCAGTAAAACACTCAACGGCTCCGACTTGATGCGAGCCCTGTCAATGTAATCGCCTTGGGTAGGAGACTTTCCTGACAGCGCTCTTTCTCGTTCTGCNAGCTCCCTCTCTTTNACNTGGAGGGCGCGACGTTGTTTGGCCAACGCCGCAAATTGAGGGCTTAGCGGTTTAGTCGCTTCGTTTTCCGCCTCGCCTACGTTTTCCTTATTTTCTTCTTCAGCCGGTGCGACGACTTGCGCGCCCGCATCGGCTGGGGGGGCATAGCTTCCAGGAGTTGCGTTAGTATTTATACGCAAACTGCGCAGCGACGGCGCGACTGCTTGAGGCGCCTGAGGGCCGCCTGTTACGCCGGCTACGGTATTTCCTGTATTCATTATGGGACTAATTTTCATTCATTTAACCTATGCTGCTGCCTGTTGATTTTGTGGAACTAACGGAGATACTGGCGCCGGTGCCGCAACGGCTGTTGGTTGCGCCGGCATAGCTTGCGGAGGCGGCGTGGCAGCCTGCTGCAAAGCTTGCACTTGCTGGAAAAACGTGCGCAAAAGATCGGCTTTAGATTCTTCCAGGTTAGCTGCCAGGTACAAATTCAAATACTGAACAACCAGCGTTGTGGCGAGTTGCAGATCAAGGAACGGATCGGGCGGCGTATAAGTACCGTCGTGCACAATGGCGTCCAGTATTTTAAAGATGCGTTCCTCGCTAGCGTTGGCCAGTTTTTCATCTTGCTCCAGATCAGGAAAGCGCATAAGTCTGCGCCCTTCTTTGATCGTGAGCATGCCGGCCTGTACCTGTTCGGTAACTGTGGCAATTCTTCCCGCCGGTGTACGCGGCAGCGAGCTTTCATTAAAGCACTGAATAACGAACGGATCTTTAATGAGGCCCATTTTAGGCAGGTCGATCTCTTTAGTGCCGTCCTTATTTGGGTANACGGTTTGGTATTTACCTTCGCGTTTGGCTATATCCATAGCGCAGTCGGTAATTTGGTAGGCAAGATCGATAAATACTTGATCGTAGCGCTGAGATAATTCCGAAAAACGGTCGCTATTGACATCGTCGTAAGACCGGATGGCTTCGCCCGAGTTAAGACCGGACGGCTTTTCGCCGGTAGCCTGCATGTCTGATACGCCGCACTGCCTAAAACCGTATTCTATTAGCTTATCTCTCTCGGCATATAGCTCAGGAGCGTTACACGGAGCGACTTCATAGCTTGGTTTGGTCCCGGCGTAAGTAATCATTACGCCGATTTCGTTATTGTTGTGGGCTTTAACCACTTTACTAGATTGCTCAATAAACACTCTAGGCACGCCAACTAGTACAATGGCGCGCGTAATGGTTTTAAGAATCCTTTCAAGAGAGATTTGAGTACCAAAAAGCTGCGTTGCCAGTCCTTGGCCCCAAAACCCTGTAAAAGGATCTGAGTAGTTTAAGAACACAAATGGGAATTTTTGCTTATCCCACGGCTCATCAAAAATAACGCCAGCGGACGTTGCCAGCGTGTGTCTGCCGGAAACATACCCAAGCGCTTTGGGATCAGGGCCGTTGGGAAGTTTCCAACCCTCAACAACCATGATTTGGTCGGTTGTGGTGCGCCCGGATTCCGGCGAGTTATCGGGATAGCTTTGCGGCGTACCGGCAATAACCTCGGATGCACTGGGATTATTGGCCATGACCTTATCACGGTCAACCAGCTTAAGTTGAATTAACTGCTGAGGCTCGCCATTAAGAGAATCGTTATCATCAACATAAAGATCAGTTTGAAGTACTCGGTCAATGCAGACCTTATTATTATCGCCCTCGTAGACCTTGAGGCATCCAGTACCCATGACGATTGCGTCTTTAAGAATTTTTGAGGCTTTTTGGTAGGCATTGGTCTGATAAAACTCTCCCAAAATGAACTGGTTTAGTTCTTGGGCAAGGTGACGCTCTTTATAGTCACTATTATCAGTTAGGAATTTAGGCTGGGGTTTGTTTTGGGTAAGACGCGAAACCAGGGTATCGGTACAGGTCTGAATGAGGTTAAACGTCGGGCTGTCGTTGGGCAGGGTTTTGGTGCGGTCCATTTTGGACACATTGCTACCCGCATAGGAGTACACCGGAAGCCCTGCATACAAACGAATAGATACGGCAAGCTGCCGTACCCGGTAAGTTTGTAATGTCTTAAGGTAAGCCCCAGTTTGACATAATTCAACGGCAAGTTGCCGAGGGTCTTTAGCTTTCCACCATTCGGAAAGCATTTGTTGACCGCCCGTACCGTCAACCCCGGCACGGGTTTTCATCTTGATTTTTTCAACAGGGCCTTTGGCCTTTTTTATGCGCATCAAATAACCCCGGCATAGTCACTTACAAGATTTTCAAAGTCTGGCGTATCCTGGGTTTCTTCTATTTCTTGGTAGTCAATGCGCTGAGGCAGTTCAGCAAGTTTTCCGTAAAAGCCTTTGAAACTCACTTCGGTAACGCCGTGTTTTCTGCATGTTTTAAGAAACTGATTTAGCTCTTTATTATCCATGACTTTATCCATTATGCCGGTCTCGGATTGTGCTGTTTACGTTTACGCATAAGACGCGCCACTAGGTCGCTGCCTTCTTCCTGCTCATGATGATCCGCGTCGTAATCACCGGCGCTTTCGCCACTTTCATGAAACTCTAGCGAATCTTCATGCGGCAAAACGTCCAACTCGTTTGGCTCAAAGTCCGCTGTCCAATGTTCTTCATTGGCAACCCGTCCGCCTTCGCTATATCCACGTTTTTTCATGATGCGGGATACTAGGCCGTGGTCGTCATCGGCCATACCGCCGTGTGCATAAAGCTTAGGTTTTTTCATGCCGCGCATTTCGCCAAGCACTTCGTGATGCTTTTCTTTAGCTCTGCGCATTAGGCGTTCATGAAACTCAGGCTCGTCGGCCTCAAGGCCGCTGGCATCGCGTACATGCTCACCGGCTTCGCTGCGACCGGCCCAATGTTTGTCGTCATCTTCCCATTCTGACTGATGAACGCCTTTAATTTCTCCGCCTTTTGCATGACAGCTTGGGCAAGAATAAGAGCCGTGTTGGCACATGCCGCCTTTGGCAAACTTTTCGCCGCGTGCCATCTTGTGTTCAAGCGTTTCAACGGCCTGGTCAACGGCTTCTTTACCAAAATGATGAGAACCCGACATGCCGTGGCGTTTAGCCTCCGGCTCTAGCTCACGGTAACGCTCAGCCTCGTCGCGCTCATGGCCAGAAATGTAGCCGCCGTGCGCTTTTTTTGACTTACGCTTCATAGCATAGGCAATAGCTAGGCTTTGCTTTTGCGGCTTACCGTGATGCATTTCTGTTCTCACATTATGTTTGAAAGCCTTTTCAGACTTACCGTGCATAAGAGGCATTTTAGGTTCCTTGGTAGATGTTGAGGATGCCTTTAACTGAGTTTAGTTGGTTATCAGCAGCGGCCGAGCTAGAAGGAACAACAGTGATAACGTCATTGGCAGCGCACTGAAGCCGTACCGATCCGCCAAGGATTGGAGCGGTAGGAGCGCCGGCATTAAGGGTTAGCTTGGTCGAGCCGTTTTGCTGTACCAAAACTTGGAGCGAACTGCCGCCCGTTGTAACGGTCGAATCAGCACTCGAGCCAGCGGCTTGATAAGGTAGAAAATACTGCACGCCAACGGTGTAAAGACCAGCCGTTGTGATGTTGCAAGTTTGGGTGCCAAGGCCGACTACGGGATTAGACTCATTGATATTAATGGAATTGATCGTCATTCGCCCATCTCCTCAAGTAAGTTTCTATCGTCGATTTCGTCTTGCTCTCTGATGTGGTCCACTAAAGATTCTAAGGCTTCTTTGATAAGCCTCTTATCTTTTCTTTCAAACGCCAGAAGAAGATCTTCGGCAACAGCGTCCAGCATTGAGTAGTCATCGCTATCTTCATCTGGCTTGCGGCGAATGGAATCAACCGGCATGGCGGAAGCCCCATCTTGTCTATTTTTTAAAAAAGGGAGCATTTCTCATCCTTATTGCCCTGGTTTAATAAAAAAACATGGCTAAAAAAGTGAGAAACGTTCAGTATTGAAAAAATGTTGGCGAGTAGCTCAGTTGGTAGAGTCGGTGACTGTTAATCACCTGGTCGGAGGTTCGAGCCCTTCCTCGCCAGCCAACCTTTAGCCGGCTAGCCAAATGGTAAGGCATCGGGTTTTGATTCCGACATCAGTGGTTCGATTCCACTGCCGGCTGCCAATAACCTACCAACCTGAATCATAGCTGTTCCACGACTCTTGCTCTTGCTGCTCACGCTCTGCTTTTTCTAGTTCTTTTCGCCAAATATCTTGGCTTTGTTTTTCGTACCATTCGCGGGAATATTTGGTGATTTTAACCTCAGCGGGGGCAGCGTGATAATGGTATCCCATTCGCCAAGCATACAAAAAGGCGTCGCAGCGGTGATTCGGAAGTGCCGGGTGTTCCTTTTTGGGAAACTTTATCGCCTCACCGTCCGTTGCCCAAACGAGAGCGCTCATTTCTTCCCAAAGACCTCGGTTTTCCTCGGACTTGATAATCTTGATTTTACCCTGCACCAAGTCAGCGTTACACAGCTCGATAAAAGTGGCTTTATCAAGCTTGTCTGCATACTCAAACGGAATAGCTGAGCGCGCCCGCATGCTTTCGACACCTTGTTTATTGGCGCCGTCAATGACTATCTTATGCGGGGCGTGGTCGGGATCAGCCATAAACTCGCCGATCTTTTCTGCGACCTGATCAAACGTCAATTTTTTGGCGCTATACGTCTTAAGCACGTAAAGATTGGGATCATTAAGATGATAGCCAGTGAGCACAAAAGCGTTGTCATCTTCCCAGCCGGTATCGACGCCTAAAACGTAGGTCCAACCATCGCGGCTTAGTTGCGGCTCTCGCGTAGCAAGATTGCGATCAGGATTAAAACGGTAGCAAAGCTTACTTTCGTCAACCACCCACTCATTTAGGTACCACTGCTTAAACTGAGGTGTTTGCATATAAAGAGGCCGGTTTTGCCTAATATCTTCAAGCGCTTCTGCCCACTGCGCCGATACGTGCGGGTTATCGTGGGCCGTCCACTCGTAAAGTTTCCAACCGTTTTCTCTTTTGGTCGTAACGTCATAAAAAAGCCCGCGAGGAAAGTCGGAGGCTGTACCAAACATGGCAATGGTGCCGCGCTGACCGCCGGCGTTTGGGTCGGTCATAGCTGGGCCAAGTACGCCGTAGACTAGATTTCTCATGTCGATCGTGTACATGGAAGCCTCGTCGATACAAACAAGGCGGTACTTTCGTCCAAGCAGCTTATTCATCTCGCTTTCGTCGGCATCAACGCCGGTCACAGCGATGAGTGAGCCGTTGGGTAGCGTCATGGTGAGCTCGGCCTGGTTGGGCTTGGCTTTGAGCGTGTGAAGCTTATCAAGTACCCGAAGGATGTCTTTCCAAATAATGGCTTTGGCAGAAGCCCTGGTTAAGCCAACGAAAAGACAGTTACATCCTGGGTTTTTAAGTGCTTCATAAACAAGGTAAAGGCCAGCGGTAAAGCTTTTGGCGCTCCGGCGTGTACAAAAAAGAGCTTTAAGCTTGGCGGGATCTTCTATAAACGCGCGCTGCTGCTTAAAGACGTCTTTATGCCCAAGGATGTCGGGTATGGCTACTTTTTGTTCCGACATTCTGCGCACTAGAGCTAGCAGTAGGTCGCGCTCATTAGTCATTAAATCCAACCAAATATGATGTCATGCCAGCGTTTTTTGGGAGGCTGTTTATTTATTGGCGTAATACGCGCGTAATCAAGCCAGCTTTTTGGTGGAGGCTGCGACTTAAGATATTCGTCGTAGTCCCACTCGATTCGCGCGCACACTTCGTCTAGGTGATACTGCGACTGAATGGCGGCCCTTTTATTTGGATCAGACCAAGCTTTAATGGCTTCAAGATGCCGCCTTTTGTACTCGGCAATATCTTTCAGTTCGGCAAGCCTTTGAGCCCGCTGGGCCTCTGGGCTTAGGCCGTCCCACTGCGTAAAAAAAGCTAAGGACATATCGTTTTTCAAAACTTTCTGGGCCTACCAAGCTGTTTATCTATCTTGCCGGCGATGGATTCTTGGATAGCTTGCTGCCTTGAGGCTAGGGCCTGCGCAGCCGCTGGGGTTTGCGCGATGTCTACGGGCGGCGGCACTGGGGCCTCGCCCTTGGTCGCAACCTGGGCGCCTATAAACGACGGCCTAGCGGCTACGGGTTTTGGGGCGCCTTGGCTTAGGATGGCTTCTTCAAGCGCTCTTACTCTGTCTTTAATGAGCGTGCAAGTTTGCTCCTCGAGACAGTGGTCAAAAAGCAGATCAAGTAGAAAGCTTATTTCTGGTTTCAACGCGATTTACCTTTACCTTCGCCGCCAAACACATGCGACTGCGGGGTTTCTACCTGGGCCTCGATCTTTTTAGGCGGAGGCGTGGGAAGGGAGCGCACTTTAACCTCGCCCACGACCATTGACGCTACGTTACTGGTTGGCACGATAGCGGTTTCGTTATTCCAGGTAACGAGAAGTTCTTTTTCTACCTGGTCGTAAACCATTTGTATGCCGGTCCTACGGGCGGGATCCAGCTTTAGCTGAAGGTTAGTACCGCCAAGAAATAGCGGCGAATGTAGTTCGGCAAACTTAATTGGATACTTCATTTTTTTTCTCACAAATAAGGAACAAATTTGAGATGGGGATACTTCAGTTTCCAGACTATTAAACCAACTTTTGTCAAGTTTGAAAATGTTTCAATGTCATCCGGCACTAGACTGGCGCCTATTCCAAGCCGCCTTTGGTCCCTGTGGACGTAGACGTAATCAAGCACTTTTCCTCTTATAACTGAAAAGCCAAGAACAACGTCTATATCGTCGGTAAGCACGGCTAGTTTAATCACGGTTTTTGGGTTATCAAGCAGCCGCGTAATATAGTCGTGGGCGTATTTGAAATACGCAGTCTGCTCTATAAGCTTGGCGTATTCGTTACCGTAACGCATTGAGCGCAGCCATTTTGCGTAGATCATGGATCGGTAGGGATCTAGCTTTTCATGCGGGCAATTATAGACAAAATAAGAATCACTCATGTTTCGGCCTTTTTTTATTGAGTTGAGCCGGTGAGTAAAACTTCATTCCCCATCTATGCTCATACTTACGCACGACATAAAAGACCGTTGTGCGGCAACGCGGCTGTTTAATCTGGGCAAGATGCCTAACGATTACGCATGTTTTGATACCAGATGCAAACATTTGCATGATAATGCGCTCGATATCGCTATCAAACTCGCCTTCGGCTACGTGCTCGGAAAGCAGCCTAAAATAATCCTCAATAGCTGCCTTGAGTATGGGATCTTTCCCACGTAGTCCCCGGTACTTATTTTCCGACGACTGTTTAAGCGTTGGCTCGCCGAAGTTTAGTTCTTCAATATCTTGAAAGCCCGTTTCTTTAAGGCGTTTATACCAAGTCTTTTGTAACGCCAAAAATGAGGGGCTTTCGTAATATTTCACGTGTCTTTATTTTCCTCGGCGGCAAGTCTGGCTTTTTCTTGATCGCGCATTTCTTTTCTTGCGTCATCGGCCACTTGATTAACGGCAAACTTACGAAGGCTTTTAATAAAGAAGATATCTTCCTTATGATCTTCGGTAGGACCAAGGTGCAGCAGCATATTGGCAAGGGCAAACTTTTGGCTTTCGGGCGTGGCAGTAATCATTGTACCGCTGATAATTCTGTCGGCCCATTCATGAAACTCAGTTTTACCAAGCGGCAGTGGGCGCACCTCCAGCATTTGATCAAGGATTACTTCAGGGGGAGTATTTTGCAGGTTTCTTCTGAGGAGTTTTGCAATGAATTTGTAGAACCATTTTCGCATTTACGTTTGTGACCTTTTTTTCTCTTATTTTTTAGCTCTTCAAGCAGCCCAGGCACGACGTTACTTAAGTACATTAAAAGCGCTTCGCCGTCATACGTAGCCAGTATGTCTGGAAGCCTATGTATGACCGAGCAGTGCCCACTACTGATTGAAAGACAAAGATTACTCTCGCTGTCTTTAACTAGCTGCGTTTTGTACATCACTCTTTTTCAGCAAATAAAAAGCGTTTGGCCATGGCCTTTAGCTCATCGTTACTCATGTTTTTAAACGGATCGTTGTCTTCTTCGCCCGGCCTATCACGCCACTGGCAAAGGTTTTTGAGACAAAAGATCAGCATACAGTTGTCGCCGGTCTCTGCTTTGTATATCGCCGTTTGTATTAAATTGTGCCGCGTTTTGACCATATTTTGGTCACGAAACTCCGTAAAACGGCATTCATAATTATCCCTTATATATTTCTCAATTGTATCAGGCGAACACTCGAAGAAATGAGCCACGTCAATTAGCGTTGGTTTCCACCTTAAAATGGTGCGTAGTTGATGATCGTCGATTGGTTTTTTTGGACGTGCCATTTTGTTCCTTTTTTATGTTGGTAAAAGAGTAAAATTTTGCGTGATTCCAAGATACGTAACTTGCCCATCAAGCCGAATAAGTGCTGCGCCGTCGTGGCTATAGCCTGACACGTCTACCGTTGCGACGCCGGCTACGTCTGGCCCCGTAAAGCTAACGTGTGACTGCCCGTCTTTCACGTCGAGCACTTTAACGCTAAGCCCGCCTGGAAAATCCTGCACGGAGCCTGCTGCTAAAAACGCAGCTTTTTCAAATTGCCCAGGTTTTCCTTGAAAAGAACGTGCAAGTGACACGTTTTTAGTAAAAAACCCGATGCTTACGGTAAGATCGAGGTGAGCGCTTAGCTTATCATCAACGATTGAGTATTCAGCGCTACCGCGCACGATATGTCCACCGGGTTGCACTATAAGTGAAGGCATTTTTCTATCCTTTTTGGCTTATTTGACTTGCCGCTTATTTTACCTGAAAATTGTTTAACTTCCTTAGTTTTACTAACCAATTAAAATTTTGGAGCATTTATGGATTTTTACCAGTGGTTTTTTGACACACTTGAACGCCAACTAGAAGCCTTTAATGTTCCTTCGTGGGTTTCGAGGGCCATGGTGTCGGCTCTCGAGGCTGCTTTTCCCCGCGAAGCTGTGGCGTCTTTTGAGTTAGAGTTAAAAAAGAAGGTTGCCGACGAGTTAAAACAACTAGTTACTGCTAACCCATCAAGCTTGCTGACCGCCGAAATAGTCGCCGAGGCAGGTAAGCTTTTAGGTCTACCGTAATCCTTCCTTTTAGTTGTGTTTTAGCCCTATCTTTTGCGCTACCCTAACTGAAGTTTGAGGGGAATTTATTCAGTGTGGGAGCGCACTTTTTTATGGATCAAAAATCGCTTGATAAACTAGCGACTTGTGACGAGCGTTTGCAACGTCTTTTTACTGAGGTTTCTAAGACCTGGGAATTTACAGTAATCGAGGGTCACCGCGGAAAAGACGCGCAGGAACAGGCTTACGCGACGGGACACACCAAGCTTCATTGGCCCCACGGCAAGCACAACGCCGAGCCAAGCCTAGCTGTAGACGTGATCCCTAGTCCTGTCGACTGGAAAGACACGATGAAGATTACCTACTTTGCCGGCTACGTCATGGCCACGGCCGAAAAGTTAGGCATTAACCTGCGTTGGGGCGGAGATTGGCGTCGGCAGCACGATCCGCTTCACAACACGTTTAACGACCTCGTTCATTTTGAGGTAGTCAGTGAATAAGAACCCGTATGCCGAGATTTTTACGGCCCAGATTAACGCAGCTACTCAAGGAATGAACGAAATGCTTAANGCCAATCAGTCGATCTACGATGCTTTTCAGGCGCAAATGCTTCAAATCATAAAGCAAAACCAAGAGATCATTAACTCGACCTCGTGTACTTTTCTCGACACCCTGAAGGCAGAGAGCGACGATCTGCTGAGACAGGTAAAAGAGGCGATGGCAGTCATAAAAAAACCGGGCACTTAAATGCCCGGCCAAGCTTAGGTCAAGCTTTCTCTTAGCCAGCTGCCGGTGCCGAGGTCGGTACGGTAGCAGCGGTTTGCGGCGGGGTAGACTGGGCCAGTTTAGCGACGATCTGGCTAAAAGCAACCATCGCAGCTTGGAAAAGTCCCGAA
>Ga0031655_10001243_pt1 | contig 15315 bp, 16 predicted proteins | sample FrelakmetHBP12HB_FD_55187 | JGI IMG/M metagenome (GOLD analysis project Ga0031655, IMG submission 55187) | Freshwater lake sediment microbial communities from the University of Notre Dame, USA, for methane emissions studies -HBP12 HB | ecosystem: Environmental > Aquatic > Freshwater > Lake >... | reverse complement strand
GGCTGCATTGAATCCTATGTAATACAGGCTGAATCCCGGGACTATGGAAAGTTCTTCATGCAGAGGGTTAGAGGGGTCGAGCACTCTTTCAATATCTCCCAGGTATACATCGGTGACATCGATCTTACCGTTTTCATACCCTGTCATGGGCACACCCTGCAGGGTATAGACGACCTGTCTCAATTTGGCAGGTTCAAGGTAGTAAAGCTCATTTCTCTCCAAGGTGATGACGTTGCCTGCTTTCCATTGTTTGAGCTTGAATGGCCCTGTTCCATTGGGCCTTCTCCACCAATCACTGCCCATCTCCACATTGGCTTTGTCAACGACAAAGGCTGTAGGATAGGTCAGTTTAGCGAGNAAGTATTCCTTGGGGGCATCGATAGTGATTTGCAGGGTATAGTCATCCAGTACTTTGATACCGCTGACCTCATTTGCCTTGCCTTGGATTTTTTCTTTCACGCCGACTATGTCGCCGAGATAGGTCGCTGCGGTCTGTGACCCCGTTGAGGGGTCGCAGACCCGCTCTAAAGAATACTTGAAGTCGTTGGCTGTGACATTCCTACCACTGTGAAACTCCACTCCCTGGCGCAGATGGAAGGTATATATCGTACCATCACTGCTTATATCCCAACTCTTGGCAATGTCAGGTGTGATTTTGAGATCGGGGTCGAAGCAGACCAGTCCGCTGAAGATCTCGACGATGTATTCTAGAGAAGTGGACTCCCTCGCCATGGCGGGGTCGAGAGTTGAAGGGCCGCTGCCAAACAGAGTGAGAGTCCCTTGCTGTGATATACAGCCGCTTCCAAGCAGGGGCAGAGCGATTGAGAAGCAAATGATAAGAATAAGCACTAAATGCAATTTACTTTTCATTTTTTGCCTCGCCGTGCTCTAATTCTAATAGCTTCTCCAATCACTGGCAGCAATACTATGCCTATTGCTCCAAACCCTGCTGAGCTGCTGTTTTGTGCTCTTGCCGAGGCCTCATGGCAGTTGAAGAATCCTGTTGTATGTGTCGATGTGGGAGTTGCTTGCTGTGGACCCAGCCCCAGGCTCTTTCTCCATAAACTGTCGAGCCTGTTAGTATCGAAGCCGTAAACTTTCTCCAGAGCATTGTCGTAGGTCGAGCCCTGTTTGAATGTGCTCAATAAACTCAGCATTTTCTCCTGGCCGTAGTGCTGGATGAGAAATTGGATCAAGCTGTAGCTCTCAGCATACGAGAGCCTTGCTCCCTCGGGATCGGCAGGGAAGTTGCTTGAGAGGGTTTGCACTGAGAAGAGCTTATCTTCGGATATCGCTTTATCTAGCAAGGATTCAAAAGTAGGGTCCAAGGGTCCCTCGGCGTACATCGACAGCCCTTCGTTGAGCCATGTTGGTATATCGCTATAGGGATTGGAGGTCATCTGGTAGGTCACAAGATGCGCCAGTTCGTGTGCCATAGCCCCTTTCCCCCATCCTAGATTATCAGGCGCTATCCCAATGACTATGATACCGTATTCAGGAAAGGTAACACCCCCGGTCCACTCCTGTGGGAAGATCAGGGCACCAAGCAGATCTTTCGAACTAGCATAAATATAAATATCCACTGCTTGCTGAAGATGTGCCCCTGTGTCCTGAGCTAGCTTATTCAGCGCTTCGCTGGCAGAATCCATTAATTCTTGTGCAAAGGACTGGTCCCCATCATACCAGAATAACGATATATTACCTTCTGGCAGGCTCTTCCAGTGGTAGCGGTCATCGTTGAATTGGACGGTCTCCCACGGAGTCTCGAGCTCATGACCGGCAGCGTCTTCTATTCTCCAGCTATATTGAACCTCCGCTCCGGGAGGCAGGCTATTTCCCTGCGTATCCCAGTGCCAGCTTGTTTCTACCTTGGGCCCGGTATCGAACTGGGGCTCGACCTCGCTTGTCACCGAAATAGTGGTTATCTGACTTATTTTGTAGCTCAGGGTGATTTGGGTGATGTCGGTAGTGCTTTCAGCGTTCAGAGAAAAGGTTAATGCTGTGGGGAATTGTACTTTGGTGTCGTAGGATGCTGAAATCGCTTCCTGAGCCTGGCTGATGCCAGGGACGACAGCGAGGAAAAGCGAGAGAATTAGAAGAATAAGAGCAAATCTTTTCATCGACTCTCTACCGTTGATCTCAGGTATGCTTTGAGCAGTTCATCGATGTCGCCATCGAGGACGGTGGTAGGGTTGCTGGTCTCATATCCTGTGCGGTGGTCCTTTACCATTTTGTAGGGATGAAGTACATAGCTGCGTATCTGGTTGCCCCACCCTGCGGTGATGTGTTCTCCTTTTAGCCTCACTTGCTCCTTGGCTTTCTTCTCCATCTCGAGTTCCAGTAAGCGCGAACGGAGGACTCTCATTGCAGTGTCCTTGTTTCGCAACTGTGAGCGTTCGTTTTGGCAGGTCACTACGAGGCCGGTAGGGAGGTGCGTCAGACGAACGGCGCTGCTTGTTTTCTGCATAGCCTGCCCCCCGGGTCCGCTGGAGCGAAAGACGTCTACCCTGACGTCATCTGGCTCTATGTTGACGTCCACGTTGCTCTCTACGACAGGCATAATCTCCACCAGGGCGAAGGAGGTGTGACGGCTGTGGGAAGCGTCGAAAGGTGAGATACGGACCAATCGGTGCACCCCCCGCTCCCCCTTGAGGTATCCATAAGCGTAGTCCCCCTTAACCTCGATAAGAACGCTTTTAACCCCTGTCTCCTCACCGGGGGAGAGCTCAATGACTTCAGTCTGGTAACCACTCTTTTCTGCCCATCGCATGTACATCCTGAGCAGCATCTGTGCCCAATCTTGTGATTCCGTACCGCCGGCGCCAGCGTGTACCGCTAGCATGGTCCCTCTGCGGTCATACTCGCCGCCGAGTTGAAGTTCAAATTCGAGCTCTTCGAGACTACGCTCGATTTTCTCTATTTCGACGGGGATCTCCTCTTCAAGGGAGCGGTCATCCTCATCGACGGACAAATCCACTAGTACTTCGAGGTCTGTAACGCTTTTTTCCAGATTGCGCCACGTGGCCACGACTCCCTTCAATTGCGAGACGTGGCGCATTGTTTCCTGAGCCTTCATCTGGTCTTGCCAGAAAGCGGCTTGGGCGGTCTCCTGCTCAAGCAGGGCGATTTGTTTTTCCTTAGCAGCTACGTCAAAGACGCACCAGTATATTANAGATGCGGCCTTTAAGTTCTTCTAATTTCAGCTTTTGTTCTTGCATTTTTACACCTTCTCACGCTATTATTTGGATTCTATATGGCGAGCCTCATTGGGGCTTGCGTCTTCAATGGATTTGCAGCTTCAAGCTGTCCGCTGGCGGCCAGATGTGCCAGCCTTGTTGGCTCTGGCAGCCGTTGGCCCCGGCAGCAGCGAAGCACCCAGGTTATAGCTATTTCCAGGTCTACTTTGTGCCCAGTCGATATATATAATGGAGCTGCGCCTGCCTTGGTGCGGAGCGCTGCTCCTATCACTTCGCCATTATCAGTTAGCTCAGCATAAGAGCCCGGCTCTGGGGGCACCATCTTATGCTTGCCGCAGAGCCGCGATTTTGCACAGCCTATGGTGGGTATATCCCAGAGCAGGCCCAGATGCGAGGCCAGCCCTAGTCTTCTGGGGTGAGCGATCCCCTGGCCATCCACAAGGATCAGGTCAGGGATGGCTTCCAACTCCTCGCAGGCGGCTATAATTAGAGGTGATTCCCTGAATGAGAGAAGGCCGGGCACGTAGGGAAACGTTACTTCTTTAGTTATAACTTTTCTCTCCACAGGCATAAGCTCGGGATAATTGAGGACAACAACTGCTGCTCGGGCCAGTCCGGCGGCATTGGGTGCTGAGATGTCCACGCCAGCTACCAAGCGAACAGCCTCGACCTCGTTCCTTCTGGAGACCATCACTGCCAGCTCTCGCTGTACCCTTTTAGCTTGGTCAGGTGTTGTCTGCCAGCTATGTAAATATTGTACTTTCACTGATTGTCCTCAATCACAGATTCAGTGAGAAACGATAATGAGATGAAGCACGCAGAAGCCGCGGTTACTTTGCTCTCCCATTGTAATCTTTGGCGGGGGAGATGGTAATCACCTCAGCCGAAAAACTGGTGCACGGAATCGAACTCGCTGGGAAGGAAAGGCAGCACCATGTTGAAGTGATCTACAAAAAAGGAGGCAAGGCTGGAGTTTTGGATAGCTCCTTCCATCCCCGGAAAGTTATACTTGGTGATTATGGTGAGCATAGCGCCGCAGACCAACCCGGCGATCACCAAACCCAAGACCGCTCCTCCCAATTTATCAACCCAGCCCAGAAGCAACAGACTGAGGAATTTACTAAGCAGCGAAGCTACTATGAGCGCTACTATCACAACTACGATGAAGATGATAGCGAAGCCAGCAATGTTAGCCTGGCTGGGGCTATGGAGCCAGGTGGATAGCCAATCCGCTACGGACCCGTAGAAGCGTCCTGCCAGGACTACACCCAGGATGACTCCTACCAGGGGGATGATGGTCTTTATCAATCCCTTGCTTAAGCCAGTGATGGTGGTGACGACCAGGAAGATGATGACAATGACGTCAAGCCAATTCATGCTTGCCCCCTGCCTCTGGTTGAACTTTGACCCTCATTTTAACATATCGAGGGTTTTATGCAAATCGTGCCGTGCAGGCTCCTGCGAAATCAGTTACTGTGTAAGAATGACTGAAGCTAGGTAACAAGTCTGACAGATGCCTTTTGAAGCTAAACTTCCTGTGATGTCCGACGATTTTCGGCGTTTTGCGGTAAGCTCCTCTATCCTTTCGTTGACACTCGATATGGATTGGATTAAGCTATCAGTAAATATTTGAATAGGGGGCTGCAACCGTAAACAACCAAGATGAACTCCGCGAAAAAATCCTGAAGCTTAAAAAAGACCTCAACGCAGTCATTATGGCCCACAACTATCAACGTCCCGAGGTGCAGGACATTGCTGACTTTGTGGGCGATTCCCTGGAATTGGCGCGCAAGGCGACCCAGCTAGACGTTGAGGTCATAGTTTTCTGTGCAGTACATTTCATGGCTGAGAACGCTGCCATTCTCAATCCTACCCGCACTGTGCTTCTCGCTGAAAGCACTGCCGGCTGCCCTATGGCCGATATGATAGATGCGGATGATCTTAAAGAATGGAAGCAGCGCTACCCCGAGGCTACAGTTGTCTGCTATGTTAACACCACGGCGGCGGTGAAGGCTGAGAGCGATGTTTGCTGCACCTCTGCCAATGCAGTCAAGGTAGTTGAGGCGGTGCCTAACGACGAGATACTGTTTATCCCCGACCAGAACTTGGGCCACTACGTTTCTACCAAGACTAAGAAGCGGATAATTCTCTATCCTGGCTATTGTATCACCCACGCACGTCTTAATGCCAAGCAAGTTATTGCAGCAAAGCAAGCTCATCCTGATGCTAAGGTCGTGGTGCACCCCGAGTGCACAGAAGAGGTAATTGCACTTACCGATGCGGTGCTCAGTACCTCGCAGATGGCGAAATATATCAAGGACAGCCCGGCGAAAAAGTTCCTTATAGGCACTGAGGAAGGTCTGGTTTATCGCTTGAAGAAGGAGAATCCTGACAAGACATTTTATGTTATTTCCAAGGCTCTCATGTGTCCCAATATGAAGAGGACCACCTTGGAAAAGCTTGCTAAGACTATGGGGCTCAAAAGGAACGTGGTTGTTGTCCCTGAGGATATAAGGGTGAGGGCAAAGCGCGCTTTGGATCGAATGCTGGCAATAACTTAGAGGTAAGAATGAAGCAATATGACTATATAATTGTTGGCAGCGGGATCGCGGGGCTTTACGATGCCTTGCTGCTTCAGGAGGTGGGGAGCGTTCTCATCCTTACCAAGGGGAGCATAGACGAGTGCAACACAAAGCATGCCCAGGGAGGTATTGCCGCGGCTATCAGCAGCCTGGACTCTCCGGAACTTCACTTCAAGGATACTATAGCTGCTGGTGCTGGTCTGTGCGATCCGGAGGCGGTGCGCATTCTAACAGAAGAGGCTGCTGACCGCATCGCTGACCTCGTTAAGTTGGGGGTTCCCTTCGATACAGTTGATGGCGAAATTGCTTTGACCAAGGAGGCTGCTCACAGTGTACCCCGTATTTTGCATGCTGGCGGGGATGCTACCGGAGAGCGTATCGAGGTCACTTTGAGCAATGCCGCTCGTGCATCGAAGCGGATTACCATCTTTGAGTATTTTCTTGTTACCGAGCTACTGGTTCGAGATGGCAAGGTACACGGAGTCACTGCACTGGATTTGCACTCCGGTTCTATGGAGGATTTTGGCTGCCGTTTTTTCATTTTGTCTACTGGTGGGATAGGGCGGCTGTTTAAGATCACCACCAACCCTGATATCGCTACCGGCGACGGCGTGGCTCTGGCGTATCGTGCCGGCGCTGAGATTATAGATATGGAGTTCTTCCAATTCCATCCTACGGCGCTGCGACTGCCTGGAGTGCCATTGTTTCTCATCTCAGAGGCGGTGAGGGGAGAAGGCGGTATACTGCGCAATATCAAGGGGGAGCGCTTTATGCTCAAATACTCAACTCAGGGCGATCTGGCTCCCAGAGATATCGTCGCCCGCGGCATCGTAGCTGAGATGAAAGAGACAGGAACTGACCGCGTTTATCTTGATGTCACTCATTTGCCGTCGCGCCTTTTATCCGCTCGCTTTCCCCAGATATATCGATTTTGCTTAGAGCATGGCCTTGATATTACCACTTCCCTGATTCCGGTAGTCCCTGCTGCTCACTACATAATGGGTGGAGTAAGGACAAATTACTGGGGAGAGACCAACATATCCGGTCTGTTCGCCAGCGGTGAGGTGGCATCTACCGGAGTGCACGGTGCGAACCGTTTGGCCTCGAACTCGCTGCTGGAGGTACTGGTCTTCGGCAAGAGGATTGTGGAAAGGACCAAAAAGGGAGAGGCAAACACTACTACTCTTGCCAGGAGTGATGCCTATTCTCTAAAGGAGCGGGACACTGCGGCTGTTAGCCATCCTCATTTGAGCTTGACTGCTTTGCAATCACTGCTCTGGGATAAGGTGGGCATTGTGCGCTCCGGAGAGGGACTTAGGGAGGCAGCTAATATCCTTGCTGCCTGGGAAAAGGAACTTGAGACGCCCACAGACCGTCCTTCACACGAACTGGCTAATGCGGTGTTGGTGGGACGCTTGATGGCTGAAGCAGCCTTGATCAGGGAGGAGAGCCGAGGCGCTCACTTCCGTTCCGATTTCCCGCATCCCTCGGATGCCTGGCTCAGGCATATTGTCTTCAGAAAAAAGGCTTAACCCCTACCATTAATCTATGAGTGCAGATTCAAGAAGCTTATTTGCTCTGAACGTCAGTATTAAGATAAGAATTATTAGGACTTGGACAATGTATCAGCCGGGGGCGAGATGAAAATTACCGATGAGATGATGGGGCAAGAGGGCAAGTCCGAAATTGATGTGAAGGAAGACCCTAAGAAGGGACTGCGAGACAGGGTCAATTTGATATTGCCCGATGGGCTGATGGTTGCACTTGCCTTGCTCATGATCCCGATAGTGGTCATCCCTCTTTTCGTTGATCTCCCGAAATCAATAGATGGTTTTCTTAAGGCTGCTGACTATACCATACTCGGAATATTTGTTATTGAGTATTTTCTTAAGGCAGCGCTGGCTCGTAATGTTCGGGAGCATGTGTTAAATCCATGGCATTTACTCGATCTTCTGGTTATTGTACTTCCGCTGTTCGATTTCTTGCAGGTGTTTGGAGGGGGTCTGGGGAGATCGTCCCCTCTGTTACGGCTGTTGCGAATAGCGAGATTAGTAAGGATTGCGGCAGTCGGAGGCAGGGCTGTGGACAGGAAAGTACACCCCCATGTTGCCCTCAGGTGGGAGGCCCCGGCAGCGTCTGTAATGGAGATCAGAGTCATGGACAGTGACCTGGAGAACATCCATGAAGACGTTTCGCTTTCAGAGGTAAAGAAGTATGTGAATAGTCCGTCTCATACCTGGGTGGATATAGCATCGGCCTCAGAGTCTTACTTTGACGGGCTTAGCAATGCCTTGGGGGTGCCTAGAATTTTGTTAGAGAGCGAACTTGTTGAGGAGTCTTATCCCCGGATCGATTACTTTGAACATTATTCAATGATCTTCGCGCGTATCGCAGAACCAAGAATGGTTCAGAAGGGGACTAAACGCCTCTTTGTGAACCGAGCTGGGCTGTTGGTTGTCTGTTATGGCCAGAATATCATCACGATATCAAGACAAAAGACAAGCTTATTCAGTCAAATACTCGAGAAAGCTAAGAAATATCACAACTCTCAGGAGCCGCTCGTGGTCTCCATTCTCTATAGTGTTCTTAAATATATCCTGGAAAAAGATGAACAGATAATTGCCACATTGGAACAGGAGTTGGTGCGGCTGGAGGATATTCCGTTAAAAGAGCGGCCCCCTGACTTTCTGGAGACCACTTTCCATCTTAAGAAAGAGGTTAACCAGTTAGTTCCGTCGCTGCTCCATCTGAAGGAGATAGTGACTGTTATCACTTCTAAACGCGTGCCTCTCGAAGGGTTCAGTGAAAGACATGAAAGGCTCTTTGACATACTCATGGATGAAGCCACCTATTTGCATGAGACCGCCCAAGATGCCAGAGAGAATCTGCTTTCTCTCATCGATCTGTACATCAATACCACTTCATACGAGATGAACAAGGTGATGAGAGTAATAGCAGTGATCACCTGTCTAGGCATAATCCCCGCAGTGATGGGTTTGCTCGGAAGCAACCTTATAGGCAATCCCTGGGGAATACACCTCTGGGAAGTGTTTGCAGCGGTTGCCGTCGTTATGATCGGTATGGGATGGGTATTCTATAGATTAGGCTGGTTGAAGGGATAACGCTGGTCAATTTTCCGAGAGACAGGATCCGTTCTATATAGCTGAGGAAAAGTCCTATGCCACATCCTATTAAAGGAAAACAGGTTGAGCAGATAGTTAGCAATGCCTTGGCCGAGGATCTTGGCTCTGGCGATGTGACTACTGAGGCGCTTATTCCGCCAGACCTTGAGGGGAAGGCAGCTATACTGGTCAAAAGGGATGGAGTGCTGGTAGGGATAGATGTGGCTAAAGAGGTATTTCGGCAGGTTGATCCCTCGCTGTACTTTAAGGCTCTGGTCAAAGATGGTGCTAAGGTTCGTAAGGGGGATGTGGTTGCTACTGTAGAGGGGAAGGTGGCAAGCATGCTTAAGGCAGAACGAACAGCCTTGAATTTCTTGCAGCACCTCAGCGGCATTGCTACGGAGACGGCGCAATATGTGGATGCTGTCTCTGGGACAAAGGCGATTATTACAGATACACGCAAGACTATTCCTGGCTTGAGGCTACTGGAAAAGTACGCAGTGCGTGCTGGCGGTGGGCGAAACCATCGCCTGAATCTGGGGGATGGCGTGCTTATCAAGGATAACCATCTGGTGGCCCTGCGCTCCTCTGGGGTGGGGTTGGGGGAAGCGGTGAAACAAGCTCGGAAACGCGCCCCTCGCGCTATGAAAGTTGAGGTCGAGGTTGAATCCGTAAAGCAGGCTCGGGAGGCGCTATCTGCTGGGGCGGACATAATTATGCTGGACAATATGAATGTGAAGGACATGCGCCGTGTAGTAGAGTTGGTGCACGGCAGAGCACTGCTGGAGGCATCGGGTGGGATCACGTTGGACAACGTACGTTCTGTGGCTGAGACCGGAGTTGACCTTATCTCTGTGGGGGCTCTCACACATTCGGCAAAGGCGCTTGACATAAGCCTGGAGGTTGAGCCTGCGTGAATAGAATAAAAAGGTGTGCATGGGCAACGTGGGGAGTATTCAGGAATCTTTATCTCAGCTTCGTTTTCCGCCTCGCTCTCGGAGTGGTTTTCATAGTATCCGGAGTTGGCAAGTTGCCTGAAGGAGCGGCGTTTGTTGACCAGGTCGAAGAGGCAAACATTCTACCGCACGCACTGGCCTGGGTCTATGGGACTGCGCTTCCCTATGTGGAGATCGTTATAGGAGCGCTCTTGATCCTGGGGCTTCTGTCAAGGTTTGCTGCCGGCATCGGTGGCCTTGCGGCTCTGAGTTTCATCATTGGCAACAGCACTAGGCTTTACCGTGGACTGTATGGGGAGTGTGGCTGCTTCGGTAAAATCGCTTCGCTGCAGTTTAGCACGCAGGATGCCCTTATAATGGATTTTGTGCTTCTGATCTTGGCACTCCAGATACTGGTACATAAAGGGGAATTCTTGAGTTTGGACTCAAATATTTTCCGCAGGAAGCCTCCAGGCTCCGGTTGAGACGGGGACTAGGTCTTCTCTTTGTTCCTCTATACTCTTAACCTTTGGCGGCTATAGCTAGATAGCGGTGGGCTTCGTCTCGAACCTCGATAGTCTTCAGTCCTGATGCTGTCAGCATATCGCGCATTATTGCTTCGTCGGGGATAGTGTCATTCCCTACTGCATTTCCAACAGATTTGTGAAGGTCATTAATAGCCTGGCGGCTGGCGGTGTGGCAGATAGCCAGGCGTCCTCGATTTCGGAGCACTCTAGCCATCTCAGCAAGGGCTTTTAGTTTGTCAGGGAAGTGGGGGAAACAGGAGTAGCAGATAACGAGGTCGAAAGACTCGCCCGACAAAGGAATAGCGGCGACATCGGCGTGAATGAAGTCGATATTGCCCTGGTGACCGTTGTTTCTCGCCTGCTTTAACATCTCCTCTGCAATGTCCAGGGAGACTATCTTACCTCTAGCACCAGCGGAATTGTAGAGCAAAGGAAGCAGAATGCCGGTGCCCCCACCAACATCAAGTATGATGTCTTCTGGCTTGATAGCCAAATAGTCTATCATCTGGGGCAATCGAGACCTGGTTTCTTCAGTGGTCATCAGGTCCCAATTGTTTGCCAGTTGGTTAAAGTACTCTCGATGGTTCATCTTTTACTCGCCATTTTTTAACTTTCCGTTTGGGAGAGAATAATGTTGCCAGTCCGAAAATGAGTGAAGAGGTTACGACAATAGCGGCCCCGGTGGGGGCGTTGAAAAGGTAAGAGGCCAGCAGACCTATCCATCCTGAGACAACGCCGAAGATTGCGGAGAGCAGGAACATTTTCTTGAGGCTATAGGTCAACTGATAAGCGGCAGCCGCCGGGTTGATAATCAGGCTGAAGATAAGCAGGCCGCCGATGGGTGAGAGCGACACTGTGATAGTGGAGCCTGTCAGGAACAGGATGCCGTAGATGATAAACCCGGCGGGTATACCCACAGCTAGAGCTATCTCGCGGTTGAAAATTACCGCCTGGATTTCTTTGTAGAACAGTACGACGATTGCTACAACTGCCGATGCTACAATGCCCAGCCATATGAGGTCGGTTCTGGATACTGTCAGGATGCTGCCCCAGATCAGCCCCAGCGGCTTGGTACCGTGCATGAGCCCCATGAAGAGGAAAGCCAGCCCCAGCATCAGTGAGAAAAGAACGCCTATGGAGGTGTCGAGGTTCAACTCGCCTCGACTGGCGAGAGGCCCGATGATAGCAGCGGTGCCCAGGCTAAAGAGGAAGGCGCCGAGCATCGGGTTGAACCCCAGCAGGACGCCCAGAAGGGCTCCGGCGAAGGCAGCATGGGCCAGACAGACTCCGATGAAGGAGATGCCCATGAGCACTACGAAGACGCCGACGGTGGCGCAGGCCACGCCGCCCAGGAATGCCGCCAGGATGGCTTTCTGCATGAATGGGTCGCCGAAGATGGACAGGTCCATTTATCCTGCTTTAAGGAATACCAGCCTTCCTTCATGCTCCTGGATTGATATCGGGGCATCATAAAGCTGGCTCAAAATATCCTGCTTGAGAACTAGTTCCGGCTGCCCTTGCTGCCAGATTCTGCCTTCCTTCATTAAAACCAATCGGTCGCATGTATCCGGCAGCGCGTTGAGGTCATGGGTTACAAACATGGTGGTCAGGTTCTGAGACTCATGGATTCTCCTCACCAGCTCTAGGAGCTCTCCCTGAGCTCTCCAGTCCAAGGAAGCGGTGGGCTCATCGAGTAGAAGCATCTCGGGCTCTTGGGCCAAGGCGCGGGCGATAGCCACCCTCTGCTGCTCTCCACCAGAGAGATGCCCAATAGGGCGCTTAGCCAGATGGCTCATTCCTACCAGCTCCAGCATTTTGTCCACGACGATGCGGTCTGTCTTATGGGGTCGGCGAAACAGCCCCAGTTGGCCATAGCGACCGACCATCACTACTTCCCGGACCGTGATGGGCATCCGCGGGTCGGTATTCTGAAGCTGAGCCACGTAACCAACCCGTTTCCTGATCCCGTTAACAGAGCCTCCGCTGATGCTGTGTCCCAATACCCAGACATTGCCCTGAACCAGCTTCCCCAGGCCGTTGATCAAGCTGAGCAAGGTAGTTTTGCCTGCCCCGTTGGGCCCGATGATGCCTAGAAACTCGCCTTTATTAATCTCCAGTGAGACATCGCGGAGTGCAACGTGTTCGCGATAGGAGACGACTGCGCGTTCAATTTTCACGGCTATATTGGTGAAGTCGCCGTTGTTTCTCAAGGGTTTACTCCCCTATTTAGCCAGTGCCTCGAGCAGCAGGTTAACGTCGTTATCTATAGCCTTGTCCCAGGTCTCGGTATCATCGAACCCGCCGGGGAAATTGGACAGGGTTACCTGAACAGCCCCGATACCGTTCGCTATGGTTTCCGCAGCATCCGATGAGTCGCTCTGGAGGTTGCTGATTACCAGGCTTACTCCGGCTTGCTTCCCCTGGTCAATAAGGTCATGCAATATTTTAGGTGTGATGTTTTCCGGACGGGGATAAGAGGCAACAACATCGAACCCTGCCCATTGGGCAAAACCGGTCATCTGCTCATCGCAAATTACTTTGACTTGGCTCAGGTTCCCCACCACAAGCTCAGTTTGCAATTCGTTGTCTTTGACAGTAATTGCAGCGATCTCTGCTTCGGCGTTACTCTGGTAATAGGCAGTATTTTGAGGGTCTAATTCAGCCAGCGTAGAGGTGATATTTCCTACTGCCTGAGCTTGAACCGTCGGTGTCATCCAGTTGCCTGGGATATTGAGGATGACAACTTTAAGCTCGGGATTGTCGGCGGATTGGATCAATTGTTGCGTGAATAGCTCGCCCTGCCAGCCATGCATCAGGAAGAGCTTAGCATCCGAAAGCATCTTGACATCGCCGGGTTTGATATCGAATTGCCCCGGACACTGGGCTGGCGGGATGATGTTGGCTACGTCAACCTTATTTCCCCCAACCTTCTCGACAATCGAAGCTATCAAGGAGGTAGTGGTAACCACCTTCAGATTGGACGTAGCTTCACTGGTGCACCCCAGAGGCAACACTACCAGGGTTAACAAAAGTACGCCAATCAGGAAACTGGCTATTAGACCGGCCTTCTTCATGCTCTATCCCCGCTTCTACGCTGTGTTGTCTAAAGCTCCTCGACAGCAACCTTATGCAGTAAGAGGTCGATTTTTTTAATTCTGGCCTGGAGCTTCTTCTCATTACCAAGAATATCTCTAAACGTTAAGTGCTTGCCATGAACCTCTACCAATGCGACATCCCGCATAATTTCCTTTTCCTTTCCACTGCTCACTAAGTAGGCTGTAGCTTCACACATTTTCCTCCTCCTCTTCATCGACCCGAATGCAATTAGTTGCAATTAACTCTCAAAAAAATTTACTTCTGGCATTCTACGCAGTTGCCGAAAACAGCAAGGTGGCTCAGGTCAGCTCTGAAGCCGTATTGACGCAGAATTATTCCCTCAAGCGGTAGGAGCACTGATTCGTCCAATTCGAATACGCGCCTGCACTTGCGGCAGATTAGATGGTGATGATGACCTTTTTCCACAGAGTGGTAGCGAAACTTGCCACCGCCGAGGTCGGTCTCGGTCACCAGACCGAGTTCTTTTAGCAGCTCTAGGGTGCGATAGACCGTAGAGATGTTGACCTGGGGGTACTTGGCGTGTACCTGCTCATATATCTCCTCAGCGCTGATATGGTGGTCGCTGCCATGTATTGCGGAAAGTATCATCAAACGCTGAGGTGTCAGCCTGTAGCCCTGCTCCCGCAGAGTCTCTGTGCAACTCATCTCTTGGCTCTCAAAGTAAATAATAACACATGGAAATGCTTATTGCAACTAGTTGCAATAAGCATTTCCGGAAAATCGCGGACTCTAGGGTAAGTAGTTACCTGATAAATCAGGCAAGGGAAGCCCAATTCATTGGGCAACTACATTGTAAAATGGGGGAAATGGGTTGGGTGTTAGCTGCGGCGTGGTTTCAGGCGTTCTTCGCTGTCGATGAAGATGGTGACTGGCCCTACGTTGTGGATCTCGACCAGCATGTTTTGCCGGAAGCGGCCGCTTTCCACTTTAAGTCCGGCAGCGCGCAGGAGTTGGATGAATGTCTCGATCAGGGGCTCTGCTTCCTCTGGGGGAGCTGCATCAGTGAAACTGGGGCGGCGACCCTTGCGTGTATCAGCCAGGAGGGTGAACTGGCTCACTACTAATACCTCTCCGCTAATATCCAGCGCGGAGAGATTAAACTTGTCTGCCTCGTCGGAGAAGATGCGGAGATTGGCGATTTTGTCTGCTAAGTATTGGGCGTCTGGTTCCGAATCACCTTTGCCCACGCCGATGAGGACAACCAGGCCATGTTTTATAGTGGCAACTACCTGGCCTTCAATGCTAACCGAGGCTTTGGAGACACGCTGCACCAGGGCTCTCAAGTGGTTTCCTTGGTTTTTTCTTCCTTCTTTGTTTTTGGCGCTTTTGTCTCTTTTGTCTCTTTTGTCTCTGCCTTAGCCTTACACTCTGTTTCTTTGCATTTATCTGCAGAGTTGCAAGACGAGCTGCTGCCATGGTCGGTGCAATAGAAGCCACTTCCTTTGAAGATGACTGGCACGGAGTGAATGAGACGGCGTGCCTTCCCTGTGCACTTGGGACAAACAGCTACCGGCTCCTCATCGAACTTTTGCTTACGCTCAAATCGAGAGCGGCAACTGCTGCACTCATATTCGTAGATAGGCAAATCTTAACCTCACAGAAAGGGCGTCTCTTTGATGAGACCGCCCTGTTTGTTCTTCATGCGTTAGCACTCACTGGTAAAGAGTGCTAACTGAGTATAATTTAGCATCTTACCCCAAAACTGTCAAGTGTTGAAGGGGGATATGGCGTTTAGCAAATATTAGACAAATTCCTCCCAAAGGGGGCGTATGATATAGACTGAAAGCCTCTCAAAATCAGGTGAAAGGCCCTCCAAGATGCCTTTCAGGGAATAA
>Ga0031655_10001241_pt1 | contig 15320 bp, 20 predicted proteins | sample FrelakmetHBP12HB_FD_55187 | JGI IMG/M metagenome (GOLD analysis project Ga0031655, IMG submission 55187) | Freshwater lake sediment microbial communities from the University of Notre Dame, USA, for methane emissions studies -HBP12 HB | ecosystem: Environmental > Aquatic > Freshwater > Lake >... | reverse complement strand
AGATCAAACAATTGCAAGAAGAACTCAAAAGAGTAGAAACTGAAGGATTTGCAGCACTCAAACCTATATATGACTTCTATGAAAATAGAGTTGCAAATACCCTTAAAAAGATATACGGTAAAGATAGTGTCAATAGAATAACTGATGAGTATGGTAATGAATGGAATGAAGTAAATATTAAATCTGAAAGAGATAGATCAGATATATTTTTTCAAATACCTAATGAGGAAAAAGGCAAAAAACTATTTGATAGATTTAATGATCAGTCTAACGTAGAACTTAGGAAGACAGCAAGTGGTGATAGTGATTACTATGTAAAAGAGGATGGTAGGGAATATAAGGTATCAGAACGAGTATCTAAGTATGTTAAAGAGGTATACGAAAGAAGATTTGGTAAAAGAGAGGAGACTGAGAAAGATAAGTTAGATAAAGTAACCGGTACAAGGTTGCATGGTTATATGGAAGATATAATCAATAGGCTTATTGATAAAGATAGTGGTCTTAGAAAAGAAAGCATTGATCCTGCTAAGGGTACCATACTTGCAGGTGAGGAACACATATATGCCCAACTTGAAGATTATCTTACTCAGACACTCAATAACAGAATAAAGTATCCTGATGGGTATAGATTCAAGACCGAACAGATATTATATAAACCAGGTAGTCGGCCAGGTAAGAATGATATTGCAGGTACTGTTGACTTCCTTGGTATTTCACCTACCGGTGCTATACATAATAAAGACTGGAAATTCATGAATGAGAAAGCATGGGATGACATCTCTGCTGTTACTCAAAAAGCACATAGGACACAGTTAGACCTATATGGTAATATACTTAGAGATACTTATGGTGTAAAAGAAATACTTGAAAGTAATACTATACCATTTAAGTTAGTATATGGGACCAGTAGTGAAAAGAATATTTTGAAAGATGTTAAAATAGGTGATGCTGACTTTACTAAAATAAACGACAAGACCTTACTACCGGTAGTATCAAGTCAAATAGATATAATAGGTGCAGATGGTAAAGTAGACCCTAAGATGACTGCTGTTATAAGAAAACTCAATGACTTGGCTGAAACCATATATGAAACAAAGGTATCAGCAAAAGAACAAAGAGCTCAGGATAAGGCATACCAGGATATGACATACGCTATTAGGACAGCAACACTTACTAAAAGCTATGATGCTCTTACTACACTGGCATTAAATATGGTAAGGTCCCATATTGATAATATAAATAAGCTTAATAAGTTTATAAATGAACAAACTCCTGACCAAAAGAAAGAAGCAATAAAGAGTGCACAGGAAGCAGGAGACCTTTTAGAAAATATCATAAATATACAGAAAGGTATAGATGTGTTTAAAGATCTTAATGTTATCATGCACGATTACATTAAGGATATGGAACCTAACCAAAAGGAAAAACTTGAGGAAGCTCTTGCTAAGATAAGCAATAATGTAAAGTATGCTTCTGATATGTTCTATAGTCCTCTTACCGATAAAGGAATGTTTAGTGATGCTATTAACAAGATAGGTGATGTTGTAGGTATCTACAATATATCTTCTTTAGATAAACAATTGGATCTGCTGCAAAGAAACTTTAGTACTGCTGCATCTGCACCATTTAAAACATCTCAAACTTTATACAAGTATACATCAAGAGCTGAACATATTATTGCATTGGAAACTGTTGATCTTGATAAAGAAAGACAAGCAATAGATAAAGATCTTGTTGAATGGATGGGTGGTTCATGGGATAAAAAGAAGATACTTAATGCTATATTTAAAGAAGGTCGTATAAGAGGTGGTCTAATTAATAAAAACTCAAAGGAGTTTTATGAAGGTCTTAAAACAGCAAAGGAAACAGGTAATTATGAATGGATAGCTAAACATATTGATGTAGCTGCCTATACTGAAAATTACAAAGAAAGACTCAAAAAAGTAATAGATGATGCTGAGAGTACAGTATTTGATGTAATGTCTTTTAATGAGGATCCTACAAAGAGAGCCGGTACACTTGACCAGGAAAGAAGGGAGAAGTTAATAGAATCATACAAGGATACTTATGATCTTGATAGAGGAGTATCTCCAAGAAATAATTATCTTATAGGATATGTCAATGAGAATGCATGGTCTAAAGAATATAAAGAACTTAGAGATCCTGCTAATAAACCTGCATTTGATCTATATAACTATGTAGTTAAATTAAATATACGAGCACATGAAGCTGGTATGTTAGGTGATCATTACTATCATGTGTTCCCACAGGTAAGAAACAGAACTATTAATGCAGCATTAGAAGGTTCCTTTAAATCTGCAGGTAAGAATCTTTTATCTAATTATGTAACAGAGGTTGGTCAGGAAAGATATAGAGATCGTTTAACAGGTGAAATAGCTTATAGTGTCAGAGGAAGATATAATCATGATCTTGGTGATGATGCCCAGGTATCAGATGATATTATGAGATCACTTTTAGAATACTCGAAGGATATTGTTTCTTTTGAAAAAAGAACTGAGCTAGAAGGTTTGGCAAATGCACTTGAGGCTTATGAAAAGAATAAGAAAGTAAGAGTGTATGATAAAGGCAGATTGGTTAAAAGGGATACCGGTGAACTGGTTGGAGCAAGTAATGTTAAAAACTTTGAGTATCTCCAAAGACAAAAGAACTTTTGGTTATATGGAGAAAAGTACCCCGGTGAAGAATTAGGATTTAAAACAGAAATAGGTGGTGAAGAAAAGTTTGTTTCTTATCAAAAGTCATTGGATACTTTTGTAAGAGCCTTTACACTTAAATCACTTGGTATAAATATAGGTCCTGCATTATCAAACTTATTTGGAGGTACAGCTAATGCTTTTATAAACTCAGGTAAACATTTTACTAAGAACGACCTTACTCTTGCCTATAAAGATATTACAGGTGGAAAATTCTATACAGAAGATGGTAAAAAGCTTTTAGCACTTGTTAGTCACTTTGCACCATTTACTGAGCAAATAGAACAATATCTTGGCCCACATGCATCAAAAGAAAAGATAGTAAGGTGGTTATCAGGTGAAGGTCTTATGGTATTTATGAGAAAATCAGAGGATATTATACAGATGGCAAATGCTGCAGCTTATTTTCATAATACCATGATAGAGAATGGAAAGTTTGTTAATATCAGAGAGTATGCAAAGAATAAGTTTGACTATAGCAATTTATATAATAAACCGGAGGCAGAACAGAAAAGGATAAAGGCTGAAATAGAAAAAGAAATAGAGGATCTTCAGAAGACCCGTAACTTATTTAATGATAAGAACATTGAGTATGATAAGGATACTTTTGGCATTAAATGGGATGTTAACAGGTTAGATGAAAGTGAATTAACACTAAGACAGCAAATACAACAATTTACTGCAGATTGTGTAGGTAACAGATCACCGGGAGAGATAGCTCACATTAATATGTTCTTAGGTGGTTCTTCTCTTAGTAACTTTAGAGGATGGATACCAAGACTTGCTGAAAAAAGATTTGGTGAGTATAAGTACCATACCGGTAAAGGAACGTATGAAATAGGTACGGCAAGAATGTTAATGGATGTTATTACTGACCATACTCAATATAAATTAAAGAATTTAATAAATACTCTTTCTTATGCCAATCTTGGTAAAGGTGAGCTTAATATAGTAGCTGTAGCTAAGAGACAATATCAAAGAAGACTTGCTGAAGCAAGAGAAATAGAAGGTACAGAAGATACAATGTTCGGTAAAACAATAACTGAAGCAGAGTTTGTTGATAATTATCTAAGAGGTGTTAAAGCTCAGGTAAGAGAGTTACAAGCAATGTTAGCATTAAATGGTGCCTTTTATGCTTGTTTATCATGGGCCAAATCAGTACAAAAAGATGATGATAGTTATGCAGAAAGAGGATTGGCCAGATATGCAGCAAGAATGATGGATAAGTTCTCTGATGAGCTTGGATTCTTCTATAGTTATGGTTCATTTAGTTCTATTTTGGGTGGAGGAGGACAAGCACATCCTTTGCCTATAACATCTACTTTATCTGATGCAGGTAAGTTCTTATTGGATATGAGAGATAAGAGTGTGTATCTTATATCAGGAGATGATGAGCAAGCTGAAAAGATACATTTAGCTAAGTACCCCATCAACTATACACCGGTACTCAATCAGTTCTCCCAAATGTTATCTATGACAAATGAGGATTGGAATGATTATATCTATGGGGCATCTCATGGCAAGACCATGAAGTACGGTATCTTTACTAAATAACGGTATACAAAATCTTAGTTATTTTTAAATACATATTGTTTGCATTCAGGTAGTTCGTACTTTTACAATGGATACCTATTGAAAACTATAGTTTTCTTTACCTTTTAAAAATGTTATGCTATGAATAATGGACCAATAGCACCAGGTACCGGAGTTTCTCTTAATGGGAAAAAACCCACCTTACGATCTTCAGAGGAGTCACAGTTCCTCTATCTTATACTTAAGGCCGTACAAGGTCTTAATTCTAGTTTGTATAATGTGTTTACTTCCTTACCGGTAGCCTTTACAGTAGGGACTACGGTGGGTGCACCTGTAAATGGAGCATCTACCTGGACAATAAGTACTATTAATGTAATAGGAAAGAGTCCTGTATTCCTACTTGGTGGCATACCACAAGTATCCGGAGTAGATTATACATTTAACAATAGTACAGGTACTTTGACATTACTTAGTACAACTTTTGCAACAAGTGATGTTTGGACAATAATTTATTAATAATAATTTAAAAATTAAAATAATGTTTTCAGAAAAATCATTACTCTTAAAGAGTACAGAAGTAACTCCTTTTGTAGGAGTAGTTGTTGACCTTCCTACTTTTACAACAGGATGGCATTATATTGAAACAAGAGAAAATACATCAGATGATGCTTCAGTTATTAATATTGAGCAAACAGTATCTGGTGCTGAACTTAGACTACATCAACCTATTGATCAGTCAGTAGTAAAGATGGTAGTTGTTAATAACACCGGTAGTGAGAGTTTCCTTTTTAAAGGACATGGTGCACTGAGTAATTCAGGTGGTACCAGAGTTGCTGCAGGTACAGGTATAATTATAATGTGGACAGGTTCTACAGCAGGTTACGTACTTGTAGCTCAAGGTACTGCAGTTCTTCCATAACAATTAACTAAGATGTCAACTGAGCTTATATCAAGAAATATAGTGAGTTATGGTTGGAAGCCTCAGGTTCCTGACTATAGAGATCATCGTTTTTTGGTAATTCCAAAAGGGATACCTGCTTCAGTTGACCTTAGAACATCTGGTTTTATGCCTGCAATATATGACCAGGGGCAACTTGGTTCATGTGTAGCTAATGCAGTTGCCGGAGCATTTGAATATGAATTAAAAAAGCAAAGACTTGCTGATTTTATACCTTCCAGATTGTTTATATACTACAATGGAAGAGTATTAGAGAACTCAGTAAGTTGTGATTGTGGTCTTGAAGTAAGAGATGGACTTAAAGTAGTTAATAGATTAGGGGTTTGTTCTGAAACAGAAATGCCTTATAATATTAATACCTTTATTACAGCTCCTACTACAGGACAGTTTACAGATGCTTTAAAGAATAAGGCAACTCAGTACATGGCAGTAATGCAATCACTAACCAGCATAAAAGCTGCACTTTCTACCGGTTATCCAGTAGTATTTGGGTTTACAGTGTATAATACATTTGAAAGCATTGCAGTATCAAGAACAGGTATCGTACCTATGCCAACAAGAGGCAACTATGTAATAGGTGGCCATTCAATGGTAATAGTAGGTTACAATGATGCTAAACAACAGTTCTTATGCAGGAACTCATGGGGTACAGGTTGGGGTAATGCCGGATACTGCTACATGCCATATGCATATTTAACTAACTCAGGTCTTGCAAGTGACTTTTGGGTAATACAAGTAGTAACAGAAAATAATTTAACAAAATAAAACTTAATAAAATGAATATCAAAGGACATAATATATCACCAAGAACTTATACAAGTACTCACCCAAGTACACCTATGAGTCCACTTCCAGAAGATATTGGTTTTAGCCAAGTAAGTCTTCTTGCTAAAACAATTGGGCCGGCATTTGGAGGAACTATTGATACTACAGGTCAATTATTAAATAAAACAGATACTGTTGAACTTGATGTATATCAAGGTATCATAGTAACTGCTGATACTGAACTTGCTGCAGGTGATACTGTAACATTTACTTTAATTAATTCACTTATAAATATTGGGGATAATGTAGTTCTCTCTATGCTTAATGCACAACCTGGAACATATATACCAACTGTAGATGATATAGGTGCAGGTGGATGTACAATATCTTTGTTCAATCATAGTTCAGGTAATGTTTCAGAATCAGTAGTATTAATGTTTACAGTGATAAAAGGTATTATACCACCTACATTTTTTCCTTGATCTTTAAAAAATAAAAATAGGGTAATTTAAAATACAACTACATAATGAAAGAAGTCGTAATACTGGTAGCAGTACCATATGACCTGTACTTTGCTACGGAAGTAGAGATACAGTGTGATAACTTTAGAAAGTTTGGGTATAGTAGTTGCCTACAGGTAATTGTATATGAACAAGGCCCAAACCAGTACAAAGAGTATTGGAATAAACTGGCAGAGAGGTACAATGAAGTCAAGTTCTTTTTTTATCGGGATGACAGTATAAAAAACCTTACTAAGATATATCCTTCTTATGCAAGACCGATAGTCCTTAAAAAGCACTGGGAGTGTTTTCCTGAGCTTCAAAAAAAGGTAATACTATACATGGATGCTGATGTGATATTCTCAAAGTATTTGGATTTTAGTCCTTATATCAATGATGATATCTGTTATTTATCAAAGACCAATTACATAGGAAGCAATTACTTTATCGAAAAGAAAAAAGATGTATCTCCATTGAAGTTGGAACAGTATAATAAAAGGGATGTTTTTGAAGAGTTTTGTAACATAGTTGGTATAGACAAGCAATTAGTTATAGACAATGAAGAGAACACCGGGGGGTGCCAGTATATATTAAAGGATATTAATGCTGAGTTTTGGGGAGATGTTGCAAAGCACTGTATTGAACTATATATTCATTCAAAGAATACTAACAAGACATTCTTTGTAAGCGAGAGTGCTGGTTTTCAGTCATGGGCCATAGGTGATATGTGTGGTGTACTTTGGAACCTTTGGAAAAGAGGGAAACAGACCAAGTGCCCGAAAGAAATGACTTTTAATTGGGCTACTGTACCAGTAGAGCAGTATTACGATCATGCCTTCTTTCATAATGCAGGAATAACAGGCAATAAAATGATATTGAATACAGTAAATGAAACAGTATTCAATAAAGCAGATATAAGATTCAGGTCATCAAAAATGACTTTCTTTGATATGGAGTACCAGAATATATGTGATAAGTATTGTGGTATAATGTATCTAAAGGCCATACAGGGGATCGAAGATCCAATATGTGTAACGAATAACAAACAATTATATAACAATTAAAATTAACAATCATGGGTACTACAGATCGTAGGAGGTTGAACTTATGGGTTCGACTTGATGGAAACGGAGACGTTATTCCAGGTAGTGAGCAATACAGACCAATAGGTGTAAGGCCAAGAGATGGTCGTTGGAAACAAGTAACAGGCAGCTATTGCTGTAACCCTGGTACTACTCTTATAACCTTTCATAACACTACAGCAAGTGCTAATATCACTGCTATAGAAACAGCAGATGGTGCTATTAACTGGACAGGTTCTTTAGCAAATGGTAAATATTATTCTTTTGTTATACCTAATGGTTATGACGAGACATTTAATATAACCGTTAACACACCTACAGGTAGAACAATAACTACTTCAGTAGCTCAACAGGATCAGGAAGGAACAGCAACTATTAGTGCAGTAGGTTCAATAACACTTGCTACAAATAGTTTCTCAACCAATGTAGCTCAGGGAGCACAATTTTTAGTTGTACTTAGCTAAAATCTGATATAAAATGGCAACTGGAACTAAAGTTGATATAAATAAAGCTTTTGTATGGGTTACTTCTGTTCTTATTGCACTTCTTGGATGGTTTGGAAATGTCATCTATGAAAAAGTAACAAAGATAGAAGATAGTGTACAATTACTATTAGTAGCATCCGGAGTTGATAAAACTGAGATACAGAATCTCAAAGAAAGGATAAATAGTAATCCAAGACCAAGTAGGCCTATTACTTACCTGCACTTTTCAAGTGAGTTTGTTGCACCGGAAGAAGTAGCACAAGAAAAAAAGAAGTATATTACATTAAAATAATTACATATGGTAACACTAAAATTGATGGCTAAGTACATTAAAGACTTTTCTAAAAAAGACGTTGTTTATTTACTAACAATTTTAGTGTTACTTATGTATGTATTTAGGGGGTACCTTGTACATACTACCGGTAATAATGATGTTGTTACCAAACCTGCTCTTAAGCCTACTACTCAAATGAAGGATAAGAACGGTAACAGTTATACTGAAGTACAGGGTACCTTATTTACAGAAAAGGAAATGAAACATGTAACCGATTCCTTGTCTAAAGTACTTGGTAAAGGAAAAGTTGTACATGTAGTTGAAACAGTAACAGTAATTGATACAGAATATAAAATAGAGGACGTTTACATTGATACTCTTAATGGTTTTGTATCTGCTCAAGACAGTAATAAGAACAGTCAAATTTCTTTTAATGGAAATTATAGACTAAAAACTGGCTCCTTCCGTTTGAGGTTATCACCCGATACTTCCACATATGTGACCTCAATTAAAACTCATTGGTTCAAAGCTGATAATATGACTGTGAACATTTATCACACCAATGAGTTATTTGTGCCATCTATGGGAGCTGCATATACAGCTAAAGTACCAAAGACAGTTGCTTGCATAGGACCTGTAACCGGTATAGCATATGGAGCAGGTAAGATATATCCTTTTGTAGGTTTAGGTATTACTTTAAATGTATTTGGTATTAAAATAAAGAAGTAATGGCATCTTCTGCGGTAGATTATATAGGTGAACACAAGCTTACGGATAATGAGCTGGAGATATTTAACACTATGTTCAGCATACTCTACTATTCTGACCCCGGTTACAAAATAAAGCTTATAAAGAAAGATGATGAGATAATAGGTCACATTACACCTTCTGATAGTAAATTCAAATCTGCAATAGTAAATAATTTATTATTCTTTAATAGAGTACTTAAAATAAGGATAAGGTATAGTTCTTCTCTTGCAATAAGTAAAACAATTTCTTTTCGGATAGTATTGGATAATAAAAAAGCTTCATTACCTTTGTAAAAACAATTAAATATGGAAAATTTGAAACAAGGAGCACAGTACCAGTGGGCTCAAGATGCAACATTCAGCTTGAGTGCTGAACAATTTGGAATACTCTACAATAGTTTGAGTACAATGATAGGGACTGATACTTTTAAAGCAAAAGTAGAAACAGCAAGAGAAACACTTGGTATATTACAACTTCAGCAAGTAATGACAGATGTACTATCTAATGCAGTAAGTACAGGAACTGCTAGTGAGATAAGTTCTGATGCAACTTCTGATACTCCTGCAGAATAGATACTACTTCTTTTTCAAGATAAGGAACAATAATGGGGGTTATGGATTCAACAACGTAATCCCCATTTTCAGTTTGTTTAGTTATCGGGTATCCATATTTATCTAAAGAGTTAGTTTCAAACTTCACATGCTTTATTGTTAGTTTACCTATCTGTAGCCAAGGGTTATGATACTTTATCATGTAAGCGTAAATAGACAACTGTAAAGCATAATGGTTAAGATTACAATCATCCAAGTGGTCTACCGGTGGTAACATCCTCTTTCCTCTAAAGCCTTGTGTATCTATCTTCTTATTGCTTTTATAATCATCTATACAAAAACTATCTTCTTTTACTTCTAATCTATCTACCTGACCACATATATTGTACTCAGGATGGTATGTAATGAACTCAGGATATACTCCTGGTAATAGTTGTTGGTCTAATGCATACTTCCATCCTTTGTCCTCTACACAAGTAATAGCACCTTTCTGTATCTCTTCCATTTCTTTTTTCTTATGGTACCATGTGCCAAGATCAGTTGATCTTGTAGCTTCATTTTTCCATATTTGTTTTATTTCATCAGGAGCTATACCGTACCATTTAGAAGTTGGATCAGTAGAATTTTTATATGCAATATTATCATTGAACTTTTCTTTACAAAAAGAAACCAATGTAGTAACAGATGTCCATTTACGATCATCCGGTACTACACTGGTATATTTATGTCCTGTATCTGAAAACTTTATCATGTACACAAAGGTACATATTATCTCTTTTCTAACCTATTAAAGGCCTCAAGAAATGCTCTTTGCTCAGTACCCTTCCTATCCTGACCACCGGTAGCTTCCATAGGAACACCATCTCCTATCCGATACTTCCATCCTCCACCAGGGTTCCACACAGATACTATAATGCCCTGACCATCAAGAAAATCGTAAGCATCTCTTGCTCCTCTATTCATAGCCAGGCTTATTATATTATCTCCTACAAGAGCATCTGTAGCTTCTTTAGGTAATGCACTGAACTTTTCACTTGAGCTCAGTATTTGATTCTTTATGTATGCCCTGAATAATTCAAAGGACTTAGGATGTGATTCTTTAGTTATATTCATATTTATACTTTAAAGTGCTTGTGAAGGAGTAGTATCATCTTTACTATTATTCATATCCTTTATTATATTACCTGTAGGCCAAAAAGGAGTATAAATTATCTTAGTTAATAGTGCATCATTTAATGTTTCTTTATCTATATCGAACCTTTCCCATACCTCACCTTCAACATTTAATTGAATATCATATTTATTTTCAATAAATGTTTGCACCAAAGGATCTCTATTTACAATAAGCAAAGGTAATCTTTTACCTACTTTTTCATCATAGAGTTTATTTTTACTTTCAGTTTTGTCACTTACCATTTGTCTATATGCATCAGATACTTTGCTATAATTACTATGAATGATATTATGAAAATCCCACTGAAACTGTTTTGGTATTTGTAATACTAAAATGACAAGAGATTTTTGATAGCCAAAGAAGTCTAAAACCGCAGAATCCATCATTGTTATTATATCATCAAGCTCATCTGCATATCTTTCTTTTGCATAAAATACCAAAAACAAAGTAGGTCCACCATAATGTCGGCCCTCATAACCTATGTAGGCATTTACAAAACCAGCTTTATCATACTCCTTCTTAGGTAAACCAAATATAGGCAAAAGAAGTATAGTACTATTTGTTATTATTCTATTTCCTTGTTTTATCATCTTCAAATTTGTTTTTAGCTTCATTAATTAGCTTCTGATGTTTCTCATCAGGAAAGCTATTTGTCTTCCTTTCGTGTTCTTCAAATGTCATGAGTATTATATTCTCCTTATTATACCGGAGTTCAGGATATTTGTTCTTCTCTAAAAGATGGTCAAACATCCAAGATTTAGGTTCTTTACCCAGATACTCACCTGATATCTCTGAGTAAGGACCTCTTTCCTTGAATATTTCTCTAAATAGCTCCCATTGTTCTTCTGTCTTAGCCTTCCTATCCAGGAGGTATTTACAGTCAACCGGTCTTGACTTTGACATTTTAGTTGTTCTTTTTAATGGAGTTCTTTTAAGATTACCAGCTTTTCTTTGTAAAGGCTTTCTACTCAGTGCCATTTTGAAGATATTTACCTGATCGAATAGTTGCTTGTAACTTCTCTTTTATAGATGGTACCATTTTTAATATATGATATGGGAACATCTTTACATTATTGATATCAGCCAATATCTCCTCAAGAGAACTGTACACTTCTACCGGTAGAGATTGTTCCTCTGCATATTTCTCTTGTTCTCTATCTGTATGATCATCTACATATTCAGCACCATGATAGTTATGTCTGCTCATTATTGATTGATTTTAGTTCTTAATAAATACCTCAGGTAGTTATCATAGCTCTCTACCCTGATCCTTAAATTAGTAAGTTCCCCAGCACTAAGAGTTGCTAAACTCTCAGTACCTGGGAATACTATTACCATCTTTTTACTTTCTTGGGTCTCTTCTTTTTTTACTTGCATATTCTTTTTGTTTACTAGTATCAAGTACTGTAATTAATTTGTTATCTTCTACTACTACTTCTATGCTATCATATACAGGATACGTACCATTTCCGAGAGTATTTATCATATTCTTTACCTGAGGAGTAACTAATACTGTTCTTATATATTCCTCGGTAGCATCTAGTGGACCTATTCTTTCTCTAAATCTTTCTATACAATGAGTAGTTATAAGAGTTTTTCTTTCTTCAAGAAATTCTATACCGGTTATTATACCTGCTAATTTTTCTTGAGTTACTTTTATTTCCTTTTGTATAACACTTTCTTGTTTAAAAAGTTTTTCAAGTTTTTCAGTAACTTTTCTTTTTTGTACATAAAGTCCCGACAGCTTACTTTCCTTTTTCACTTTTCCTGGATCATCCATTACACTACATCTTTCAATTTAGATAACACTTCATTCTCTATAGCTTGAGCAAATTCCGGATTATCCATTAAGAATTGGTATACACCTTGTTCACCTTGTATTGTTTTTTCTACCCCAGGTACTGTATACCAAGCACCTGCTCTTGTTATTATCTTCAGTTCCTGTGCAAGATTTATTATTTCCATCATTCTGCTCACACCTTTACCCCAGTCAATAACAAACTCTGCCTTACCAAATGGTGCAGCACATTTATTCTTAATAACTTCTACAGTGGTCTTATTGCTCTCATTCTCCTTATCTACTGACTTGTTTACTTTCATTCTCATATCTGAATAAAACTTCCAAGCTAACCCACCGGTAGACTGATTAGGGTCACCATAACCACCAATGTTTTGACGTATCTGAGATATACCTATAAGTGTACATCTGTGACTTTTTAACAATGGCTTTATTTTACCAAGACCTTGACTATTCAATCTTGCCTGTAAACCAATAGTTGCATCACCTACTTCACCATCTACCACCTTTTTAGGCATAGCTGCAGTATGGGAATCATGTACTACTAATCTTACATTACCTGTTTTTATCAACTCTTCTGTCATGTTGTAACCATCTTCCATACACTCAGGCTGAATGATTATCAACTTATCCATATCTACCCCTAATGCACTAGCATATGTTCTGTCAAATGCTTGCTCATAATCTACAAGTACACATTTGCCAGGTAACTTTTGAAAGTTAGCCATTGCATGTAGTGTCATTGTTGATTTGCCCGATGATTCCATACCAAGTAACTCTATTAGTTTGCCTACCGGTAGTCCTCCAAGATTAGTTGCAAGATTAAGTGTTAATGACCCACTATCTACTATTTCCAGTTCTTCTTGGGTATCTTTACCCATAATAATAGTACCTGCACCATACCTTTTTTCCAATGCCTTTAGTTTCTCTGAAAGAAGGTCTTTTTCTTGTTCAGAGTTTGTTGCTTTTGCCATAAATTTTATTGCTTGTTTAATTTTAAAAGGGTATACAATATACGACTATTGTTTTGTTATGTCAAGCTTTTTATCAACTATTTGTTTTTGTGATTTGACATATGCTTGAAACCTTTTGTGTTCTTGTTTGAAGTCATCCCATGTAGTTCTTTTACTAGTTGTTAAATGTATTACACTAGTATGATCATACCCATATGCTTTTCCTATTTCAGTAATTTTATAACCTAATCTTTTTGCTTCTTTAAATAGAATTGTTCTTGCAGTTACATTTTTTGCATATCTGCATTTAGCTATTGTATCTATTTTAAAATACTCTTTGCTTATTTGATAAAGAACATCCAAAGAAATTGAACGCATGTCATTAGGAAAGGCTACCAGTTCTTTACCGGTAGCCTCTTTAAAATGTTCTTTATATTTTTCAATAAGAAGATACTCTATATCTTCATTAAATACTACATTATTCACCATACAATATATCTAATTTTATATTACCTTTTTTATCTGCAATAGTTTTACTGGTACTCCATATACCGGTTTCCAAATGCCATTGTATATCATTTATTAATTCATCAAGACCCCTATATCTATACCCCCTTACTGTAAAACCCTTATGACCTCTCATTATATCATGTCCATCTGTATTAAGTACGATAGGATCAGAGAACCCACCGGTATCACAGAAAATGAATTTCATTGGATGCAGTACATAATCAGCCATACCTTTATCATTTTTCCAGTTAGTTAGTGCCATATCATACATAGCTGCTTGAATATAATAACCAAACTTAAGATATGCATATGATGGTTCTTCATTATCCCAACTTGTCTTCCAGTCTATTGGCTGAATTGTTTTTGCCTCATGGTCTATAATTACTTTATCTACTAATGACTTATATGGAACGTCTCCTATCTCAAATAAGATAGGCATTTCATTAAAGACCTCTATACCATCTTCTGGTGCAGTTATTGCATTTGCATATTCCATAGTAAAGCTATGACCCTTTATCCTTTCTACAAGTCTCTCAGCTTGTTGTATTGTAGGTAATGATACTACCATTTTACCTATAGCTGATAACTTTTCTTTGTAATATATCTCGGCATCACTACCCTCAAACATTCCCAGTATCTTAGCAGCATCTTTACCTTTAAATGCTATTTCCTGCATATTAAAATCATATTTGGTAGCTGCTACTGCATCCATAAATAATGACTGAAAACTATCTGTCTGTACACCATCTACTATAGTTTTCAGTGACCTTAGATATAAATTATTGACCAGATCTAACATTTGACCTTTAGGTTCTACAGATACTGCAATATGGAACTTAGATTCAAAATCTTCCCCAGATAGTAAAGTATGTACTAACTGACCCATTACTGTTGATGCAGATGCTTTATCTTCTCTTTTTTCACCAAGAATAAACTCATTATAAAACTTCTTCCGTTCACTATCAAACATCTTAATGGATGAATAGGACAAACGGTCTTTGATACTACGATACTCTTTTTCGGTCATCATAGTATTACTTGCTTTCTTTAATTGCATATTATCTTATTTATGATTTATAAATTGTATATTATATTTTGTCGCATTTATATCCTATATTTGCGACAACAGTACCTGTATTACTTACCATCAGAACAGTTTACAGGTCATTTAGCAGCCTCAGTAGGGCCGCTTTTTTTGTAAACAAATTTGTTTATATTTTATTGTAGTGTAGCTAAATACTCTTCTAAGCTTCTTACTTTCCAGTGTATCACT
>Ga0031655_10001240_pt1 | contig 15320 bp, 10 predicted proteins | sample FrelakmetHBP12HB_FD_55187 | JGI IMG/M metagenome (GOLD analysis project Ga0031655, IMG submission 55187) | Freshwater lake sediment microbial communities from the University of Notre Dame, USA, for methane emissions studies -HBP12 HB | ecosystem: Environmental > Aquatic > Freshwater > Lake >... | reverse complement strand
CGGGTCATCTCCACGATGCCGAACCGGCTGATGGGCAGGATCTTGGCTCGGGCCCGATCGGCCTTGACCGCCTGACGAAAGACCCGCTCGACCTCCTTGCGGTTCTTCTGGTTCCGCATGTCAATGAAGTCGCACACGATCAGGCCGCCCAGGTCACGAAGGCGAAGCTGCCGGGCGATTTCCACGGCGGCCTCCAAGTTCGTCTCAAAGGCGGTCTGCTCGGCGGTGCGCTGGCCGTGGTGACGGCCGCTGTTGACGTCGATGGCCACCAAGGCCTCGGTCTGCTCGATCACAATGGAGCCTCCGCTCTTGAGCGGGACGGTGCGAGACTGCACCCGGGCGATCTGGTCCTCGATCTGGACCTTGTGAAACAGCGGCAGGGTATCGCCGTAGTAGGTGACGCGACGCTTCTGGCGAGGATAGGCGTGGGCCAGGAAGTCCTTGATCTTGTGGACCACCGCCTCGGAGTCGCAGACGATGTTGGTGATCTGGCTGTTGAACACGTCCCGCATGGCCCGGATCACCAAGTCCGATTCCTGGTACAACTCGCAGGGGGCCCGGTCGGTCTGGAGGCGTTTCTCGATGGCCTCCCACAGGCGAAGCAGGTAGCGGAGGTCATTCTGGATGTCCCGCTTGGCGCCGCCCTCGCCCGCGGTACGGATGATGCAGCCGATGTCCTTGGGCGGATTCGCCTCTTCGAGGATCTCCCGGAGACGCTTGCGTTCGTCCTCTTGCTCAATCTTGTGCGAAATGCCGTGGTGGCGCATCCAGGGCATCAGCACGATGTACTTGCCCGGCAGGGCCAGATACGTGGTCAGGGTGGGGCCCTTGGTCTTGAGGCCGTCCTTGGTCACCTGGACCACGATCTCCCGACCTTTGCGCAGGCACTCCTGCATCAACGGCCGATCCTTGAGGGACTGACGACGTCCGACCGTCTCCACCGCCTCTTGGCGCGACCCTGTGAAATGGCGGGGATGAAGGTCACTGATGTGCAAAAAGCCGTTGGTCCCGATCCCCAGGTCCACAAACGCCGCCTGGATCCCGGTCTCGATGTTGACGACCTTGCCCTTGTAGATATTGCCCACGATGCTGGCCAGACTCGCCCGCTCCAGATAGAGCTCCTCCAGCGAGCCGTCCTCCACCACGGCCACACGGCACTCCTCGCACTCGGCCACGTTGATCAACAGCTCTCTTGCCATCTTCTATTGTCCTTTCCAGCCTCAGGGGGCGGTCGAGGTCAAGATCCACTCGATCTGTTGAATGGTTGAATCGTTAAATGGTTAAATCGGAAAATCGCTGGGCTGCCGAACCGCCAATCTTGCTGGAAAGACGGCCATCTGACCTTTTAACCCTGTAACCTTTCAACTATTTAACCATCCCATCATCCACAAGAGGACGGACGGCGCCATCGAATCGCCGTGCGTCGAATCGGGCCGGCCAACTGCTCCTTGGCCAGTCCCAATAGCTCCAGGATCTCCCCGACCCGGATCGATCCGTTCGGGCAGATCCGACAATGCACCTCCAGATCGCCATCGGCGGCCTCGACGGCCTCCACGAACGGCCGTACATCCACCTGCCTGGCGTCCGTGTCTTTGTCGCCGTCGCGGCGGTCCACCACCAGCGACTCGCGGGCCAGCAGCGAGCCAGCCCTTACCCGTAGTTCGTCGGTTGACAGGACCACCTTGAGCGGGAACCGATAGATCGCTCCCTCGGGCTGATAAGAGGCCTTTCGCGGAACGATCCGCACGGAGAGAACCTCCAGACCCTGCGGCAACTGGCCCGACAGCCGCCGGGCTACGTCAGCCGCCAAGGCCTCTTCGCAATCCCCTGCCTCCTTCAGTCGCAGACACAGCAGGTCCCCTTCGGACTCAACGGCGACCGGCTTGGGCAAGGGCAGCGAGAGCCTCGGCCTTGGATTGTACCCGTGGCTGTACTCCAACGCCAGGTCCGCACGCACGCAGGCCCGCTGGAAGACCCGCATCAGCTCCGCGTGGGACAGATACCGCGTCAGCCCGAAGACCCGAAACTCCACCACCACGCCTACCCCGTGCGCAGGCGCGTTCTCATCGCCCTCGACGGGGGTCGGTTTCGACGGGTCTTGGCAGTGATCCATGGATTCGTTCACGGTCTTGACGCAGAACGGGCGATGAAAGGCCCACTAGAAGGCCTCGGGCAGGATCTCCCTGGCCTTGCTTCGCAGAAAGCTTGAGATCTGGCGCTCCGAATTCATCGCGATGACCTTTCGGGCCAGGTGGGAGCACTCCTCCAGGGTCACCGACCGAATGATCTGTTTGATCTCCGGGATCATGGGCGGTGTCACCGACAAGGTCCGCACGCCCAGGCCCAGCAGCACCATGACATAGTCCGGTTCGGAGGCCATCTCGCCGCAGACACTGACCTCGATGCGGGCCTTGTAGGCGTCCTGCACGACCGTGCGGATCAATCGCAGCACCGCCGGCTCCACCGCCGAGTACAACGTGGCGACCAGTTCGTTGCCGCGATCCACCGCCAGGGTGTACTGGGTCAGATCGTTGGTCCCGATGCTGAAGAAATCGGACTCTCTCGCCAGGGACGCCGCGGTCAGGGCCGCGGCCGGCGTCTCGACCATGATCCCGATCTGCAGGTCCTTGTCGTAGGCGATCCCGTCGTCGTCCAGGTCCTCCATCACGTCCCGCATGATCAACTTGGCCTGGCGAAGCTCCTGCAGGTTGGTGATCAGCGGGAACATGACCTTGACCTTGCCCAATGCCGAGGCCCGCAGGATCGCCCGCAACTGGGTCTTAAACATCGGCAGGTTCTGCAGGCAATACCGGATGGACCGCAGGCCCAGGAACGGATTGCGTTCCGGGTTGAATCGCTTCTCCTGGGTGTATTTGTCCGCGCCGAGGTCGAAGGTCCGGATGACCACGGGCCGGCCCCGGCAAATCTGGATCGTCTTGGCATAGGCGTCGTAGTGTTCCTGCTCGGTCGGATCGGCCGGCCGGGTCAGATACAGGAACTCCGTGCGGTACAGGCCGATCCCGTCACCCCCCTTTTCCAGGACCCCCTCGGCCTCCTCGGGGAACTCGATGTTCCCCAGGAGATCGATCCGAGTGCCGTCGCGGGTTGCTGCCGGCTTTCCCTTGACGGCGTCCAGACGCTGTGCCAGGGCATGGTACTCCTGGAGGTACTTCCGGTATTCGGCCAGGGTCGTAGGGTCCGGGTTGGCGATGACGATACCGCGAGTGCCGTCCACGATCACCGTGTCACCAGGTCGGACCTGCTCGGAGAAATCCTCCAGGGCCACCACTGCCGGGATGGCCAGCGATCGGGCGACGATCGCCGAATGGCTGGTACGGCCGCCAACGTCGGTGGCGATGCCCTTGATGAACTGCCTGTTGAAAGACGCGGTCTGGGTGGGGCTCAGCTCCCGGGCGACGATCACCACCTCCTTGGTCAGGTGCTGGACGTCCTCGCGACGGCGCCCCAACAGGGTCCTGAGCAATCGCCTCTCGATATCGTAGATGTCAGCAGCCCGTTCGCTGATATAGGAGTCCTTGACGTGAGTGAAGTGGGCGGCGATGCGGCGGAGCACGGTCGAGACCGCGTACTCTGCGGTCATCGACTGGGCGTGCACCGCGTCGGTGATCTCCTTGCGGAGACTGCGGTCCCGCAGAAAGCGCAGGTGCACGGCAAAGATGTCCTGGACGTTGCCGGCCGATACCTGATCCTGGGCCCCTGCCACCGTGGTCAACTGGCGGACCGCCTCCTTGAAGGCGTTTCGGACCCGCTGGACCTCCGCCATCCGTTGGCCCGGTTCGATGGTCCGCTTGGGAATGCGGTAGTCTTCGCAGTCGATCACCAGGGCCTCGGCAATCGAGATGCCCGGGGATGCGGCTATGCCTTTGCGTATCTCCATCATGGGTCTATCCCCGTCCCACCTCCGGCGGTGAGTCTCCGGAGGCGGCATCGAGCATCCTCACCTCCACCAGCTCCCACAGGGCCCTGATCGCCTCCTCGGCGTCGGTCCCGGTAGCCTGGATCGTCAGCCGGGTCCCACAGGTGGCAGCCAGCATGCTCATCTGCATGATGCTCTTGCCATCGACTATGGTCTGGCCGTTGCCGACACGGATCTCCGCTGCAAATCGGCTGGCCAGATCCACGAATTGCATGGCCGGGCGCATGTGCAGCCCCTCGGGGTTCTTGATCTGGACCGACGTTTCACGAACCTTCTTAGCCAATCGCTAGGCTCTCCCCGTCATCGCCGGCAGGCGCCGGGCGCATCGCTGATCACCAGGACGTTCTGGTGTCCGCCTCCCGAAGCAGGTCCTCAATGCCCGCCCCTGTTCGGCACTGGCGGAGGAACCGCCGAAACTTCTCCTGCTGCAGGTGTCGAAAGACGGTCTCCATGGCCTGGATATGGTGATCCGGCACGTCCGGAGGGCTGACCAGCAGGATAATGGAGAAGACCGGCTGCTTGTCCAGCGAATGGAAGTCAATGCCGGAACTGCTCAGTCCGACCACCCCGATGACCTCCTTGACGGAAGCATGCTTCACGTGTGGGACCGCCACACCCTTGCCGATGCCGGTGCTGGCCTCCCTCTCCCGGTCGACCACGGCCTTGACCAACTCCTTGCAGGTGCCCCGTTTGAGTTTGCCGACCTTGTTGAGCGAAGACACCAGGGCCTCAATGGCCCCATCCCGATCCGTGACCTCCAACTCCGGCAGGGTTGCCTCAAAACAGATAAAATCCGCAAACTTCATGCTGTCTGCCCCGAAAAGATACGGATAGTCTTCCACCCGCAGACCCAATGCGGCCGCCTCGTTCCCCGTGCCCCATGGGTGGCCTACGTCTGCTCGGTCGTTTCCGTATGCCTGTGGTCGCGCTGGATCCCCTTCTTCTTGGTCAACTGTCTTTCGAGCTTGTGGACTGCGCCGTCGATACAGCCAAGGATGTCCTCGCCGGTCTGCGTCGCTACAAACACGGTACTGGGCTTGCCTCGGGCGATGACCTCCACACTGACGCTCCCCCTGACGCTGCCGTCAAGGATGACCTCCACCTGGTCGACCCCATCATAGTAGCGAGGCAGCTTGGAGGCCTTCTCCTGGGCATGGGCCCGAACGGCCTCAGTTACGCTGAGGTGTTTGCCTGTGATTGTGAACTGCAATGTCGTTCTCCCTTCATCAAGAACTCAGGACTTGTTGGCCACTTCACTGCGAACTGCACACAATCGTTCCGCTCGGCACTGATGATGAACCGAAAGGCCTCCTCTTGCGTTGGACGGCTCCACTGGTCTGCAACCTGTCAATCCCCGAGATCGAGCACATGCTTATGCCCAGATACGGCCTTGGTATACGGCATTCTAACCTGTCGACTGACGGTCGTCAAAGGAATTCGCCTTAGGCAGGTGTGCCCCCAGCAGATGGATGATCCCGCCGGGCATGGAGGCAAGCACCCACACAAACCGTTGGCACAGGGCCAACGCCTTGGCTTGTTCCTCCGGAACGGCGGCCAGATGGGTGAAGAGTACCACGACGACCCCCTCCATGAGGCCAATCCCTGCAATGCTGATCGGCAGGGCAGAAACAAGCCAGGTGACGGGGAAGACAATAAAGTAGTAGCCTACCGATACGTCAATGCCCAGGCTGCGGCCCAGGACCCAGAAGGTCACGATAATCAAGGATTGGAGCAGGATGGTCAGTCCCATGGCCGCCAACAACACGTGCGGCTTCCTGCAGTACATGACAACGGAATCCCTGATGGTCCGGCTGGCCGCCACCAGATGGCCCCACGCTATCCGGCTCATTCGGACGAGGTATTGGCGGATGGTCCGACGACAGCACAGCCCCCCCGCCAGGGTTGCCAGGAGCACGCCTCCCAGGGCCGAGAGAGGCCCCAGGAGATGGGTCGCCGATGTGCCCTGGTGGGGTTCTACGCTTGGCAGGGCCTGGCCAGCACGTCCTCGTATGAGACACACATAGACGACCAACACCATCACAAGCATGCTGACCACGGCAATTGCCCTGTCCACAAAGACGCTCATCGCGGCGACCAGGCGCTTATCCGTATACTTGGTCGCGTACCAGGCCCGCAACAGATCGCCCCCCATTGCGCTGGGCATGACGTTGTTATAGAACAGGCCCAGCAGATGCAGCTTCACCGCGGTCCAGACCCCCATGGCAATACCCTGAACCCGCAACAAGAGCCACCAACGGGTGGCCAGGAACACCTGTCCAAGGAGAAAGACCGTCACGCTGAGTACGAAGTAGCCAAGGTTCATTCGGAGGAAGCTCTGAGCCAGTTCGGCCCAATTCTGTCCCCGAAAAACCCAGGCCATAGCCCCCACGGCCACGACCACGCGCAGGATCAGCGACCAACGCCTCAGAGCGGCCGATCTGGCAACTGCGCTGCCGTCCAACCCGCCTACGGCAGGCACATCCCCATCCTTTGACTGTATGCTGCGATCCTTGGCCAAATGCCCTCACCGCCACCAACCGCCGTACTAGCCCATTGACAACCAGACCAAGAGCGATCATAACCGCTATTGGCGCAATGCACAAGTTACGACCCACGAGGCGGCTACTACTGAAGGGGAACCGACCCATGACAACACAGCCCGGCGTTGAAGAAGGTGTGGACTTTGCCCCACGGTTCGACTCCAACGGCTTGATCCCGGCCATTGCCCAGGAGGCCAAGACGGGCCGAATCCTGATGGTGGCCTACATGAACAGCGAGGCCCTTGAACAGACGATCCGGTGCGGATACGCGGTGTACTTCAGCCGGAGCCGTGGCAAGCTCTGGAGGAAGGGAGAAGAGAGCGGCCACGTGCAGAAGGTCGAACAGATCCTCGTCGACTGTGACCAGGACTGTCTGGTGCTGAGGGTAAGCGTCGACCAAGGGCAATGCCATACCGGGCACTACTCATGTTTTTATAGGGCCGTGCGCAAGGATCAGAGGCAGAAGCTCGAGTTCGTGGCGGAGAAGGTCTACGACCCGAGTCAGGTCTACAGGGGGGGGCAGCCACCTGCGGGGCCTGATCGCGCCGCATCTGCCTGCTGACAGCCAAGTTACCGCCACATCAGATGGTGGCAGCATCTGCATTCTTAGCCAAATTCGCCAGTTTGCCGTTTTTTTCTGGACTTTTGGCAACCTGCGTAATATATTCTCGATCAGATCTGATTGGGGTACCATTGAGGAGTGGTTTTTGGGTTTTTCATACGCGGTAGCAGTTTTACTGGAGAAGGGTTCCCTCTAAGCCGAAGAACGAGCGGGATAGTGTACGTGGTAACATCGGCACATGCCTAACGTCAAGTGAAAAGGATGTGACTATGCTGTGGTCAGGAGAACAGAGACGCGGGTTCGTTGTGTGCTTTGCCGTGATCGTCCTCTTCCTGGTTGGGATGGCATCCGGCACCGCCGTTCGGAGCTACTACGATATCACCACCGACAGCAGTGGTGCCATCAGTGGGGGCAGCGGCGACGGCTACGAGGCCACCTGGTACTATTACCAGGACTCCAACGAGTACGTCATGTGGTTCTACAACCAGCCTTATGACGCGAGTCGAGAGGGAGCCCTGGATACCTGGGCCATGATCCAGATCGTGGACCCGGACCAGTTGGGCACCGCAGTGGTCTCGTACGGTTGGGCCACACCCGAGTGGTCTGCACTGGGGAAGGCCCATCCTCCACTGCCCACAGACACCGGCGGCTCCACAGAGAACGGCTACATGGCGACCGTCTTGCTCCAACACGTGGAGGACAAGATCTTCGGCACTTCGAGCACCATTGAACCTCACAATTCAGAAAACATCAGCTACAACCCCGACTGGGTGTGTATCCTCGTCAGGGGCAAGAACACACACGTGTCTCGCTGGGTCCAGCATGATTGCGTGGCCGGCACGGATAGTAACGACAACGGTGGTACGAGTACCGATCTCGGCGCCTGCTGCGACACCACCACGGGAAACTGTTACATCGCCAGCTCATGCGTGAATCCCTATGTGCGATTGGCTGCGGGCAGGAGTTGCTCGGACTGTCTGGTCGAGAACTTCACGTGGGATTTTGGAGATGCCCCTGCCTCGTACCCTGTGCTCCTCAGCCAGAATGGCGCCAGGCACACCGTGAAGACGGGCGTTTACCTGGGCTCCTGCGTCACCGCAGACTCGGACGGCCAGCCCAGTTCCACGGCCACAGGCGACAACTGCGACGACGGTGTGGTGTTCACCAGATCCTTGGTTCCAGGGGAATCTACCACGGTGAGAATCACCGCCTCCGCCAACGGAGTCATCAATGCCTGGATCGACTGGAACCGGGACGGCGACTGGGCGGACGCAGGTGAGAAGGTCCTGGTGGACGAACCCGTCACGGCGGGCACCAACACGATCTCTTTCTCCGTACCGCCGAGCGCCTCCGTAGGTGACACCTTCGCCCGTTTCCGTTACAGCACGGTCGGCGGCTTGAGCTACACGGGTCTGGCGACGGACGGGGAAGTCGAGGACTATCGTGTCCAAGTGGTGAGCAGTGACGGACAGACTACGACGAAGTACCCCGCTCAATCGCCTTCAAAGGTGCATTTTGCCAAGTGGTCGCAGGCAGCCGTGACGGTGTCCCAAGTCATCAAGGGCTGGCATGAGACCTCGTCGTACACCGACGGCCCGATTCTGGCGGACGACTGGTCGGATCAGGACCAGCGGCCCATCATCGGAGTCCGTTGGTGGGGGTGCTTCAATCAATGGGTCGAGTCCTATCCGCCAACCGATGTGCCGACTGCCTTCCGCATCGGCATCTGGACGGACGCGGTTGGAGGAGGCTCTCCCTCCGCGTTGGTGTGGGAGACGACCTGCAGCGCGTGGGCATGGAACTACTCAGGGCTTGACCAGGACCCGCGAGGGCTGCTCTCCAGCATGGCGGTGTTCGAGTTCAACATCATGCTCAGTCAGGACCAGTGGTTCTACCCGACCTCTGCACTGGGTTCACGGTACTGGGTGAGCATCTCGGCCGTGTACAGCACCACCCCCACGCATGCATGGGGGTTCTTGACCCGCCAATACAAGTACGGCACTGGGGCCACGCGGATTCTGACGACTGGGTCCACGGCGGGCGCGTCCGGTCAGTGGCCGCCCCAGGTCGGATCTCTGTTCATCAGCGGCCTGCCCGTGGTCTATCCCTCGAACGTCCCCTGGGACCTCTCATTTGAGCTGATCTCCAGCAAGCCCAGCGACGGAAGCGGAAGCACTGGCACATTGGCCGGCGATGTCAACGGCGATGGGAAGGTCACGGTTGACGACCTGGTGAAGTTGGTCGATATCCTGATCGGCGCCAAGGTCTCCAAGTAGACCGAACGAGTGGGACTGGCCAAGACGATCCCCCGTTCCATACGGCTAGAACAGGGCCGTGAGATCATCGCTCACGGCCTTCTCTTTGGCCCTGTACGGGGATCCACTCGCGAGCAAGGAAGAAGACTCCGCCCTACAGAGACGTCTGCTCGGTGCGGGCGATGATCTCGTCTTGCAGGTCGCGTCCCAGATCCACGAAGTAGTCGCTGTATCCGGCCACCCGCACGATCAGGTCCTGGTATTGCTCAGGGTGCTGCTGGGCCTTGAGCAGGGTCTGGCCCGTGATGACGTTGAACTGGATGTGGTGGCCGTCCAGCCGGAAGTAGGAGCGGATCAGATGCGTCAGCTTCTCAATGGCGTCGTCGCCCTCCAGGACCTGCGGATTGAACTTCATGTTGAGCAAGGTCCCGCCCGTACGGCCGTGGTCCATCTTGGCCGCGGACTTGAGCACCGCGGTGGGACCCTGTCGGTCCGCGCCCTGGACCGGCGAGATCCCCTCGGATAGGGGCACTCCGGCCTTGCGCCCGTCCGGCGTCGCTCCGGTCACGGAGCCAAAGTAGACGTGCACCGTGGTGGGCAGGAGGTTGATGTGATATCGCCCACCCTTGGTGTTGGGCCTGCCGTCCACGGCCTGGAAATAGGCCTCAAACACCGCCCGCATCAGATCATCAGCCTGGTCATCGTCATTGCCGTACTTGGGGCTGTGGTGCAGCAGGCTGTGATGCAGCTCCTCATAGCCCTCGAAGTTGGCCCGCAGGGCAGACAACAGCTCGGACATGGACAGGTCTTTCCGGTCGAAGACGTGGCACTGGATGGCCGCCAGGCAGTCGGTGATCGTGCCCAGCCCGACCCCCTGGATGTAGTTGGTGTTGTACCGGGCGCCGCCGTCGTGATAGTCCTTGCCCCGGGTCACGCAGTCGTCGATCAGCACCGAGAGCAGAGGCGCGGGCATGCAGGCCGCATAGAGCCGTTCGATCACGTTGTTACCCCGCACCTTGATGTCCATCAGGGCGTTGAGCTGGCGGCGAAAGGCCTCGAAGAGCTGCTCCATGGACCCGAACCGCTCCGGATCACCTGTTTGGAGTCCGATCTGCGTGCCGGTCCTGGGATCCACACCGTTGCTCAACGTCAACTCCAGGATCTTGGGCAGGTTGAAGTAGCCGGTCAGGATGTAGCTTTCCTTGCCAAAGGCCCCCACCTCCACGCACCCGCTGGACCCGCCGTTGCGGGCGTCGGCCACGGACTTGCCCATACGGATCAGCTCCTGAACGATCAGGTCGCTGTTGAATACCGAGGGCTGCCCGAATCCGGTGCGCATGATCCGCGCGGCACGCTTGATAAATCGGTCCGGGTTCCTCTTGCTGACCTGGATGGACGAGCTTGGCTGCACCAGGCGCATCTGCTCGATCACGTCCAGGATCAGATAGGTCACCTCATTGACGGCGTCGGATCCATCCTCCTTGAGGCCGCCGGTGTTGATCTGGGAGAAGTCCGTATACGTACCGCTCTCGGCTGCCGTGACACCGACCTTGGGGGGCGCCGGCTGGTTGTTGAACTTCACCCACAGGCACTGGAGCAACTCCTCCGCCTGATCGCGGGTCAGGGTGCCCTGCTCCAGGCCCTTTTCATAGAAGGGACGCAGGTGTTGGTCGAGACGGCCCGGGCAGAACGAGTCCCAGGGGTTGAGCTCCGTGGTCACGCCCAGATGCACGAACCAGTAGTACTGCAGGGCCTCCCAGAAGTCACGCGGGGCGTGGGCCGGCACGTGGGAGCAGACCTCGACGATCCGCGACAGCTCCTGGCGCCGCGCCGGGTCCTTCTCGGCCTTGGCCAGTTCCTGGGCCTTCTCCGCATGACGCTGGGCAAAACGGATCAGGGCGTCCGCGCAGATCGCCATGGCCCTAAGCTCCTCCTGCCTGGCATGGGCCTGAGGGTCGTTGAGGAAATCCAGGCCGTCCAGGCTCCGCTGGATGTCTTGTTTGAAATCCACCATGCCCTTGCGGTAGATCTTGTCATCCAACACGGTGTGGCCGGGTGATCGCTGCTCCATGAACTCCGTGAACAGACCCGCGTCATACGCCGCCTTCCAGGGCTCTGTCATCTCGCGGAAGATCCGCTCCCGCAGGGTGCGACCCTGCCAGAATGGAATGATCGTGTCCTGGTAGACCTGCCTGGCCTGGCTGCTGACCGCGAACGGGGTCTTCTCCCTGGAGTTGAGGATGTCCAGGTCGGACAGGCTGTGGCAACACAGTTCAGGGTAGGTTGGCGTGGCCTTGGGGGCCGGGCCCTTCTCGCCCACGATCAACTCGCCGGGGCCCATGGTGATGGTCCTGTGTTCGATGAGGTACTGGAAGGCCAGGGCCCGGGTTACCGGAATGGACTCTCGCAAGGGGACATCCGTCTGGTAGAAGCGGGTGATCAGTTCCGCCCGCTCGGTGGAGAGGTATGGCTTGGTCTCGACGCTCTGCCTTCGCAGTCTGGCCACTCGTTCGTTCATGGGCTACCCACCTATCTTGACCTCAAATCCACGATTCCGAAGCATCCGCTCAATACCGGACAAGACGCCCTCATCCACCACGGTCTTCGGGGTCATCAGCTTGACCGCGTCGGCGAGCCGAACGGCCTTGGACAGGCCCCCAGGGTGGTACGGCAGGACGTCTATCCTGCGAACCTTCCCCAGGGACGCCACGAAATCCGCGGTCATCTGGATGCTGTACAGGTCGTCGTTCACACCCGGAATCAGCGGAATTCGGATAATGACCTGCTTGCCTATACGGACCAGGCCGGCGATATTGTTCAAGATCCGCTTGTTATCGACGCCTGTAAACTGCTTGTGTTCGCGGCTGTCCATGTGCTTGATGTCACACAGAAACAGGTCCGCCTGCTCTGCCACGGCCTCCACCACGTCCCAGTCCGCGTAGCAGGTGGTCTCGACGGCCGTGTGGATATCCAGGGATCGGCACCGGTCCAGCACCGCCAGCAGAAACCCTGCCTGCATCAGGGGCTCTCCGCCGGAGAAGGTCACGCCCCCTCCGGATTGATCGTAGAAGACCACGTCCTTCTCGACCTCCGCCATGACCTGCTGCACGGACATCGGGCGGCCGATGATCTCTCGAGCCCGAGCCAGACACCGGTCCACGCACCGGCCGCAGCGCACGCACAGCGTCGAGTCCGTCACAGGCGCCCCATCGACCCAGGCGATGGCCCCGGCCTGACAGACCTCCGGACAACGGCCGCACCGGGTACACCGGCTCTGGCGCAGGCTCAGTTCAGGGGTCTGTTTCCAGCTCTCGGGGTTATGGCACCAGCGGCATCGCAGGGGACAGCCCTTGAGAAAGACCGTGGTCCGGATACCCGGTCCGTCGTGGATCGTGTACCGCCTGATGTCAAAGATCAACCCGCTTGTCTGGCGTTCAATGGTCATACGACAAGGGCACGATGTTACCTCTATACACTGCATGTCCGGCATTGAAGTCTGGGCCTGCCTGGTCCGGCCAAGGGCTACCACCTGCCTTGCCGGCCCATTGAAGATACCACAGGCACCGGCCCAATGCAAGGGAGTGGGTCTTGGAGGGGCGATGCCGGCCAGTGGCTTTCAACGACCAGGGCAATATAATGGCCACGTGTGGGTGAAGGATCGCTATCGTTTTGGCTCCGGCTCGTCCGGGTTAGGAGTGATGGACACCATGGGCACCTCTGAACCTCGTTTGAGAAATCGTTGGATGGGACTGGCGCTAGTCCTTGTCGCCCTCTGGGTCTGTGTCTCGTGCACACGGGGCTCGGCCCTGGACAAGGCGGCCCAGGAGGCCGTGATCGTCAAGGAGGGCCTGCTCCTGGAGGGGGTCGGCCAATACGGGGCGCGGGCCGTGTATACCGATCCGGTTGTGTCCGAGATCATCCACGGCCGATGGACCGCTCCCCAGGCTGGCCAGAAGGTGCAGGGCCCGGACGGAAGGGACCACGCCTGGCAGGCCGTGCAGGCCAATGACAAGGGCTGGTTCGAGGGGCCTGGGCAGTCGGGGTATCTGTATCTGACGATCCCGTGCGATCACCCGCGATGCGTAGTGCTGAACGTCCTGGGTCCGGGCATGTTGTATGTCAACGGCGAACCTCGCGTGGGCAGTTGTTACGCCTCCAAGGATCAATATGAGTCATGGGAGACGAATTTCAATATGACCTTTCTCCCGGTCCGCCTCCAGGTCGGGGCCAATAGCCTGCTGGTGCAGCGGGCCTGGCGGAGCGGTGGACGGGTGAAGGCGGCGGTCCTGGAGTCGCCTCCGCTGTTGCTCAATCCCCGCGATGTCACAGTGCCGGATCTCTGGGTCGGGCAGGACGTCAACGCGGTCGGGGCCGTGGTCGTGATCAATGCCTCAGAGCAGCCGTGCGTGGACCTGGCCCTGGAGATACGGTGGCCCTCTGGAGCGAGCGAACGCACGACGGTGCCCCGCATCGAGGCCCTGTCCCTGCGCAAGACGTCCTTTCCCCTGCACCATCCCCGATTCACCCAGCCCGGGCCCGTGGCCTGTCAGCTCGACCTGCTGCGAGGCCAGAGGCGTCTGGACTCCGTGGAGCTCAAACTCGAGGTCAAGTCCGCGGACCAGCCCCGGATGCAGACCTTCGTCAGTGACATCGACGGCTCCGTGCAGTACTACGCCCTGCGTGAGGCCCTACCCGGGTCGGGGGCGATCGGTGTCCCGGCCCTGGTGCTCAGCGCGCATGGGGCCGGAGTACAGGCCCTGGGCCAGGTGGCGGCCTATGCGAGCAAGTCGTGGTGTCACATCGTCAGCCCCACGAACCGCAGGCCCTATGGATTCGACTGGGAGGACTGGGGACGCCTGGACAGCCTGGAGGTCCTGGACCAGGTCAAGAGGTCCTTGGCCTTTGACCCGAGCCGCGTGTATCTGACCGGACACTCTATGGGAGGCCACGGCACCTGGATCCTGGGCTCGACCTATCCAGACCGGTTCGCCGCCATCGGACCCAGTGCAGGCTGGATCAGCTTCTGGTCCTACCGCGGCGCCCAGAGGCCGGATACCCTCAGCCCGGTGGCCAAGGTCCTGCTGCGGGCCGAGACCCCCAGTGACACGATCCGGCTGTCCCCGAATCTGCGGGACATGGGCGTCTACATCCTGCACGGGGGGGCGGATGACGTGGTACGGCCCGATCAGGCCAGGCAGATGATCGACCACCTCCAGACCTTCCATCACGACTGGGTCTATCACGAGGAGCCCGGGCAGGGACACTGGTGGGACCTGTCTGAAGACGAGCCCGGGGCCGACTGCGTGGACTGGGCCCCGATGTTCGACTTCTTCGCCCGGCACCGCCTGCCTAGGTCGGAGGAGGTCCGGGAGGTCTCCTTTGCCACTGCCAATCCCGGGGTCTCGGCCTGGTGTCACTGGGTCTGCATCGAGGCGCAGCAGGTGCCCCTGGCCTTGAGCCGCGTGGACCTCCGTTTCTATCCGGGCCGCCAGGGCGTAGCCGGGACCACTGAGAACGTGTCCCGCCTGTGTCTGCGATTGAAGGGGATGGTGCCGGACACGGGGGCCCGCCTTCGTGTGGAGATCGACGGCCAGCGTCTGGATGGGGTCTGCCTGACCCCTGGGACCTGCCAGGTCTGGCTCCAGCGGAGCGGTTCCCAGTGGCAGGTGGCGGAGCGGCCCTCTCCGGGCCTGAAGGGTCCGCATCGGTATGGGCCGTTCAAGGACGCCTTCCGTCATCGCATGATGTTCGTGTACGGCACTGCCGGGACCCCGGAGGAGACGGCCTGGGCCAGGGCCAAGGCCCGTTTCGACGCGGAGCAGTGGTGGTACCAGGGCAATGGGGCCGTGGACGTGCTGCCGGATGCAGCATTCGATCCTGCGGCCGAGCCCAACCGCGGGGTGATCCTCTACGGCAACGCCGACACCCACCGATCCTGGCGGGCCCTGCTCGGCGATAGTCCCATGCAGGTCACACGCCAGCGAGTGACCTGCGCCCGGCGGTCCCTGGAGGCCCCTGACCTGGCC
>Ga0031655_10001235_pt1 | contig 15332 bp, 14 predicted proteins | sample FrelakmetHBP12HB_FD_55187 | JGI IMG/M metagenome (GOLD analysis project Ga0031655, IMG submission 55187) | Freshwater lake sediment microbial communities from the University of Notre Dame, USA, for methane emissions studies -HBP12 HB | ecosystem: Environmental > Aquatic > Freshwater > Lake >... | reverse complement strand
GTTTCCCACAACGAGTATCTTTGCTACGAATTCCATCTCTTTTGCTTCTTCCTGCGTTGAGACCTGGCCGACTATCATCATTTTTTATCACTCCTCAATCCTTATTTTGTCTGTTTGCTTATTAAGGTGTTATTATACAACCGGCACCAAGTATCTTTACAGTTCTTATCCAAAAGAGTATTTTCGATGTTTTAAGCGAAAAAAGAATGTCCAAAAACAATCTGTGAAACTATATCCTATTCACCGAAAATGTTATTCAGCATCCACTGAGCGTCAAAAGGAATTTGGTCCTCGTATTTCTGCCCTACACCTATAAAAAGCAGAGGTTTGCCAATCGTATACGCAACAGATAGGGCACTGCCGCCTTTAGCATCGGTGTCTACTTTTGTCAAAATAACGCCATCAATGCCAACGATTTCATTGAATCGCTTTGCTTGCTCTACAGCATCATTACCGGACAGTGCATCTCCTACAAACAAAATCATACTTGGCTTTGCGACACGCTTTATCTTTGCCATCTCATCCATTAGATTGACGTTTGTTTGCATTCTTCCTGCCGTATCTAACAAAACTACATCTTTGTGTTTTGCTTTTGCGTGTTCAATTGCATCATAGGCAACAGCAGCCGGATCAGCACCAGGTCCATGCTTTATAAGCTTCACATCGAGATTGTTTGCGTGAATCTCCAACTGTTCTATGGCTCCAGCACGAAATGTGTCACCTGCAGCCATAACGCATGTCTTACCTTGTTTTTTCAGCATATAAGCAATCTTTGCTATGGATAGGGTCTTTCCGCTACCGTTTACACCTACAAACATTATCACAACAGGTTTTTTGCTTTTCTCAATAAATTCATCAAAATTTATCTCATTTGATTTCAAAACATGAGCTATAGCATTGCGCAGTACACTTTCAACCAACTCTTCAACCCTTGATCTTTCGAATGAAACATGCTTGAGTTCTTCTTTAATATCTTTTTTTATAGATTCGATAACAGAATATGCCACATCCGATTCTAGAAGACCTACTTCAAGATCCCACAACAAATCGTCTAGTTTTTCCTCGCTAATGCCGCGGGATGGTCTTGCTTCATCTGTTTTTACAATTTCCTCTATACTTTTTCTAGTCCTCAAAATATGCTGTAGTTCTGTCTCTATGCTTTCTTCAATCTGTTTGTCAATCTCGTCTTTTCTTCTTTGTTTTTCTTGCTCTGCTCTTTCTTCAGGTTTTTTAATTGGTTTTTCTAATGATTTTGGTGTTTCTACTGGTTTTTCAGCTATTTTTTTCTCTTGTTTCTCTTCAACTTTTTTCGTCTCTTTTTCTAATTCTGTTTGCAACTCGGCTTCAAGTCGATCCTCAAATTTCTTTAATTTATTTTTTAAAAATTTAAACATCTTCTATACCTAAAAGTTTATTACTTCTTTTCTTCTAGAAGTCTCTGTGCTTTTTCAGATATTTGTGTTGCTTCTGCCTGTAATTGCTGTGCCATGGAAGATAATTTTTCTTGAGTTTGTTGCAGACTTTCTATCCTTTTATCTATTTTTTTAATAGCATCCTCGGATGTTTTTTCAGTTACTACGCCACCACCTATGTCAAAAAGTACTTTGGATGTACTTTTCGCAGTCGCACTAACAAAAGTACTTCCACCGATTGGGAGCAAAACTTCAGTGCCATCATCTGTTTTACTCAGTTGCTCCAATGTCACTTTGGCCTTATTGTAGTCAGCAATGGCGGCTTGCAGATACGAATACTGCATATCCAACGAATTCAATTGCTCTTTATAGTTCTCAATCAGTATCATATATCTTGATAGTTCTTCATCTTTCGTCATTTTATTTCCCCTGATCGGATAATCTCATCATCTAATCAAAAAAGTATTATTAATATGTATTTCTTTTACACAATACAGTTTGAGATGAGAAACAAAGTTTTAAATTACTAAAATATTTGATATTTTAAGGGTGCGGGAGAGAAGACATGGAAATAAAATCCCGATGTAAAACTGGGATGGAGGAATTAGATTCAGAGCTTTATGGGGGGATTCCAGTTGGTAGCACTGTTCTTATAACAGGAGCCAGCGGGGTAGGTAAGACTACAGTATCCATGCAATTTTTAACTAATGGTATTAAATTAGATGAAAACGGAGTTTTTTTTACCACTTCGGAAACCATATCTAAATTAACTTCGCATCTCAAAGGATATAGCTTCTTTGATGAAAATTTGATAAAATTAAATAAACTTAGTATTATTGATTTATGGAATATTAGTGATCGTCTTGGCTTGAATTCTGACAGATACACTGCCGAAGATGTTAATATTTTATTTGAAGTGATTAGAGATATCACAAGAGAGCTGGGTGCAAAACGTTTGGTAGTAGATTCAATAACCTCATTGTGTTACAGATTGGAAACCAATGAAATGATTAGAGATTTTATTTTTAGGCTGGGAACATCTCTGGCGGCTATGAATTGTACGACTATTCTAACATCTGAAATACCTCCCAATGTCTTACAATATTCTCAATATGGGATAGAAGAGTTTATCGCGGATGGAATAATATTTTTGGAAGATGTTGAACGAATGGGAGATCTCATAAGAACACTTCAAGTAATCAAGATGAGAGGGACAGCTCATGATAGAACAAAGTTTGTCCTAAACTTATCCTCGAAAAATGGGGTTGAATTAGCTCCGATGCTAAAATCCAACATTGAATTCAAACGCTCAGAAGGATATAGAAATCTGTTATTTGAAGAAGTTGATCAGTCGGATCTATAAACTATTTATTATATCTTCTGCCAACTTTTTATATGTCATAGCAATTTCTTGGGCTTTGGACTTATCTTTTGACTCCGAATACACTCTAAATATTGGCTCGGTTCCTGATGGTCGTAGCAATGCCCATCCACCTTCGACATACAGTTTGACGCCATCAGTTTCATCTACTTTTTTGACAGCTTTATCTTTCTTTGTTAGTTCCGCTAGCTTTTTCATAACGATTTCTTTTTTATCATTGGGGCAAGGCATTTTTATTTTATACACTTCATATTTTGGTAACTCTTCGGTTAATTGAGATAGCGTCTTGTTTTCCTTTGCCATGATCTCGAGCATCTTTGCAATTGACATTGCCGAATCGCGGCAATACTGCAGTTCAGGGAAGATTAGTCCGCCGTTTTCCTCTCCGCCGAAAACAGCGTTTTTTTCCATCATTACACGTGCAACAATTGGTGAGCCAACCTGCGTGTAAATTACCCTTCCTCCGTTTCCAACAATGGCATCTTCAAAACAACTCGAGGTTGTAACTGGCGTAACGGATATCCCTCCTTTCTTTTGTTTTGTTATATATTTTCCGGCGAGGGCTAGCGTTTTATCGCCCTGTATATAGTTTCCATGTTCATCTATGAATATGGCACGATCTGCATCGCCATCCTGAGATGCACCAAGATCAGCTTTCACTTGGCTGACTGTCTTCATTAGAACACCAAGATTTTCTTTTATAGGTTCTGAATTATGACCTGGAAACGTACCATCTAGCTCGCAGTATAATTCGGTTATTTTGCATCCCAGTTTCTTAAGAAGAATTGGTGCAACTATGCTCCCTGCACCGTTCCCACAATCAAGGACAATATGAAACTGTTTTTTCTTGATAGAACTAACATCCACGTTTGCCAGAATGCCTTTTATGTAAAGGTCAATGGCACCATCCCAACTAGATAGTTTTCCGACATTTTTCCAATCTGCCAGCGAATAGTTTTTATCAAAATATATTCTCTCTATTTCATCTTCAACATCTTTTGAAAACTCTGTGCCGTCGCTGGCAACACCCTTGATACCATTAAACTCTGGAGGATTATGGGAAGCGGTAATAATAACACCGGAATCAAAATCCTTCTCCCTAACCGTGTACTGCAATGTTGGTGTTGGAACCAATCCTGTATCTACAACATCACAACCTGTAGAAAGAAATCCCGATGTAATTGCACTTTTTAGCATATAATTTGATAGTCTTGCATCCGTTCCGATGGCAACCTTGGGTCTTTGAATAGTCTTTTTCAATAATGTTCCCCATGCCATTCCAATGCCGAGTGCAAGCTCACAATTCATATCTTTATTTGTAACGCCCCGTATCCCGTTTGTACCGAACAATTTGGTCATAACAAATCAAATCCTACCTCAATGAAGCATTGTAAACTGAACGCACAATAAATAGATTTTTATAACGGCTTAGCCACATCTATTTTCTTATCATATTACCAATTTGTTTATCCGGGTATCCTTTTGGTATTGGTTGCGTCCATACTAGCTTTTCATATATTGAACTTTTTTCTGCAATTTTTTCATTGCCACCTATAACTGAATTTTTCAGATTAGAAAAACTACCGATTCTGCAATTTTCACCAATTACACAGCCACGTAAAACAACATTATTTTCAATTTTCGCGTTGTCATAAACAATAGTTGACTCAAGTCCCGAATTATTTCCAATATAAACGTTATTGCCTATACACGAGCCTTTTAATGTTCCATTTATCTTACAGTCTGCTCCCTTGTAATTTTTAATTTTATTCTTTCTCATAAGAAACTTATGTACATCAATATAACTACTAATCCTACCTACGTCCATCCAATATCCCTTGAATTTAAAACCAAAAAATCGTCCAGTATCTCTAATGATTTGAGGAAATATCTCTTTTTCCATTGAAACCAAACGGCCAGTCTCGATATATTCCAAAATATCTGGTTCCAATAGATATGCTCCGGCATTAATAAAATTAGACGGAGCATCCTCTGGTTTTGGCTTTTCTACAAAACGAACAATATTGCCATTGTCTTTTACATCTGCAACACCAAACTCAGAAACATTTTCCACAGGCCATAGCGAAATAGTGGAAACCGCATTATTCTCTTTATGAAATTTGATCATATCATCAAGATTTAGCGAGCATATTATATCGCTGTTCAATACAAAAAAACGTCCCGTAATATGTTTATCAGCAAATTTTGTTGCTCCTCCAGTTCCCAGAGGTGTTGGTTCATCATTAACAATAATATCTTTTCCAAAATCTGTTTCCTTGAAATACTTTTCAATCTGGTTTTTCTGGTAATTTACGGCAAGAATAACTTTGTCTACTTCCTTTGGTAAAGATTCCATAATGTATGATATCATTGGTTTGTTTAGTATTGGTAACAAAGATTTTGCCCTGGTGTAAGTAAGCGGTCTTAGTCGAGTACCAAATCCCCCTGCAAGAATGATTGCCTCCATATTACATTACCTTGGATATCTTTTATTTTGTGGAGCTTAAGATGTACTAATAAATCTTTCTAATTCAAACGAAATTACCGTTAAAAATTTGTAAACATTTAAATCATAGAATTTTATACTAGCCTTGGGACGGGATGCAAATAACGGAAAGCCGGTTAGAAGATATATTAAGTATTTGTTTCGTTTCTATAGTTATTATACTTATGCTAGTTATACATATAACTGGCACAATATAATGTAGTTATATAATCTGATAATCTCAATCTTTTAGTTCTATATTAAACTCGTTTTTGTGTTGGGAAAGTCTATAAATAACACAGTGATATAACCTCTGAGAGCATGAGAGATGAAATAATGGACTCTGAAGAAGAATATTGCGAAGAAGTTACTAGGATTTTCATAAGTGGAAGAAAACCTAATTCTTCGGATGAGCAATTGGCTTTGCACATTATGCACAGATTCAATATAGATCGAGATACAATGGAAACAATGCCTGCCTTCGAAGAGCATGTAAAACCATTATTTTCAATTGAAAAAGAAGAATAGTACCTTCATATCTAATAATGCATATTTCAATTTTTTTACGAAATACATATAAGAACAAATTAGATTTTGGGTCTGGTGGGATATGATTAATCTAGATGGACTATACTCGGATAGAGCAGGAAAAATGAGAAAATCTGAGATACGAGAATTACTTAAAGTTACCCAGGACCCCGAAATTATCTCTTTTGCTGGCGGATTACCAAATCCAAAATCGTTTCCCGTAGAAAATTTGCAAGTAATTATAAACAATGTTTTAAAAACGAATGCCTCTACGGCGCTTCAATATGGTGCAACTCATGGAGTTGATGAGTTACGTAAACTGATCATGGAGCGTGCATGCAAAGAGGGAATGAAAGTTACACTCGATAATGTAATAATTACGAGCGGATCGCAGCAGGCCTTAGATGCAGTTGGTAAACTTTTTCTCAATCCTGGAGATACTGCACTGGTGGAGTCGCCCTCCTATTTGGGAGGTATCAATGCTTTTAGAAGTTATGAGGCTAATTTGACAGGCATTCCTACAGACAAAGATGGCATTAAGTTAGATATCTTAGAAGAGACGATTAAAAAATTGTTAAGAGCGGACGTTTCTCTAAAGTTTATTTATACAGTTCCAACTTTCCAGAACCCTGCTGGCTTTGTAATGCCCGAGTCGCACAGAAAAAAACTTATAGATATCGCAGCTGAACACAATATAATAATTGTTGAAGATGATCCTTACGGCAAACTTCGTTATGACATTCCTCCAGTAAAATCCATTAAAGCTTTTGATGATGAAGATCGCGTTATATATATGTCTACTTTTTCCAAGATACTTGCGCCTGGTTTTAGATTGGCTTGGGTAATCGCATCTGAGGACATTATACGAAAGATAGCTGTATGTAAACAGGCGCTTGATCTTTGTACAAATACTTTTACTCAATTTATCGCTTGTGAGTTTATGAAGAGCGGCTCCATGGATTTGCATATAATGAAGATTTGTGAGATGTACAAGCCCAAACGAGATATTATGATAAATTCCATTGAAAAGTACTTTCCAGAGGACTGTGTTTGCAATAAACCAAAAGGAGGCATGTTTGCCTGGGCTACACTACCAGAAGGTATAGACACCGAGACCTTGTTCTTGGATGCCATAAAAGAAAAGGTAGCCTATGTTCATGGCAAGGCTTTTCACGTAGACGGCGGCGGTGGAAGATCCATGAGACTTAATTTCTCATATTCTACAAATGAGCAGATCGAAGAAGGTATCAAAAGATTGGGCAAAGTCATAAAGAAAAAACTCGAGACTAGAGTGGTTTTATAGGTACTATGCATCTAGGTAAAAAAATCATATTTTATACGGTTGTTATAGTAGTTTGCCTTAGTTCTTTTTCAGGATGCATTGTAAAAGATTTATTATTTGGTACGAGCTTTTCTTTGAAATCATACACAGTTTGTGACGACGATGGTTTCGCTGGTTTATCTTGTGTTTTTTCTACAACTGGCACTGTAACTGTTAAACTTTTTGGACCCGATGGCAGTATGCTTGATTCAGATATGTTCTTATCCGGAAATAATAATGCCGTTTTTCATCTAGCCTCTTACAAAGAAACGGTCACGCCCGGTCAATATAAATTAAATGCATATGATAAAAATGATAAAAAGATATTTGAAAAAACGTGTCCTTTTAATGGTCCTGATGTCTCTATTGTGCATTCTAACCAAAATTGGTGGTTGTCGTGGAAAGGCATTTATTTGCTGGTGGGTCTAGAAATTGAGGTTCGTAATAATGGTGATACTCCAGCGTATCCATATGCCACAGAATTAAATATGGGATCTAAAAATTATTCGAGTCCTATATTGCCAGTTGTAATTCTTCCAAACGAAATTAAAAATGTTGATTGTTCTATCTGTAAAGAAAATACTCCAAAAGATAATACTTTAAACATATCGCTAAAAGATGTGCTTAATAATACATTGGCCACTACTTCTTTTTCCATTGTTCTTGAAAATAATGTTCCTACTAAAGAATTTAAATGGGCGTATGATGATTGCAATCCTTGGCTGAAAATTCCGTACCCAAAGTTTTTATTTGATTATTATACAGGTATCAACAGGATTTTAAAAGAAGACTACGGCCTTTATGTTTTTGATCCATATGATGGCTCCTACATCGATTTTCTTGTTGATCAAATTATGTTTATTTGTGATGAGAAAAGCAATGTGGATAAGATAAATTTTGCAGCATCTTTCGTTCAGAGTCTTGAATACAAAAAAGATAGTCCAACTAACGACTCTTTTGAGTATCCTCGTTACCCAGTTGAAACCCTGTTTAATGGTGATAAAGGCGGAGGAGACTGTGAAGATAAAGCAATAATTACTGCCAGCATTCTATACCGAATGGGTTACGATGTTGCTTTGCTCAGATTAACTAATCACATGGCCGTTGGTGTAAAGCTTAATGAGACTTTATCGGGATATGAACATTATACGGGTGATTATTATTTCTTAGAGACAACAGCAAATGGTGCATCTCTCGGATTTATACCTAGTGAATATAAATCACATTCAAATTTGTCAGTCTATCCTATTTCATCTAGGCCACTACTGCTTCATAATTGGAGGAATGATAGTCTAACGATTTTTACTAACACTGAGCTTGGTGATTTTGTAAAGGTAACATTAATTGTGGAAAATCTAGGTAGCGCAACAGCTGAAAACGTCTTGGTTAAAGGCGGTTTTTATACGGAATACAATCAAGAACTAAATGCTAAAACCGATGTTATTTCTTCGCTAAAACCTATGATGAAAGAAGAAATAGCCCTCACAGTCGATATCCCAAAAGGTTCAACAACTTGGTTTAAAACCAAGATATATCTCGATAACAAAGTTGTAGATGAACAAGAGTCCGCATCTTCGTTTCCATAGTTTTTCATCTACTTTTTTCTTTTCTTTCTGTGGCAAAATTTATAAACTGGCATCAGTAATGATTGTTTGCTGGGCGTAGGTGGACGGTTGACGGCGACTATCGCTGAGGAAAGTCCTCCCTCGCTCTGGACTGGGAAACCGTGCAAGCGGTAAGGGCGGAAGTCCTTGCAGAGACGCAGAAACGACACAGCTCAAGAATAATGCGATGATTCACTTGGTGATGAGGTCTTCCTGAGATTTGATGAAACGGTCAATCTGCTCCTGGAGCAAGCCCAAACAATGGGATCAGTTGTCCAGACTGCTCATGGGTAGGGCGCATAGTAGAATACCGTTTAAAACAGAAGGAGGCTTACGGCCTACACCCAGCACAATTAGCCTATAGGCTATCTTGTCTACTTACGATAGAAAAGAAGAAAAGATTTAGTTGTAATGTTTTATTTGCTTGCTGTTTTGCCCAATAGTGTAGTAGAACCAATTGTGGTTTGAGTGGCGGTTTTACTAATTGGTTGGCTGCTTGGCTGAGTACTAGGTTGACTGTTACTCTGAATAAGTTCACTGTAGGAACTTGCTATATTTCCTATATCTATCGGTTCCATACATGGATATCTATCTTTATTGCGGAATGGTAACGGTGGTACGTCGTATGGGCTATCACCTATACCATCGCCGTTGTTATCGCTTCCCGTGTAATCATCCCAGTAGTTTCCCATGCTTTGGCCTAGAAGTTTATATTTGTACCATATGTTAGTGCCTTTATCAAAAGCGTTTTGAGTATTGTTTATAAAGTTATTATAGTATATATGATTAGATGAAGTTAGAATAGTTGCATAAACACCATAATAATTCTCAGAAATGTTATTGGCTACAATCCAGTTTTCAAATGGAAAACGTATAGCCTTAATATTACTAGCTAACATTACACCAAAAACGTTATTTCTAATTTCGTTTTTCGTGATGACATTAAAAAATGTTGTTCCATAAAGAGCAATGCCATAATAATTGTAACTTACCATGTTGTTTTTAATAGTAATTATTGGATCCAATTGATCTAAATAATTCGAATTACTTAAATTAATGCCATAATAACAATTATTAATGTTATTATCTGATATAAGGATATTTTTAACCGTCACAACATAAATCCCATACCCAAACACGTTTTTTATGGTATTGTTAGTTAAGACACTATTTACCACATCAAATAAAGTTATACCATCCAATTCAGCGTTATCAATAATATTGCCAGAGATAACAATATTGTAGTTGGTGTCAGAGACTAATTCGATTCCGGTCTCAGTATTTTTTATAATATTGTCGGAAACAAACACATCATCTGTACGAGATAAAGATATACCATAACTACTGTTTGTAATTTTATTTCTAGAAATAGTGAGGTTTGAAGAATGCAAATTGAGACCATTCCCTACTATGTTATTTATAATATTACCAGTAATGCGCACCCTGTTACAACCAGTATCTAGATATATACCGTCTCCGCCGTTCATGCCGTTTCCGCCGAAGTTACAAATTGTATTATTTGCAACAACGGTATCATTCGAGCCAAGCCTAATTTCAATTCCACGATCAGCATAATTACTACCGGACAGGTAATTATCTTTTATTTCGTTATTACTCCCCTTTACGTAAATACAAGTGCCGCCAGAGCAATGTATAAAGTTGTCACTCACTGTGCAGTTCGAAGAGCCGCTTAAGAGTATACCATGTGTGCTGGTAAGAGGAATAGTGTTTCCACTGATTATGCAATGCGAGCAGTCAAACAAAGCTATATTAGGATCTGACCATCCAAGACAAAAATTACGAAGTTCAAAACCGTTTACTTCATAGACTTTAAGACAAGGCGCATCAATTATTGTATTATATTTGTTCTCGCCAACTAATCTGATTGATTTTCTAATATATGTAGAACTGTTTATTGTGTAAATACCGTTAAAGACGAAAACTGTATCACCATTGTTTGAAGCATTGATTCCATCTTGAACATATTGATATGGATGCTCAAGTGTTCCATTCCATGGTCCCTGGGTATTGCTATCATCGACATAAATATTAGCGTAGGGGATTGCATGAAACTGATATTCCTGTTCCACTTGTATTCCCTTTGTTCCAAAAACAGACACACAGGCAATAGACATTGTAAATAGAAAGCCCATTAGTATGATTGATACGATTATTTTCTTCATATTTCATCACATAAGGATTTTTATATAATGTAGTATATTTAAATATATATAAGGTTTATGGAATGAACATCCTGCAACAAAACAATTAAAAACTGGGTTTTTACACTGATTTAATTTTCAAGAATATCTTTTAAAGAGTTAGTTATTATTTGTTCTCCATATATAACGCTTTTGAATTGCGTGCGTACATTCCCGATGAACTAATGATATCGGAATATTTATTATTATGAACCATATCTTCCCCCTCTCCAGATTGGTTTGGAAATGAGGTGAAAAGAATGGATATACAAACACATAGACTCTTAGGCATCATTGGTGCGTTTCTGATGGTGATTGGTTTTCTACCAACTGTCGGAGGGCTTTTTATGTTAGTGGGAATTATTTTTGTTGTCATCGCTTTAAAAGGTTATGGAGATTTTTACAAAGATGGTAGCATCTTTCACAACACAATTTATACCATTGTTTTTGAAATTATTGGTGTAGTCGTCTTCGCAGGAGTTTTTATTTATGGAGCACTGAATTTTCTTTCTTCATTGGGAATCAAAAACATCGCTCAGCTCAGTTCATGGACCCAAATAGATTGGCAACATGCGATAACCCCCAGTAATATTCTTCCATTCGTTGGAGCATTTATACTTGGACTTGTTGTCCTCTTTGCACTTACTGTTCTTGCATCTCTATATTTCAGAAAGGCAATGAATTCGCTTTCAGCAAAAACAGGGGTAAAACTCTTCCATACTACGGGAACTGTATTCTTTATTGGAGCGCTTCTCACGATTATCCTCATTGGCTTAATCGTAATATGGGTTGCGTTTATTCTGTTGTTAATATCCTTTTATGAAAGCAAACCTCACGAACAAAAGCAACAACCCTAAAAACAAATTCCTCCCTCATAACCATTGAAACATATCCATAAAAATTGGTTTTTCCACTGATTTCATTTCAACAAATAATCCTTTATAAACCCTCAGATTTGGCATGAAGGATAATTTTGTTCAACAATATCGCTCCTTTAAGATTGCCTGATTCACTTGAACGAAATCTGCGGAAAGATCGTATCTTTTGGAGCACACCCTGCAGCACCACCACCAGCGCACGCACAGGCACATGCACACCCTCCGGCGCATGCACACGAAACACAGGCACAGCTATGTTGTACAGGCGGAAGAGTTGGAGCGATAAGCGGCCTGTACCGATGCGGGTAGTAAATATACGGATAGAAATACCACCACGACGGTTTATTTATCGCCTTCTTGAAATCATCCTCTTTAGCACCGGCAAGTTTTATTTTTTGCTGCTGCATTTTATCCTGATCCAGTCGCTTCTCTTTTATCATCTGATAAGTTCCTTTATTTAGCCAAATGCCTCCGCAACCATCGCATGGATAAATGTTAATCTCTTTTCCATCAACGGTTTCGGTAACCTTCTTAAACGTACCATGGCAACGGGGACATACGTTAGTCGGTGTCGCAATAAAATTCTGGCGTGCAGGAGTCTGATTAACATTTAACTGCTGCTCATTAACTCCATCATCCACTAAAGTTTCAATCTCACCTTTATCAAAAAAAATCCCGCCGCAGTTTTCGCAAAAATCTATTGTCGCTTTACCAATGGGTTGTCTTAGCAAGCGAGTGCCGTCATTCGGACAATCCAGATTGATGTGCCTGAAAAGTTTTTGAAAACCACCGCTGAACATCTGTGGATCTTCATAGGTCGATCTACGGCCTCGACGAACAAAATTTAGGATAAAAACAACAAAAATCAATCCTGGAACAAGAAACGTTGGGTCACACATCCAGCCCGGTAACTGAAACGACGAACCCGGCGCCGAACTGCCGACATGTGAAAATGCAGACAAAGGCATCAATGCACCTGTTGTTTTTTTATCACCTCTGGGAACATTGTTCCATTCCCAGATAATACTCGAACCTTCATACCTTGTTGGATTAGTCGCCGTAACCACCCTGCTCGAAATTTCAGATGGTATGTGAATTGTTACTTTGAGATCGTTAGTCACTGCATTGTCCCACCAGCAAGGAGTAAAACTGATTGATGCCTGTTCGTCGTTATACTTGTAAACGAAATCATTTTGTCTGACCATGAAAGAAAATCGGAACGAATCACCAGCGTAATAGGTATTATCAAGTTGAATACGTACGCCTGTCCATCCTCCACTGTTACGTTCATCAACGGAAAAGGCATTCCCGCTATGTGTGAGAATTACAAAATTCGAGTCAGGCAAACCAACGGTCACCCATGGTATGTTACCGCTCTGCACCGACATCGCAATATCATAACTAATAACTACATTACCATCGGTCTGAATCGTGAGATCAGCACTTTCATATGTCACAGTATAAGTTCCCGTATCAGCACGAACAAAATTTACCCCAGCAAATAAAAGAAAGGCAAGCACTCCAAATATCAATAGAACTCTTCGAATCATATCGCACCCCCGGCATTAATCTGATCCAGCGGACACGCACCCATGCAAAATTTTAGATGTTCGCAGGTTTTGCACTCCTCTTGCGCAAAAGAGTGATTTCTGATTTTTTTTGCAAGCGGGTTGTTCCATATTTTGTCCCAATGGTCAGAAAGAATATTTCCTAACTTTTGCTGTGTCCAGCTCTGGCAAGGAATAACATCTCCGTTGGGCTCAATCATCATGTTCACGGAACACGCAGAGCAACAACGCTGCCCAAAACCCAGCTCCATCGGATTTACATTCTTGTAACAAGTCGGTAAAAACCAATTAAACGAAACTCCATGATTTTCCGCATAACCTTTAACATCCTCTAAAATTGCCTGCAATTCCTTTTCATCAATACCAGATTCTTCTTTTTCTTTTACACCGCGACCCGCATTAATTATTGCATTTGTGGAAACATAACGAACACCGTAATTGCTAGCAAAATCAATCAATCCTTTCAAATCATGCGCGTTTTTCTGTGAAATCGTTGCATTGATACTAACCGACAGTCCGGCTTTTACAGCATTGTCAATTCCTAAAACTGTATCTTTAAACGCACCCTTACGCCCCTGAATATCATCATGAACCGATTCGTTAGCAGATTCAAGGGTAATCTGAATCCAGTCCAGTTCAGCCTTCCGAAGTTGGGAAGCAAGCGTAGATGATAGTTTAGTTCCATTGGTAATAATGCCGGTTGTAAACTGTTTACTATGTCCGACCAACTCGACCAAATCATCGCGCAGCATACACTCCCCGCCTGTAAAGACAATCTGCGGAATGCCAACGTCCCAGAGCGTATCTATTACCTTTTTCCATTGCTGTGTATCAAGCGTTCCAGCGGGATTTGTGTTTTCTTTTAGATAGCACTGGCTGCAATTGTTATTGCACTGATAAGTCAAGGAAAGATCCATGCGGCTGGGTGCCTTAAGATTCTCCTCATCAAGAACCTTCATTCCAATCAGATGCAACGGCGGTTCATCTCTTGCAAAGCCATTTATGATTCCGACAATAGCGTCGAAATCCTGGCGCGCCTTTTTTTTGGAAACCTTATATTTCCGAACAATTTTTTTCACGGTTCTTTGCGGGACCTTTTCCTTAGGAACCTCATAATAACTATCGATCATCGATTCAAGAATAAAATTCGTCGTATCGTTTAAAAAAAGAACGTATTTGCTATTGATCCAGAGCTTTTTTTCATCTGGTTTCAAATGAAGCCTAACACCATCCAAAGTGACATGTTTTAACATATTTTCAACCTTGCATTATCTTCATTTTACAATGTGGGAAACTCTATTCTACTTTGTTTTCTTCCACAAACTTCCTAATGTCTTCTATGTGTTCTAATATCAATTTGGCTTTTGAAAGTCCAAACCTAAACGCAAACTTGTCTTCTTCACTTCTTTTTAGTACTATTAGCTTATTTCCTTTATATTCATCTGTTTCAAACATTTTATATTTCCTCCCTCAAACTATCGAATCGTTCTTTCACAATATGGGCAGACATTTTCTTCAAAAGTAATAGCACGACCACAAATTGGACATTTTCTATAAGTTCTTTTATCTGATGTTGTATGTTGCAATTTTTTCCTTTGCATTAATATGCCCTGTAGCAATTCTTTTCTTTGCGTTACTGCACCTCTTGAAAATATAAAAATTATCATAAACGCAGCAACGACGCCAAAAAATACGTATTCCACATGAACGGATTCCAATTCAAATGTTGGATAAAATGCAGCGAATGATGAAAATATAATAATCATAAAAGCAATGAATGTAATCATACTGTTTCGTTGTTGCTTTTGTTTCTGTGCTTCTTCTTCCATATTTTTTCCTTCCTCAAACTGCAATTCAAAAACTACTAATGAACATATTAGGTAAATTCCCCACCTTTTGTCAATACTTTTTCCACATACACTTCGGACATTGCCAGTATTTTATGTGTGATCCT
>Ga0031655_10001232_pt1 | contig 15343 bp, 15 predicted proteins | sample FrelakmetHBP12HB_FD_55187 | JGI IMG/M metagenome (GOLD analysis project Ga0031655, IMG submission 55187) | Freshwater lake sediment microbial communities from the University of Notre Dame, USA, for methane emissions studies -HBP12 HB | ecosystem: Environmental > Aquatic > Freshwater > Lake >... | reverse complement strand
GGACCAACCATAGATAAACATGGGTATTTCGGCATTTCAGGGTATAAGCCGGTTGTAGGGGACTGGAATGGAGACGGTAAGACTGAGATCGGAGTCACGAACAGTATCAACTGGTTCCTTGACTCTAATGGAAATGGTACTTGGGACGGTACTCCCAGTGACAAGTATGGCTTTTTTGGCATTACCGGTTATACTCCCGTAATAGGAGACTGGAATGGAGACGGTAAGATTGAGATCGGAGTCACGAACGGTGATGACGGGTACCTTGACTCTAACGGAAATGGCACCTGGGACGGACCAACCGTAGATAAACATGAATATTTCGGAATTATTGGTTAAACCCCAGTAGTTGGGAAATCGTAGAAAGTTAAAATTAAAAATTATTTTTTTCTTACTGATTCGGTAAAAGAGGATGACCCCTTCTTCAGCTGCTAAATCCTCCATAGTTTGGATGTGCCCAGACAACTATTAGCCTGAAGACTGATATCCATCTTGCCGGGAAAAGGGTATAATATTTTTTTGTTTGACTCCTTGATGTCGTAAATAATGTGTCTTTAATCATGAGGGTCTTCACAAACACATTGGAAAGGAGCATAGTCAATAGAAACACAATTGCAAGAAAAAGTCTATGTTTTTACTTGAGGTAGTATCAGACCACATGCCGGCAGGACTGCCATGGGATTATATGCAATGGTTGCACCCGGTCCTTTTGTGATCTTGATATGGCAGGGCTTCATGGCACCATGGTTGCAGGGGAATCACGGAAAAGTGACTTCATGCAAAATAGTATACTATTTACAATGAATAAATCTTTTAAGTGACACGTTTGGTTACACTATAGGATTATGTTTATTATAGAATAGGACCATCATTGCTTGAGTGCTGCTATGGGGATTCGAACCCCAGTCGCGGGCGTGAAAGGCCCGCATGATTGGCCGGACTACACTATAGCAGCGCGTTGTTGCTTTATCTAATTTCTCGGCACCTCATAAATAGATTATGGAATAGGAAAAAGTGAGGGTACTTATGGGGTATTACCAGTATTTCTGGTTAAAGTCTCTTGTTGTTATTTTTTATTAATAGAGTAGCCTTCCGTTTCAGTTACCGTTTTGAACGCGGCCATCAGTTGCCTGGTCACCGGTCCGGGTTTGCCAGTCCCGATTGTCCGCCCATCCACCCAGGTGATCGGGGCGACTTCGGCAGCCGTGCCGGTACAGATCATCTCATCTGCGGAATAGAGATCGAAGTACCCGATGTTCTGCTCCTTCACGGTGATACCCAGGGATTTTGCAAGTTCAAGCAAGACCATGCGGGTGATGCCCCGGAGATTGTTGAGTGTAGGGGGTGTGATAATCTCGCCGTTTTTCACTACATAGAGGTTGTCGCCTGAACCTTCAGATAGATAGCCATTCGTNTCAAAGAAAATCGCCTCATCGCCGCCCTTGTAATTCGCCTCAATCTTCGCAAGAATATTGTTGAGGTAATTTAAGCTTTTTACATTCGGGGGGAGTGCATCAGCGGGATTCCTTCGAACGGAGACCGTCACTGCCCGGAGACCCTTGTTGTACAGGTCGCCATACATCGCACCCCAGCTGGTTGCAATTACAATAACGGAAGGTTTCGGGCACTTGCGCGGGTCGAGACCGAGATCTCCCACACCGCGGCTGATGATTGGCCGGATATATGCGTTGGATAATTTGTTCCTGCGCAGTACTTCACAAATTACTTCGGTCATCTCCTCTTTTGAGAAGGGAGGTTGCAAGTCGATTGTTTTTGCTGAATCGTACAGCCGATCAAGATGTTCTTTTAGACGGAAAATCTTACCGTTGTAAGCGCGGATGCCCTCAAACACGCCGTCACCATACANAAAACCGTGATCAAAAACCGAGATTTTTGCTTGGTCTTCGGGAAGGTATTTATCATCAATGTAAATGATCATAGCTTTTATGGGGTGCACCGGGTTTTGTAGTTTTTTCTTTTATCTGTACCTACCAAAGATGTTCATCAAGGATGACTGCTCCTTCACTTACCTCCTTTGCTTTCAACATAGTATTTTTTCATGACCAAAATCAGATATTGCCTTTCCCGGGTTAATTTTTTTTGTTCAGTGAGAAAGGACAAGATACAGTGATCCTTTCGCACATGTGTATCCATTGCAGAAACCATTGTGAATTTTAAACGAACTGTCAATAACGCTGGAAAAAATACTCCCCTTCGATAAACATTCATTTTTGCTACAGGCACGCTTATAAAGAAATACAAAATATATGCTTACGTATTTTTCCGGCACAATTCGACAAAATGCCGGAACATCCCTGCACTTGCTACCGGGTGGAGGTGGGTGAAACTCCCCAGCGTATTGTTCATGATCGCACCATCAAGATTTTCATGAATGCCAATACCGCGGGAAAGCTGGTAAGCAAAGTGTGTACCCGGAGAGAGCACGACTTCAGAGTAATGGAATTCATGACCCCGGAATGCCGCAGCACCCACGGGAGAATCACTCAAACTCTTTCCTTCAACATAACTGACTACCCGTCTTGCCGGCATCCTGGTCTCTCCGGAAAAAACCTTGCACATCTCGAACGATTGATCGATAGGTGAGCCTTGCCAGCCTTTTTGTAATTTCATTCGGTCAGTGAGGTACATGAGCCCGCCGCACTCAGCGTAGATCGGTGAATCATTCCGTGAAACCTCAAGTATCGCTTCACGCATGGGATCATTTGCTTCCAGTTCTTTGACAAAGAGCTCCGGATAACCTCCCCCAATAATATAACCATCCGCATCAGGGAGCCGGTCATGAACCGGACTGAAAGGGACATACTCTGCACCTGCGGTATGCAGAATATCAAAAAGATCGGCATAATAAAAATTGAACGCCTCGTCAAGTGCGACACCAATTTTAACATCCTGTTCCACCATCGTATCAAAGAGTGTTTTTTCGGAAGGAGACAGCACGGATTCCTTCATGAGTTTCTGAAACCGCTCAAGATCGACATATTGCCCAATCATATCCGTGATGGTTGCGATACGGGTATCAAAGTCGCCTCGCCCGGCACCTTCCCGGTACGGTACGAGGCCGAGATGCCGCATGGCAAGCTGCATCTCTTCCATGCGAGGTATGGCACCGATAACCGGAATACCGCAATAATGTTCAATTGCCCGCAGAGCCTTGTCCCGGTGAGAACCACCTTTTACATTATTAAGAATAATGCCAACGATATGAACGTCCTGATCAAATGCCTGGAATCCCTTAACAAGGGCAGCTGCACTCCGAGTGATACTCTGGGCAGAAACAACCAAGACTACCGGGAGATTGAGCAATTTTGCAATAGACGCTGTGCTGCCAACATCGGTAAGTGCCTCGGCTCCTTCATACAACCCGCGGACTCCTTCGACAAGTGCGATATCTGCACCGCGACATCCATACTGAAAAATTTCGCGAATCTGTTCATCGGAAAGCGTGAAACTATCAAGATTCCGGCAGGGGCACCCGGAAACTGCGGAAAGGTAGGAAGGATCAATGTAGTCCATTCCCACCTTAAAAGTCTGGACCCGGTAATTCCTGGAAAGAAGCGCAGCGAGGGCAAGGGTAATGCTCGTTTTGCCGCTACCAGAACGATCACCAGTAATTAGGATTTGTTTCATGCAAGGCTCCGCAGGATGGCACCAAATTCACTCTCGACAATAGCGCAGACACCGAGCGTTTTTGGGTGGAGGTCGATTTCCACAATTACATGCTGGTGCCCGATGGCGTGGAGCGGACCTACCTGGCGGGGGCCGTTTGTCACCGAGAAACACTCAATGCCCTCTGTGTATTCCGGAGGAATTGCATGAGGCACACCGGTAATCAGGGCAAATGCGGGCGCAATCTCCTGTAACTTCCTGCCAAGCAGATCACCATTCGCCCCGTACTCGTCAAGTGCTCCGATAATTTCGACCTTCACACCGCGGCGCGTCATCTCTTCGAATATCCGCTCTGCATCCAGCCGGGTCTTGGGTAGTCCGCGCTGATCAAGATTGGCTATATAAGTGATATCGGCATCGGGGCAGGCATCGTGGAGGGCAACCAGTTCATCAGCAAACATATAGGCCGTCTCCTTCTTAGCATTCAGGATAGCAACACCTTTTTTTCCACTCCGGGCGAGTTCGAGCAACCGTTGTGCAGCGATATGTTTCAGATCCCCCCGGGAGGGTTCAATATAGGGCAGGCTCGCTGCACCCCTCAGCCGCTCCACTTCATTTGCCTTCTCCATCACGAACCGTTGTCGAGTGAGTTCGTCATGAGAGATCCAGCCAGCTTCGCACGCAGCTTCAAGTGTCGAAAGAACACCGGCAATATTCTCCAGGTATCCTGCATGGATATCGATTGCGATTGTGGGGGTTGTTACACCTGCTGCATCAATGGCAGACTGGAGATCTTCGCCTATAATCATCGCAACACAGGTCCCAATCACCGCCATCCTTTTTGGGGAGAAATGATCTTCGGCATAGCGCAGGACATCTTCAAGCGGTTTCTGCCCCCCAAAGATGAACTCGTTGTCAGCAAGGGATGTCGTGAGCACGCGCATACCATCTTCCTCCAGCAGCCGGGCGTGTTTGAATGAACAGCCGGAAGGACCGTGGAGGATAGCAACATCGACTTTGAGATCACGTGCTGTATAGAGAGCAGCAACAATCGAACTGGGGCGCGGGTGCATGTATTTCATGATACTTCAGTTATCTCCAGGTTTTCACGGCAAGTACAATGGTTCCATGATCAGGTATATGCAAAGCCGTGGTATAGGCTTCTGCAAACGTGGCCGTATACGCTGATACGAGAGATGCCAGCCCATCGGACTCAGGAGTTCCCGGTATCGGGAATGCTCCCACCCCCACAACATGCATAGGACGGATCTGGTCGATTGCTGCCCGGATCTGGTCGAAAGCAAATCTTTCGCAGACTGCCCCGTCTCCTTTCGCTTGTCCGATGACCAGTGTAATGGGTTCTTTTCCGGATATGCTCCGGGCATACCGGGCTGCTTCGACTGTGGTTGTAAGGTTGGTACCGCTGTTGGCGTTGTCTACAACAAGCACTCCGTGGTCATACGACACAGACATCCTGCCCGGGAGCGCGCTGAATGAGGATAACGGCTCAGGGTCTATCCCCATCAGCATCGCTGCGGCAGCGGCAAGCATCAAGGACGAATGGTATCCGGAAAGTGCAAGAAGAGGATTGCAGAACCTGCAGGTTTTGCCGTCCAGCGTGAGGGAGCATTCTGTGCCCTCACAGACTGCAATGTCTTCGATATGGACACCCCGTTCCAGGTAGTCTGCAGGTATATTTTTTGCAAGGAGAAGGTGTTTGCAGTTTTTTGCCGAGGTGACTTTTGTGCTGAAGGCAGACTTTTTCCCGGCAGCAAAAAAATAATCTTCATCCGAAGTAATAATCCCCAGCGTTCCTGAACAGGTGATCCCCAGGGATTCCTCAACAATCAGCCAACCATGGATCACAGATGCCATCCTCGCTGCAGCNAGCACCGATCCTGGAGTAATGCTGGATTGTGANAGCCACTTCTTTTNCGGGAACCGGTACGTCCCGGTTGAGGTGTGCAGGATACCTGNTCCTCCCATCAGGGAAGCGAGAGCATGTGCCGTCGTTGTCTTCCCCCGTGCGCCCGTGATCTCGATCATGNGTTCCGGCATTTTCTCACCCANNAGCTGGCGCACGGCTTCATGGTGGGAAATGACCGGTGCCCGGGAGAAGTGTAAGAGAGGATGATCGGGATCGAGATGCACCGGTGCAACAATTAGATCATAGTTCCTTGTCTGTGCTGTTATTACGTCAGGTTTGCTCTCTCCCCGGTACACATCCACGCAATCAACACGATTTCCCCGGGCTGCAAACGCCTCACCGATCGCTTTTCCGCCGTGGATAGTGTCCAGTACCANGATGTGCATAAAAAGAAGTTATAGAAGTGTGAGTGCTTTTGTCGCGTTCTTTATCATCAGGTCAGCNAGGAGAGGATCACTCCCGATAGGNTCCGCATATACCAGCGGGACCGACCTGCCATTCAAAGTAAACAATCCCTTCTTGGTGCCCTCGGCAAGTCCAATCTCTCCCGGAATATCTTTTTCGATGTGGACACCTTTTGCAAGAAATAGGGGGACAACCACCAGCGCATCAATCGGTTCACGCCGGAATTCATTGAGCGAATCCTTGATTGTTGGTGTATTCATATTCATAAAACCGCATTTTACAATAAAATCCGTATTTTGTGCCTTGATCAAGGATGCGGTTTTCTCAACGAGCTCTTTGTTGTAGGGCATCGTGCTCCCATGCCCGACAAGTAACATTCCCTTCTGACCCATATAACACATATTATTACCGGGAATCTTAAAAATTCTTACCAAATGTTTTTTTGGGATTGTATTACACCCATGTCCAATGAGTAATTTTTAATCGCGGGATCATATAATACCAAAATTATTTTGAAAACACACCCTGTCCTATTCTTCCTGTCAAGATCTGGACTGCTTCCCGGGAAGAGCGTTACGAAATAGTTTTTTTTGGCTCCGGAGAAATATTTACCATAAATCTAAACGCTCATGGGGGTTTCACCCCAGCCGCTGTAGTTCCCCTCGAAAGCGATACCCCCTGATAATCTTTTTTGATTGTTCGTATCTGTCCAGACTGGATAAACATACTATTTCCCATAAAACCCTGGAGCATGGTGAAAAAACGTCCGTTCAACAAAACGGTTAACCGATTGTGGTTAATGCAAAGGAATTTGTTTGATCAGTCTCAATAGATATGAATCTATGATGGATGCCTTCGAGCGCTTTGGGCTGCTCATTAACAACCGTATTGTCATGACGCCCGTCGCGGTTGCATCCATGGCGGGAATGGTTGATGCAGCCTACGTCCTTGAACGCTCCGCTCACATCGGTGCTGCATTTATCGGGGGATACTCCATTGACCAGCCCACGATGGATGCGGCAAAGGCTGTCACTTATGAGGGGATCCGTAAAGAATTTTTATTCGATGACCCGATAGAAGAACTCAAAAAACAGATGGCGCTCATGGAAAAGAGTACAGTTGTACTGGGACTCAACCTCCGGGGCAGTACTCCCGACTCATTTGGTGCCATTGCGCGATCGCTGGGCGAAACCGTTGTCTATGAGATTGATGCACATTGCCGGCAGCCTGCGATGATAGCTGCCGGGTGTGGAGAGCATTATCTGAAAAAACCCGGGGAATTAATGGCTGTTGTCAGAGCGCTCAAATCTGAAAATGTCACTGTATCGGTAAAAATCCGAGCCGGTGTTGCTATCGATGACCGGCTCCTTGCCCGGAAACTGTGGCAATCCGGAGCAGATATTCTGCATATTGATCTGATGGACTTCGGTTCAGCAAAAATCCGGCAGATCCGGAACAGCTGCCCGCTCATGCTGATTGCCAATAATTCCATAAACACGTTTGACCGGATGCGGGAGATGCTCTCTCACGGGGCGGATATCGTGTCACTTGCACGCAAATCTGACACACGCACCCTGTCAGGACTGGATGCAGCCATAACACGCTATGCTATGGAAGAAGGGTGGTATAACTCCCCCAAACAGCTGTGCCGGGGCGGGGACATCCGCGCACTCACCTTTTGCTGCATGCCGGTCAAAGAGTGCCCTCTCCTCCCAACCCTTTCTCGGATCGACATGCCAAAAGAAGCCTACATCAAGATGAAGCTGGACACGGTAAAAGGAACCCCCCTCCAGGAGGGGAACCAGACCTGTTTTGGGAGCCTTGCATGGTGCTGCAAAACGTCTTCTCCTTGCATGTTCCGCGATATAACGCTCAATCAGGTGGGACTTTCAAAGAAAGAGTTTATGCGCCTGAAACGCGAGCTCTCAGATACTATAATGAGCCGTGTATTCCATGACGTGCCTTCTGATGAGAGCAGCTGAACGTGCACAACTAGCCTTGATGCTGGAGGTCTGCGCCTACCCAAAACCGGGGAACGTCGACCGTTGTCATGACTATCCTGATACCCGTCTTGAACATTTCTTGGCATCAACACTATTTGCCCGTCCGGCGCTTGAAGAGGCTGAAACAGGAACCGGGCGGATCGGGGAGATCATCAGGCATGCAGTCCGGGACACCAACTGTCATAACGGCGGCAATACGCATTTTGGAGCATTTATTCTTCTCATCCCGCTTGTATATGGCGGAGACATTCCCGAAGCGATCCGGGCAATTGAAAAGACCGATGTTTCAGATGCAGTTGCGTTCTACAAGGCTTTTGCTTTAACATCAGTAAAGATGAATGTCACGAATGAGCTGGATGTGCATGATCCCCATACCCTCACGATGATCCGGGACATGGATATGACACTCCTTGATGTGATGCGACATTCGGCGGCAAATGACATGGTAGCACGGGAGTGGATGACGGGATTTTCCTTAACACGGCGGGGGGCGGATCTCATTAAACAATTCGGCCCGGGCAGGCAGGCAATTGTCAATACCTTCATCACACTCCTCGCTTCTGAACCGGACACCTTCGTCATCAAAGAACATGGGACTGCGATTGCGCAGGAGACCATGCTCGTTGCGAGGGAGGTTCTTGACGGCAAACGCTCCTTGAAGGATTTTGATGCTGATTGTATTGAACGGGGTATCAATCCGGGTTCAACTGCTGATATCATCATTGCTTCAATCTTTATCGCACTGGGAGAGGGATGGCAATGGGACTTTTAAAGGGTGGTATCAATGAGGTGATCGCAACAACCCTGTTCAACGCGGCACCGATGGGTATCCATTTCCGAGAAGGAAATGCCAGCATGGTACTCTTTTCTGGCAGTAACACCGCTGAAAACATTGAGCGGGACGGGTGGGTTGTTGCCAATTTTGTGCAGGATCCCGTTGTCTATGTCCGCACTGCATTTGAAGACCTGCCACGGAATTCGTTTATTGAAGAACCGGTCTCAACAAAGACAATCACGAGGCTCGCAGGCGCTGATGCCTGGGCAGCATTCACGGCAACCATAGTGCGCAGGACAAACGAGTCCATGATAGTCCGGCTTACGCTAGAAAAAGAGATTATCGAAGAGGTTGCCGTACACCCGGTGAACCGGGGCTTCAACAGTATCATCGATGCGACTGTGTACACGACGCACTATAAGGAGAATCAGGATCCGGAATTAAAACGGCTGATTGATTATCATATAGGTATTGTGCGTAAGTGCGGGGGAAAACGGGAACTGGAAGCCTTGGGATTGTTAATGAAGTATATGTCAGTGGTTGCATGGAGCTGATAGGAATATGGCAGATGATAGCAGGATTTATTTGACTAAATCCCGCGAAATAATCTTCTTTAAAAAAAACTGGTATTTTTAGTTTTGTAGACATTCCCGGTTAAACCTGAACATTCAAGCAAAATTTCACCCAGAACACGTTAACCTCAACTCAACGGTGATAATTCTAAAAACAAGAACAATGTCGCGATCGCCAAAGCACGAGCAGCAGAAAGGGTGGACGGGCACTCGCCCCTCTTTGATTATGCGTCTGATTGCCGATGAAAAAAAGAATTGTCCAGAAGGATTTTCTTAATAAAAACCTGATCAACACACCCGGGGCACCGGGTCTCCTATAGGTGGTTCGATGAATCGCTCGCCACCGATGATTGTCTCCATAATAACATGAGCACCTTTTGTCACGGTACCGACAACGGCCGCATCCTCACCGTATTTATGTGTCCGAAGGGCTGCGAGTATCGCATCCACACTTGATGGCGGAACTCCCATAACGACCTTCCCCTCATTTGCAACCTCGAGAGGATCTATGCCAAGCATTGCTGAAGCACTCCTGACACTTTTCCGGATCGGCAGTTTCTCCTCCCTGATCCGGATACATACGCCGCTCTTTTTTGCCATCTCGTTAATGGCGCTTGCGAACCCACCCCGTGTCGGGTCTTTCATTGCATGGATCGTGCCGGCATCGAGTACCTTTTCCATCATTCCCCAGAGTGGTGCGACATCGGATTTTATCTGCTCGCCGAGATCGAATCCCTCACGGTATGCCAAGATAGCAATACCGTGATCGCCAAGAGTTCCGGAAACGATAATCATATCACCGGGCACAAGACCGTTGTCCCGCACAACGTTCTTTGCTATACCGATACCTGCAGTATTAATCGTGATCCCGTCCAACGCTCCTCTCTCCATCACTTTTGTATCCCCTGTCACAAGATTTGCCCCCGCCTCGCCGAGAGCGTCATCCATTGAAGCAACTATCTTTGCGAGATCGTCAATTTCAAATCCCTCCTCAATGATCATGCCGCACGAGAGCGCAATCGGCCGCCCGCCCATCATCGCGAGATCATTGATGGTCCCGCAGACCGCGATCCTGCCGATATCCCCGCCAGGGAAAAAAATGGGGCGGACCACATGGGAATCTGTGGTAAAAACGAGGTTCTGGCCATTGAACGGGATCACTGCGCCGTCGTCCAGCGCTTCAAGTCCGATCCCGCCGGCGTTGTTGTGCTTGAATTTTGTGAGCGTCTGCAGGAGTTCTCCCATCACTTCCCCACCGGCACCATGCATCAGGGTGACTTTCATTTAGTCATCCACCTCGATTTCCACGCTGATGACCACAATCTCCCTGCCTTTGATCAGTTCGGGAAGGGCACCACATCCCGGGCAGACAAACATTTCATCACCGGAATACCCGCAGGGACATCTGGTGAGGGGGGGCATCTCGCTACAATCGAGCACCACATTAGAGAAAAGAGGATCATTTTCTTTGATTACATCGAAGAGAAAAACTACTTGTTCAGGATTCACCATCGCCATCTTTCCTACTTCAACGTGTACTTTTTTTACCTGTCGGGCGTTGTTCTCAATCGCGGTCTTACGAGTTGTCGCGTACAGGTCATAAGCGATAGCGTACTCGTGCATCATTCCTCCATCGCAGCGTAAACCTGTTTGAACAGCTCCCGTGTCTCCAGTCCCTCCTCACGGGAGAGTTTCTGGATAGCAAAACCTACATGGACTAAAACAAATTCGCCGATTTTCACGTCAACAAGGTCGAGCCTGACTTCCTGTTTGAGATCACCATAGTCCACAACTCCCACATTCCCTTCTTTTATTTCCAGTACTTCAGCAGGAACTGCAACACACATCGATGATTCACACTCTTGTCTAACCATTATTGTGGGAGTTCAGATCAGATAAAAACAGTGATAGGACNTCAGATACAATCCCGCTACTGTGGCTCCTTAAAATGCGATAAGGCTTTNAACGGGCACTACATCATCATCGTAATAAGGGCTGACTGCGGCAGTGAGTGATAGGAACTAATCCTCCTATTATCCTATATGAATTTTTTATACCGCTTAAAAAAGAATTCTCCAGAGCTTTTTTTATTTGACAGAGAATTTTTTTCNTTTCTTTACGCCGGGGAAGAGATTTGAACTCTTGAGGTGCAGGGCACCAGTAGCTTTCAAGGCTACCGCCTTCCCGGACTAGACTACCCCGGCAATGCTGCATATGTAGGGTGTCCGATATAAAAAAGGCTTCTTTATCTGTGGAGGGTTAGGAGAATGGTTATGATTTTTTTAGATCTTTTTTTCACTGGTTTCTTCTCATTATCCTGAACGCTATCCCCAACCCCACTATCCCCAGCAGCGGCAGGAGCGGAGACTTTAGCGTGTCCGTCGGTGTTTGTGGTGCACTCGCAGCAAACGGTGCCGGGACGGTTGGGCTTACAACAACGGAGAAGGCATTTTCTGCATATATGAAAACTTCGCTGTTCACCGAGTACTTCATGGGATAAACCTTGATGTACATCGTTTTCCCCTTTCCCTGCAGCTGGACCTTTTCAGGATATTGTTCACTTTCTTCATTCACAATTTTGATAGTGCCGTTGTCATCGATATACTCTACAACCCAGTCAATGGATGAAGACGTATGAATGTTGACCTGTCCATAACCGGTCTTTATGGCAAAATACACTGGATTGTCCCGTGAGGATTTCGCATGAGCAGAAACAATAGACAAAGTGGTCGATGTGGGACTCGCTCCTAAAGTCTGGCTTTGTTGTCTAACGGAGATAATACGTTTTCCAATATATCCTCTGGCATCAGTGAAGCTTACATCATAATCGCCGGGTTCAGGTATGGGTATATCAATTGCAAAATTGCCCTGGTAATCGGTATTTATGTAACGGGGCCCGAACACGACCTCATCATCAGGCCCGATTGCCTCAATCTGTACGCCGGAATTTTCATCTCCTTTGATCGTTCCTGCAATATTCATCTTTCCGTTAAAATTCTGGGTCGTGGAAGAGCTGAGCTGGATGTCATCAGAGCGATCAAACAGGTACACGATACGCATGTTTACGGAATCACCCGCGCCATTTGTCGGTACTTCAACCTTATACATCCCGGTTTTTAATCCGGAGGTATCAAAGACAGCACGAAACGAAAAATCAGACTGGACATAGACAATTTTACGTTTTATTTCAGTCGTTGTTGTAAGCTGGTAATAGAGTACTACATCAATAGGTGTGCCAATACCAAACGTGGTCGTCCCGTTCACAATGAGGGGTTTTCCTACCGGTAGTGAATCTGGTGCATCGATATTTACCCGATACGCCGATACAAATCCCGATAGAAAGAGAAGTCCCATCACCAGCAGGACGATCTTTTTCATCTATATACGTTCAACTATTATGATGTTAATGATTTCTGAACTTAGGGAAAAACCTCTGGCAAGCTGGCGGGGACAAGAACGGTATAGCAATGGATTGCTCGAATGCCTCACCATCATTTTTAAAAGTGCAGGTTGCTCATGGTCAAAATGCAGGATGTGCAGTTACCGGCACGAACGATATTCCAGTAAACAATCTTCTGAAACACTTCTCGGGCACCTCCGTGCACAACTGGCATGGGTACACACCCGGTATAAATCCGAAGAATATCGCATGGTGAAGATCTTCACGTCCGGCAGTTTTTTCGACCCGTATGAGATACCGCCAGAATTTCTTTCTGATGTAGCAACTTCGTTTAAGGGGAAACTGGTTATCGCAGAAACCCGCCCCGAATTTGTACATACGGAAGTCATCTCTCCATTCATTGAATTGTTAGATGACGGGAGCTGGAAGACACCTCTCTATTGTGCGATAGGACTTGAAACAAGCAGCGACAGTATCCGGGAAAAGTGCATTAATAAGGGCTTTACATTTCTGGACTTCGAAAAAGCTGCCGCAACAGCCCATTCTTCTGGAGCCGGTGTAAAAGTATACCTCCTCATAAAACCGCTTTTTTTAACCGAGGGTGAGGCAATAGCCGATATGAAAACCTCAATCCGGGCAGCTGTGGTTCATGCAGACATGATCTCCATGAATCCCTGCACAGTCCAGCACAACACCGAACTGGAGTACTACTGGAAACGTGGAGCATATCGCCCCCCCTATCTCTGGAGCGTCCTTTCAATCCTTGCTGATGCTCCGGTTCATATCACCTGCGATCCCCTTGGCGGCGGGCAGAAAAGGGGACCTCACAATTGCGGAGTATGCGATTACGAGATAGTCAAAGGTATCCGGGACTACTCGCTGAATGCTGACCGGGATCTCATCACTGCCCTGCTCCAGACCAGCTGCGACTGTAAGCAGGAATGGGAATATATTCTCTCGTCAGAAAAATCATACTGCATGCCACTGACCCGGTAAAAATCCAAAAAAAAAATTATTTTTTTGCTCGACTGCTCTGGATCTCGAGTTGTTTTACCAGGAGCGGGAGGAATGTACCGGCATCCGATACGATACCGATAGCCTGCATGGTACCGCGATCCATGAGCTTTATGAGTGAAGTCGGGTTAATATCGACACATACTGTTTTTACGTGTGAAGGCAGACAGTTGCCAACAGCAATAGAGTGAAGAAGGGTTGCAATCATCAGAACCATACTGCATCCTTCGATATGGACTCTCATTGCATCCTGCGCCTCCATCACATCGGTAATTACGTCCGGGAGCGGACCGTCATCACGGATTGAACCGGCAAGGACGAAGGGGATATTTTTCCTGACACATTCATACATGATCCCACTAGTAATCACACCTTTTTCCACTGCATTTTTGATGGAACCTGCCCGCATGATCTCGCTGATTGCATAAAGGTGGTGCTTATGACCCCCCATCACGGGTTTTCCTGTAGAGATATCCATCCCCAGTGAAGTACCGAACAGATTATACTCGATATCATGCGTGGCCAGTGCATTTCCCGCAAAGAGCACATCGATATAGCCTTTGCGGATCATTTCGGCAAGTGCTTTGTCTGCCCCGGTATGAATAATAGCTGGCCCACCAACGATAGCAATCCTGCCGCATTTCTTGCGGACCTCAAGTATCTCACGCGCAATCTGGGCAATCAGGGTCTCACTCGGACGTTCGGGAGAGACGATCCCGTGCATGAACTCAAAGGTGCTGCTCTCCCGTGGGCGTTCCGGATACCTGACGCTGACACCCTGCTCACCAACAACCACCAAATCCCCTTTCCGTATTTTTCCCAGAGCCACAGACACTGCACGCTTCTTTGCAGGATCAACAACAATAAGGAAATCCATTTCTATCGATTCGACAGGGATCCATTCCCCGCAATATTTCACCTGGGTCGGGTGGTTACTGGTTGTGTAGAATCCCTTGGGAACGACACGATCAGCTTCTGCCGGAACCAGATATGCATTTTTTACCTCTAGCGGGCGGACACCAAGCCGGTGGAGTTCTGACAGGATGGACAGGAGTTTTTCCTTGTTGGATGCCGCTATGCGCAGGCGTGCATAACTCGGGTCGGTTTTTTTCTTACCGATATCGAATACGAGGATCTCGAAATTACCCCCCATATCCATGACCCTGTCGAAGAGCTGCGTCATGATACCCGAATCGATTATATGACCCGCGAGCTCGATCTCCTGCGACTCCACCATATCACAGAGATCTTAGGTGATGCCCCTTAATATGCATTCCTGCCAAATATGACAGAAATGCGCTTGTTTTGAGTACTGGGGCACAGATTGGGATGTTTGATCACGTGATCATACATAAAATGAGGAAATTTCACAAAAAAGGTTGTTGTTTTATGAAATCTTCGGCTTTGGCAAGATCAACCCGTGTGTTCACGTTCAGGGCAAGCCCGGGCTCGCTCAGCAGAACCTGTAGTTCTTCCTGGAGTTGTGAAATGAGATCGCCCCGAAGAATGTTTACTCCGACAGGGCACGCCTCAATCCCATTGACCTGTTCCCGGTAGGGTATACTACCCCTGAATAAATGGACAAGTTCAGCCAAAACCCAAGTTGAGCAGGCATCTTTT